>ERZ835109.1095-NODE-1095-length-24556-cov-9.151871_pt1 | contig 24556 bp, 24 predicted proteins | sample MGYA00519946_ERZ835109 | MGnify/ENA primary metagenome ERZ835109 (study PRJEB31850, sample SAMEA3708771) | human gut metagenome | biome: human gut; feature: human-associated habitat; material: faeces | place: China | collected 2014 ...
ATATTACAGGTTTTACAATAAGTATTGACCGATTTTGACACGGTTTTTGTGATCCAGCTGGGGTTTTAACCTAACACATAATCATTTGTTTATAAAATAGTTACACATTAAACTTCCAATATAGCCATGAAAAAGCCACAATTTTTTATCGGACTTTGACCGACTTTTTACAAATCCACCAAACTATATTCCAGCACATAGAGAAAATTAAATATAATTTTACTACATACAAACTTAATATATAATGGAAAAATATAATTTATTTTAGAGATCATAATCAAATCTATTTCATATTAAACACAATTGGCTATTTTTGTAGAAGAGATGAATTTCAAATTCAATAAAAGAAATTATGGAAAGAGATGTTTTGTTTATTAGCCATGCAACACCTGAAGATAATGAATTTGCCATTTGGCTCGCTTCAAGATTAGAAATGTTAGGATATAAAACATGGATTGACAAAAATGGCTTATTAGGCGGAGAACATTTTTGGCTAACTATTCAAAATGTAATAAGAGATAATACAATCAAAGTACTTTGGGTTTATTCTAAAAATATCTGTGATAAAGACGGCAATTTAAAAGACGGTATTTATAAGGAAATTAGCTATGCTGAAAGTGTTGCAAAAGACAAAACAATAAAAGATTTTATAATACCTTTACATATAGATTCAGAAGCTCCTTATAATGCTTTTATTGGGGCAAACAGGTTAAATCATATCCCCTTTGATTACAGTTGGGCCGAAGGTTTAAAACAATTATTAAAAAAATTAGAAAGGGATGATGTTCCCAAAACAGATTCAGAACAAATATCAAGTTTTTCAGAATGGTATGAAAATAACTATATTTCAAAATGTAAAATAATTTCCAATAAACATGAATTATTTTATACTTCTTGGTGGCAAGTCGATGAAATTCCTAATGAATTTTATATATACAAATTTTCTAATGCAGCTCAAGCAGATGCTATAAGAAAAATAAATCCAGATACTCCAATAAGTCTATTATCAAATATACTATCTACCTTCAATAAAAATCTTTGTTTTGAAATAGAAAGAGAAAATGAAAAGTTTCAAGTCTTGCCTGAAAATATCTATTCTTATTCGCTCTCTAACATTTTAGACGGCTTTGAATCTGAAAATTTTCCTTCTCATAATGACGTACAAAATCACTTTAAAAGATTATTGTTTATAATTATTACAGCGATATTGCGGAAACGTGGACTATGGAAATATGAAATGTCGAATAAACAGCCTGCATACTTTCTTCCTATATATGAAAAAATAAAGCCAATAAAATTCGTTTATCCTTATTCAAACAAAGAAAAAAGAAAAGCTGTAATTGGTACTATGACAGGAGTTGGCTATTGGCATTATGCCTTATCTTTTCGCCCTATTTTATCTCCTTTTCTCGGTTTCTCTTTAAAATCCCATCTAATATTTACAACAGATGGCTTTAACACTATTAATGATGATAAAAAAGCCCATGCATACAGAAGAAAAAAAGGGAAACGCTTTTTTAACGAAGAGTGGAGAGATTTATTGTTAGCTATGCTTCAAAATTTAAAAGATCCAGAGCATGAAATAAAGATTAAAGTTTCTGATACATTCTTTAAAATGAAAGAATGGCCTGAAACGTTTTGAAGTGAAATTGGATACAATGATCCCAAATCAAGAATGGATAGTGACCGAATTGAAAATTACTCAGATGAACTTATAGAAATCAATAATGATTGAACCTATCTTAAAATATATAACAGAGCCTTTATTAACTTTTGGTAATAAACAAAAAGCTATTGATCCCAGGGACGGTTTAATGTTATTTGGTCCATTTGATCATAATAAAATAAAGGGGCAAAGAAACTTAGGAATTATAGGTCCTAAAAATCTGCGTGATAAAGCAATAAAGTATTTACGAAAGTTACACTCACCAATTATTAATTCTGACAGAGTTATTGCTCGCCCTAATTTCCCTGGTTTAGAAACTATTTTTGATATATATGTAAATTTTGAAAATATTCCTCAACTTGATGTGAAAGAAGAAAGTATTGAGGAATATCTAAGATATACTGATTCATATCAAAGAGTTCATAAATTGGTCAATTTATATGTAGATAAATTAAAATTATATGCTGATAAAGAAGAAATGCCTGTAGATTTATGGCTCGTAATTATACCAGAATCTATTTACAAATATGGCAGACCCACGTCGAAAATTCCCAAAGATGAAAATAATATTAATATTGGATTAAAACCTAAAGAAAGAAATTCGCAGCAATTAAGCTTATTTTTTCAAAAAGATGAGGATGAATTAAAAGAAGCGTATCAATTTGAAGTAAATTTTCATAACCAATTAAAAGCTAAAATTCTCTCATCAAAAATCGTAACACAGATAATCAGAGAAAGTAAAATTGCCTATGAAGATTTTTTCACTCCTCAACAGATTGAAAACGAGAAAAAATTTGATACGGCCAAAGCATGGAATATTGCAACTGCACTATATTACAAATTAGGTGGTCTACCATGGAAGTTAGGTGACGTAAGAAAAGGAGTATGCTATTTAGGGTTAGTTTATAAAAAGACGGAATTAAATTCCTCTAATAAAAATGCTTGTTGTGCCGCTCAAATGTTTCTTGACTCCGGCGATGGAATGATTTTTCGAGGAAATGTAGGACCTTGGTGGAATCCGAAAAAAAGAGAATTTCATTTATCAAAACAAGACGCCTTTGAAATTATTTCCCAATCTCTGGATTCTTATTTTGATAGATTCGATTGTTATCCAAATGAAATTTTCATTCATGCTAAAACTTATTTTGATGATAGTGAATGGGAAGGTTTTGAAGAGGCAGCCAATAACAAATGCAAAATTATTGGTGTAAGAATTCGTGAAAATAATACGTTCAAACTATACAGACAATATCAATATTGTGTGCCTCGAGGAACTATGCTTCAATATGACGAAACCAAAGCATTTCTCTGGACAAAAGGTTTTGTTCCGCGTTTTCAAACACAATTGGGATTAGAAACACCTAACCCTATTGAAATTGATATAGTGAGAGGCCAGTCCGATATTGATACTGTATGCAAAGATATTTTAAGCTTAACCAAGCTAAATTATAATGCATGTATTTACGGAGATGGTGTACCAGTTACCTTAAAATTTGCAGATTCAATTGGTGAAATCTTAACAGCTGGGAAAAATATAAAAACAGGCATTCTGCCTTTCAAACATTATATATAATATAATATATGGATCGAATTTAAGAAAGGCAGGTGCGTAATCCAATAAATCAACATCAAATGATATCGAACCTACTGATGTAGTAAAAAATCGCGTTATAAAATCATGTAAAGGAAATATCTTATTTTGATACCTTTCAAGTAAAAGTTACAAGTTATATATAATATTATTCCATAATGCCTATAAAGAATATCCAATCTTCCATAATGAACATATTTGAATTTCAAGAATCAGATAAATCAGCACTTTATACTATATCGAAAAAGTTAGCAGATGAACATATAGAATATTTGCAAACAAATCTTGAATCTTCTGCTAAGAAATGTGGTATTTACGTATTCTTAATGGATCACTTTGATAATGAACTTAATAAAATGACTATTATCAATACTCAAAGTAGTAGTGATGATTATACTATAGACAAGTGGAGGTCAATATTAAAAATACACAAAGGTATCTATGATTTGATAGGTTATTTAACTCTTCTTCAGATGGACGCTATGACGACTTGTATTAGTTTATTCCACACAACAACCGATACAGAAAGAATAATGCTTTGTAAACATTCTTATACAATAATATATGAAGCACTTGAACACAACTTGTTTAAAAAAGTAGCACAAGACATGCATCAATATCCAGAAAAATTAGTAGCAAAAGAAAAGATAAAGAAACTATGGAAAAGTATTAAAGAAGATATAAAGAAAATCACTGAGAAGAATGAAGCAAAACAAGTTCGTAATAGTATTGATGCACATAAGTCTGCTTCTTTTATGGAACAGATTAATACATATAAACAATGTAAATGGACTCAAAGCATAATTAATCTATATCTTTTAATAAAGATTATTGAAAATATTCAGAATAGCGTGGAGAAAATTAATACAAATATGAAGAAACTATATGACCAGTATAGAATAATGATGGAAGAACATATAAAGCAATTAGATAATATCCATAAAATACTACAACAACCAGACAAAACGTTCATTGCTTCAAAATAAAAGTGTATCTTTTACATTTTACTGAGTATTCTTTCGTTGATACAGAATCGGCGATTTAGAAAACTTCGCTTGTTTCTAATTCGTTAACTGTTCAATTTTATAAATTCTGTAATTCGTTTATTTTATTTAATAAAGGTAATTTTGGTGCCGATGCGGTTGATTTCTTTCCGTAAGGCATCCAGTTTTTCATTCCAGAGAACTAAAGCTGGTTCCTGGTTGGATAAACCGTATTTCATCAGTTCATCAAAATGGCGGTCAAAAAGTTTCAAGCGGACAAACTGACTCAAAGAAGGGAAAGTAGTACGCTTATAGAGCGTCTGCAACTTTTCCATCTCACCCGGCATCAGGCGGATATGCAGGTAACAGTAATGCTGTTCTTTTCTATTTTTGCGGGTCGTGCCATAAAAGAGGTTTTAAATGGAGTGCGTTTAGCCGTCTTCCGGGCAACCGGAAGCAAGGTTTTCGTGTTACGAAAACATACCTTGCTTTTATCTTTTCTCAGCCACAAAGCTAAAAAACAGACCGGCACCACTTACATTTTACGTATATCTTCCGGCTCAATTTTATCCCTGAAAAGGATTTTAATTATACCCGCAAAAAACAGAAATAGCACTTTGGCCCCGTCCCCGGGTGCTACCCGGGTGCTATTATTGGATAACTTCTCCGATAAGATGACTGTGAGAATGGAACTATTAAGGCTGTATAGACTGTTATTAAATCATCGGGTTTTATAGATATATCTTTATAATAATCTGACAGCATAGTATGTTGATTATAATTGAATTATGTTTTATGAGAGAGAAAACACAGAATAAAATTTATAAATTGAAATTTTATTATTTTGAGATAAAATTGTGTATGCTCAAAACATAAAATATACAACATTCTTATATGATATTTCTCTAATAGAATAAAAGTTATTAACTTTGTAACCGTCGAATTTTCTATGTGAAGGATATTGCTTTGGTATCTGATATGTATTTAGATGCTGAGGATATTTTCTACTTTGATAGGTGTGTCTGTGTAAATTTGGTGTTAGCTTTTGAAAAGAAAATATTTGAATGTTTTGAAAAAGGTTAATGAGATTTATGCCAAAATATTTTGATGGTAAATACATTAGTTATGAAACAAGAACATAATTAGTTTATTCGTTTTAAGATAAAAAATAGCAATGATTGAGATAAAAAAACTATATGTGAAATATCCTAAGCTTTCAGTAATTGAAGATATTTCTTTTTCGGTCAAAGCAAGAGAGCTAATTTCGATTGTAGGAATGAGTGGCTGTGGAAAAACGACGTTGCTAAAAACTATAGGAGGATTGTTGACAAATGGTAAGACTATTTTCATAACAGGAGATGTGTCAATCAATGGTCTAAATCCGTTGGAAGCAAAATCCAAGAGATTGTTTGGTTATTCTTCTCAAAATCCTGTTCTTTTGCCTTGGAGAAATGTACGGGAAAATATTCAATTACCTCTTGAAATATTAGGAGCCAAAGATTTTTCTGGAGTGACAAATATTATCAATTCATTGGGATTATCAGGATTTGAAAAAGCAATGCCTTACGAATTATCTGGAGGAATGAAACAAAGAGTAAATCTGGCAAGAGCAATCATACATAGCCCTTCATTATTATTAATGGATGAGCCATTTGGAAGTCTTGATGAAATTACGAGAGATTCTATTAACGTGTTTTATCGGGATTTACACAATAAGTGTAAACAAACAGCAATTTTTGTAACTCATAGTTTAAGGGAAGCATTGTTTCTTTCTGATAGAATTATAATACTAACAACTCGTCCCTCAAAAATAAAATATATCTTTCCAGTTGATTTGCCAAAAGAGAGAAATGAGGAAACTTTCTACAGTAATGATTATTTGAAGCAAATTAAAGAATTACAAAATGAATTTTTTAAATAAAAAACAATTTATATACCCAATTGCTTTAATAATACTTGTTTTCTTCCTTTGGGAAGGAACTGTTTTAATATTAGATATCCCCGAATATCTTATACCTAAACCATCAGCAATTTTCATACAATTATATAGAAAATTCCAAATATTACTTCCTCATTTGTATATTACGGCTATTGAATCTATTTTAGGATTTCTTTTAGGCAGTTTATTAGGAATTATACTTGCAGTTGCTTTCACTTATTCAAAAACTTTGGAGCAAAGTTTTTATCCATATACAATAGCATTAAAAAGTATTCCGATAGTGGCTATAGCCCCTTTGTTAATAGTTTGGTTTGGAAATGGTATTGCACCTAAGATAATCGTATCTGCAATTATTACTTTTTTCCCAGTTGTTGTAAACATGACGAAAGGACTAAATAGAATAGATAAAGATGCTTTTGATATTTTTAATTCTTTATCAGCGACAAAATTGCAAGTATTTTTAAAGTTAAGACTAATTAATAGTTTACCTTATTTGTTTGCTGCTTTGAAAATGTCTGCAACACTTTCTGTAACGGGAGCTATAGTAGGAGAATTTTCAGGTTCAGATAAAGGATTAGGTTTTTTTATTTTAATTTCATCTCATAGACTTGAAACAGTGGATATGTTTGTAGGTATTATATTATCATCTTTATTAGGTATTTTATTGTTTTATTTTATTGTAATTTTGGAGAAATTTTTTATTCCATGGGAAAAAGATATTAATATTTAATTAGAACATAATGCTATTAGATATGAAAAGAAAATTAGTTGTGATTTTAACAATATGCCTTATTAGTTTAGCAGGCATTCTTTACTTCGTTTTTTCAAAAAATGAAAAAACAACAGAAGTAATAGACAAGGTTTCCGTCCGGATGAAATGGTTTTATGCGGGAACAATGACAGGGTGGTTTGCAGGTTTAGAAAAAGGATTTTATAAGGAAGAAAATATTGATTTGCAAATAACACCTGGTGGTCCTGATAATAATGCTGTAAAATTAGTCGCTTCTGGTACTGATGCTTTTGGTGTTGCAGGTGCAGATGAAGTATTAATGGCGAGAGAAAAAGGAATACCTATAATTGCTATTGGTGTTTTGTTTAAAGATTCTCCACTTGGATTTATTTCAAAGAGAGAAAAAAACATTACTTCACCTGCAATGTGGAGTGGTAAAACGGTTGAGGTGAGTTATGGAAGCAATGCTGAAATTCAGTACCTTGCTTTAAAAAAGAAGTATAATGTTTCTAATATCAAAGAAGTTCCATACACCTTCAATTTAGTTCCATTTATTGATGGGAGCGTTGATGTTTCTGTAGCTTATTTAATGGATCAAGTTATTACATTGGAAAGCAAAGGGATTATATTGAATATTCAATCAAGTAAAGAATATGGAATTAATCCCTATGGTGATGTTATTATTACAAGTGAAAAAATGCTTAAAAATCACCCTGAAACAGTAAATAGATTTATTCGTGCGACTATAAAAAGCATGAAATGGGCTATTGAAAATAAAGAAAAGGCGGTAACATATTTATTAAAAAATGCAGCAGAACTGAATTATGACAATGAATTAAAAGTTTGGGATGCCACAATTCCATTTATAATTTCTAATGGAGGGACAGAAAGAATATGCATAATGGAACCTGAAAGATGGAACGAAACAAAGGACATACTAGTCGAATTTAATGTTGTTAAGACTGATTGTGATGAAAAGAAAGCCTATATTAATCTGTCTATGAGCAAATGAAGAAAAAAATTTCTCTTAATTGGTTTTGGTCGTTATTGATCTTTCTTTTTATATGTTTTTTTATATTAGCTTTAGTCTTTTGTGTCTGTGGATATTTTGGTTGGGGAACCCAAATTGATGGTAAAGAAAGAAAAGATTTTGTTTCTTTTTGCGAGGAGTATGCTGGATTAATATCATTTATTATTTCTACTTCAATCATTATTTTTCAAAGTTGGTGGAATAATAGTATTGATAAGGAAGAACAAACGAAAAATAGGAAACAGAGTAATCATCTTGGGATTCTATCTTTAAAGCACAAAGAAAAAGTAAATATTCTTGAAAAATTTGGAGGAAACATTAAATATCATTACTTGGGTGAAGACTCTATATATGGAACTATGATAGATGTTTTGCAAAGATTAAAAAATGAGCCTGAAGATAATGTTAACAAAAAAGTATTATATCTATTTCTATGTTCACCTGTATTGGATACTCCAGAACGGATTCGTGGAAATTATTCGGATTGGGGAAGAGAATTTTCTGGAATATTGACTGATTTATGTACAACTGAATCTGGTCTAACAAAAGATAATGTTCATATTTGTTTTCTATCAGATGAAGTTATTATGGGTTTTAAGCCTTTAAAAGGTTTCGTTGAAGTGTTAGCTAATTATTGTGTTGCTTATGAAAAGAAGAAGAAAAGAAAACCTAAATCAGCAGAAGAAATTTATGGAACAATTTACGCTGAAACGAAAAGAATATATGACATTATTGTTAATAAACATAAAGATAAATATTATTTAAGATTATTAGAGGATATTCCTTTTCAAATGATTATTACGGAAACAGATAAGTTTGCAGAAGTAGTCGTATCATTTGCAGGCAAGACTATATTGGAAAAAGAAAAATCAGTTGAACCTAAAGGATTTCACAGTGTTGACCGAGATGTAGTTGAAGCTTTCAAAGAAATTTTTGATGCTTATACTAATAAAAGTGATAGAATTCCATTAAAGCCATTACATACAGAAAATATTATAAAATCAACATCAAAAGAACACTTGATAAAAAATTATCATGCGAATACTATTCAAGATATTTTGACGACTCCTATCAGAGTATCTGCAAATACTTTTTCTCCTTATTATGCTAATTCAAGTAAATTTACAACGGATACATTGTTACATATTTTAAAGAAAGATGATAAAGTAATAGAGATAGGTTCTGGTAGTGGCATTCAAGTACTTGCTGCATATAAAAAATTGGTTGAATTGGGAACGTCATCCCCAATAATATGGGCAATAGAACCATTTGCCATAGATTTATTGAGGGAAAATTGCAAAGGAATATCTATTGTTACAAAGCAATGGATGCTTATAGAAAAAAAGGGAGAGAATAGAAGTGGTCATTGTAATAGCGACACAAATAAAGCTGTATTATGTGATAAAGAAAAATGTAAAAGCCCTAAATGTATTCATAAGAAATGTAATGTAGCAGCTATACACGAGATAAACGATTCATATTTTGAGTCTATAAAATTTAATGTTATTTTAGGAGACTTGCCATTCGTATCAGCTGATACAACAAACGCATCAAATGAAGAAATGGCTTACTATGATTTACATCATGACTCACATCGTATATTACTAAGGCTTTTTAGCAATTCGAATTGGGTACAAAAAAATGGAATACTTATTACAGCATTTTCGACTTTGGGAGGATATGAAGATACAAATAACTTTGCTCAAATGATACGAGATGAAGGTCTTGTAACTGTTCAATATTTTTGTTTCTTAGAGGACGATTATCATTGGATAATTTATTGTTTAATGAAAAAGGACGATTATGATGCTGCAAATAAAGATGGAAGAAATTATTGGAAAGATAGATTTGGTATAAATTTAGGGTGATTAACAAACGATAATATTGTCATTCTTCATAAGTTAGTAGTAATAAACCTTATTTATAGGGGATAATTTCTATTTATCATCTTTGGGTATGTGTAACTGATAGCAATGTCTTTGTTATTCCAAACGCTAAATAATTTTATAATATCTTTTGTTGTATTTATCCCTGTTATTTTTATGAGGTCATCAAAACTGACACTTTTTGTATAGGCATATAAAATTAATCCCTATACCGCAAGTTGGAATGGGGAAAGGCCTATGCTATAATAGGTTATGATTAAATTGGTCTGTATATTCCGATAAATCTTTTTACTTTTGATAACCCAATAATGTAAACGATAGCAACCAACAGAAATCTATCTACTGCAAATAGATGGATTTTGCAAATACATTTTTGTAATTTACTGAATATTAATGTATACAGCAGAATAATCCTTAGGTGAACAGCTATTATGCTGGAGGAAGCCAGGTTATCCCTATCCAAAATTACACTATTCAAAAAAGTAATGACATAGTATTTAATTGGTATCTTTTTTCAGTATGGTTACATTTGGCATCCCATATTTTTTCAGATATACGTAAGCCGGTACTGAATTTCCTCCGATCTCCGTTAATAACGATATTTCCGTGAATTGATCTTTTACCTTCCGTATCGAGCATTTGGCGGTTAATAAAAAATGTAACTCCGTTGTCTGTGCTTCTTCCCATAATTTTACATTTAAAGGTTACAAAAATACGTTTACATCCTGATTCTTTGATGTTTTAACCCTTAGACAATGTGGGAGTTATGCCGTCATATGGTCTTTTCCCGTCCACGTCATTTGGGGCCAAAAAGGCGAAAAGTACATGGACGGATAGTGGACGGATAGTGGACGGATAAGTGACCTTTTTAGGCTTAAATTGTCAATATAAAAAGACCGCGACGGCTTGACAAAAGACACAAAAAACCTGTAATGTCTTAATATTACAGGTTTTACAATAAGTATTGACCGACTTTGACACGGTTTTTGTGATCCGCCTGGGATTTTAACCACCAGCGTTTATCTTGCTAATCTTCAAATCTTTTCTAAACTGTCACCTTCGTACCGTAACGATTTAGTAACATTCTACAGGCATCAACTGGCAGTGAATTGACTTCCGGTTTCTGCTTCGTTTCATGGACAAATATTGGGAAAAGATTTGAACAATATTATTCTTTATCCTTTAATTGCTTTTTCAATTCATTGTCAAAATCCGACTCGAACAAACGATCCTGCTCAACGCGGTATTTTTCAAATTCATTTTCCGCAAACTCTTTGGCAAATAAAGCAGTCACCTTTCCGCTATCCTGCAAAATATCCCGTTCATCCGCTTCCAGAAATTTATCCAAACGGTTTGCCCAGTCCTCCATCGTCATCGGAATATGCCTTTTCGCCCGGTCTTCTGCCAAATCCAGATAAGCATTAACAATACGTCCCAAAGATTCCAGTTCCGTTTCAGTCAAGTAATTTTTCGCCACCGAAACATCCGTTTTGACAATCTTCCCATCAGGACTGTTTTCCCAGGTTGTCAAGCCCATATGCTCTTTTTCCGCATTTGCCCGCTCCACAATCAATTCTGCTGCTGTATGCCCGTGAATAGCAAAATGAAGTTTATTCTGCACCTTGGCAAAGAACTGCTTGGTCAGAGGAGAATCTTTGGAATAATCCATGGCCGTAGCATAAATATCGGTTATCTTTTGGTAAAAACGCCGCTCACTTAGACGGATTTCCCGGATTTCGGCCAGCAAATGTTCAAAATAATCCTCACTCAGAAAAGTACCGTTTTCCATCCGCTTCCGGTCAATAACATATCCCCTGATCGCATAATCCTTCAACACAGAAGTCGCCCACTGCCGGAAAGCCGTCGCCCGTTTGCTGTTCACCCGGTAACCTACTGCAATTATGGCATCCAGATTATAATGCTTGGTCTTATAACTTTTCCCATCGGAGGCAGTTACCGAGAATTCCTCGGTAGCTGAACTCTCGTCTAATTCTTCCTCTTTGAAAATATTTTTTAAGTGCAGGGATATATTATCGGTAGAACAATCAAACAAGATCGCCATCAATTTCTGGCTCAACCAAATCGTATCATTCTGCACCCGTACCTCTATCCCATCCTCTTTCATCTGATTCGTAAAAATCAGAAATTCCGCCGTGCTGTTCCGAATTTGAAGCTTCTTATTCGTCATGATAAATAATTGAAAGCATAAAGATACAAAAATTATCAATCCTCTAAAAGGATATTTGATAACATGGTTATGCTTATAATTTAAATCATCGGGACGGGACTAGTCATGTTCGGAACACTATCTTTTCCACTTGATCCGACACTATCGCCGGAATCAGCTATTTTTTGAGGTTTTATCTGAAAATAGAAACTCCCGAAATTCGTTGAATTTCAGGAATTTGTTTTGTTTTTTCGTCTTGAAAAGTGATCCGCCTGGGTAATCATCTGCAAATCATTATATTCTAATTATCAAATAGATAACCCAAAGACAAATAGTGAGGTTACACACAGGTTATGATTTAGTGTCGTAAGGGTATCCAAGAGGGTAAAAAAGGCTCAAAATTTCGTTCACACTATTTCAAAGAGCAATTAGTCAAGTGTTTCTATCTGTAACTATGACACTGCAAACATAATCATAAAACGCCATATTTCGGCAGGAAATCTCCTCTTTTTTAGAGTGTTAGCTTCATTTGTGATGTTTGTTGGAACACTCTTAGGAACACCCAACTTTATACGTAAAACGGTGAACCTTAAAACTCTAATTCAACGCAGGAACACCAAGGTTATTTTCGTGGTTACTGGGTTGGTTACGAGTAACGGTTTTTTCTTGGCACTGTCTCGTAACCTCGTAAAAAACGACCATTTTTCGGGAGGTTTGTATGGCTAAAAAGGATATTCTAAGTTTGTATCCGAATTAAAAACTCGCCAACATGAAAATAACTATGAGCTCTCTGGAGGCAAAGCGGATTGCCGATGCCTATTTGCAACGCAACACCCCTTACGAGGAGGTCAAGTTTGTGGATGTCCGAAATAGTGATTGCACCTATAAATTCCTCTATTCGGTAGCAGATACCTTCGGCCGGGTGGTGGATATCTATATTGAGATTGATTTTATCTTCAATGACATCACGGCCCAAATTGTAGTGGCTAAGTCGCCGCTGATGCAATTTGTGGCTATACTTCCTAATGCCAATAATACATAACCGCTCATATATTATTACTTATGTGCTAAATTGCCAGTTAATTGATAATATATTAGCAATTAATGGGGTGTTCACAAATATGATAAAGTTAAATCGCTAAAATAATTCAGCGATTTACATTGTCGTTGTATTTAATGGAACCTATATACAACCTGGGCGACTCAGTATTTGATTTTGAAATAGTCTAAGATGGCTTTGTAGTTATCCTGAGCAGAAAGGCAGGTGTCAAGCAAGTAGCCTCTCTGAGAACTCCATTGTTGAAGACCTCTATAATAGTACATTTTAAGTCCATCAGTGATACTGAATGGCACAATACTATTTGCGAGACACTCTTTGAATGTGACGAGCCTACCGACACGACCGTTACCATCCTGGAACGGGTGAATGCTTTCAAAACGCTGGTGGAAGTCGATAATATCTTCGAATGATTTCTGCTTTTTAGCATTATATTCTGCAAGCAGTCTCTTCATTTCACGATGGACATTTTCTGGAGCCGTGGTTTCATTACCTCCTACCTCGTTGGGTAGACGTTTATAGTCTCCAACAGCAAACCAATCTTTACGACTATCGGATGTTCCCTCTTTTAGAATACGGTGCAACTCTTTGATCATACCCTCCGAAAGACGTTCTTCGGTGCGATCAATAATTAAATCAATACAGCGAAAGTGATTGGAGGTCTCAATGATATCGTCCACATTGATGCTCTGATCGGTTACACCAAGCGTGTTGGTCTCGAAGATATATCGGGTCTGATCGTGTGTCAGGCGACTCCCTTCAATGTGATTAGAGTTGTATGTAAGGTCAATTTGTGTACGATGATAAATTCCGCCCTTTAATCTCATTGCTTTCTGCTCACGCAATGCTTTGAGCAGAGGTGAAAGTGCGGTATGCGCTTTTTTGCGTGATGGTAACGGTGCATCTTCGGGTATATTCCAAGTTTTACCTGTTAAAAACGCCCCTTCGATTTTACCAACGGCACATTGATTTCGGACAGTACGCTCCGAAATATCATATTTTTTTGCGAATTCGCTTACAGAAATATATTTCATACATTCATCCTTATCGGCAAGTTTTATACCTAATTTATGCTTCAAAGATAGTAAATATTGCCGATAACGGCAAATATTCGAGCAAATATTAAATGTAGATGGGCTTGCTTTTGAGAACTTAAAGGTAATTAAATATTGTTGTTATTCGGTAAAAATCGTCAGTACACTGACAATTTTTATCTGTTCGAATTTGATCTGTTTAGAATAATCTGCTCCAATTCCCCTATTCGGTTCCTTAGTTGTTGTCTTTCTGAATGGATAGAATTAAGGTCGTATGGTAGCGGTTGTCCTGTCAGCACATATTCATAGGACTTAATGACTTGGTAGTCGGTGGCGGTGAGTTCAGACTTGAGGCGTTCTATCTCGGCAGCGACCTTTTCGGAGCTGTTGTCGATGAGTTCGTAGTATCCGACTATTTGATAACCCTCGTCTCGGTAGCGGAGTTCCAATGATTGAAATTCCGATAGTTCAACGGTGTACGGCTCTTGCTCCACATAGATTTTAAATCCATCGGCAACCATCGTGTTGATTAGTTCCCTATCCTCATTGTCGGCATAGGTAGTGATGAGATGTCCGTTTTCTATTTTCGCAAGTTGCATAAAAGTAAGGTATTACAAAGTCAAACAAAAGGGTTGCTGACCCTCAGAAGAATTTGGAGATTAGAAAGACAATAAAAGTAAATCCACAGTTGTTTGTAGATGCATCATCGGACATCCACACATCAAAATATGAGTTTGTTCGAGCCATTGTGCAGCCATAAGATCCGGTGTTCTGTTCGTTTGGTGCATCGGGAAGAATAAATACATGGTAATCGTAAGCTCCGTAGAGATAACTTGTGTTTGAGAACGAAATACGATAGCGTCCTGTCGATTGTCTGTAGGACGTTAGGTATCCGCCCATAAAGGAAATCACCCAACTATTGAGCAATGCCCCTGAAGCAGATACTCGCCCGGCACAAGTCAGTCCGCAAAACACATTGTTGGATCTGAATGCCGAAGCATCCCCCTGCAAAAATATTCCGGCCGTGGCAAAGATGGATGCGAATTTATCCGTTCCGCTGCTGGTGCTTTGCGTGGCAGATATGTCGATATAGAGCCCTGTTTTGTATTTGCCTGTGTAACTGTTGGAGTATGATTGGTAGATGTAATTCTGTGCTATGGTTTCTGGTTGGCTCCAGGGTAGTATGGGTACGGAGATTCCTGCTCCTTCGGAGCCTCGTTGCACAATGCCGTTGTAGATGGAGATGTTGGAGGTCAGATGCTTAACCATCACGCCCGAACCTTGTCCCATGTAGATGCTATCCGAAGTAGTTTTGATTTCGACAACCGGATAGGATTGAATGCCATCATAAAACGCCAACGCGTTGTTGTATTGCGTAATCTCCACTCGTTGCCCCGAAGTGGCGGTTCGCAGATTCTTAACGCCTAAGTTCTCAATATATGCAAGCTCTGCCAACAGAATGCCCGTGGCCACACTTTGAAACTCCCCTCCGAACGATTCCCAGTTGGCGGCATTCCACGCTCCGGCAACACCATTTGTCCCTTTGTATATGTAATAACTCGAACCATACTTGACCACATTTCGTTGGTTGGCAGTATTGAAGTAGGTGGTTGTTGATGAGAACACTCCCCGATAAGTCAGCGTCTTGGCAGCATTGGAAATGGCAGCATCGTATTTTTCGGTGTCGTTCATGTCGTAAACTGTTGACGATGCCACATACCAGGTTACGGGAGCTGTGCCTCCTGATAAGTAGTAGTGGTTAATGGTGGAGAAAGTTCCCGATATGCCGCACACCACCCGCCACAGGTAAATTTCGTATTTGCCCGTACCTGCCATTGGAGTCAGAGCAACGGTTGTTCCTTCATTGCCATAGGAGTTGTGAGCATTAGACATTGTGTAGCCGACAGGGATTTTAGCAATGATTCGGGATACAAACACCCCATTTGCACGAGTTTGAACAGCCTGGTAATAACCTCCATGTTCCGGTGAGGCTGTTCCATTCGTGGCAATCTGCAGGCAATAACCCGATGTGCTTGGGCAATCGGATAGGCTTACAATTCGATTAACAGTAACATTCCCATTGCCTGCATTATTATAAACATTGCACCCATTTACCCCCACTAAGAACTCCGGATCACGAAAAATCATCCGTCCAGTGATGGAGTCCCCGATTTCTCCTTTGTCGCCTTTTCCTCCTGTATCACCTTTCTCTCCGCTAATCCGCACAGCAGCACTCCACGATGTGGGTGCGGTAGCAGGTGGCACAACCGTTCCCGACCGCATCCATAAATATTGCCCCGAAGATAGGGCCGGAGGAGTTGCAGCCCAACCCGTAGTTGGAGCAACAGTAGAGGAGGTATTCTTGGCAAAGTTGTAGAGGGTGTATTGCCCGTCTTTACCGTTTGAACCGTTAGTTCCATTCGTGCCATCAATCCCTATGATCCGCACAGGAACGCTCCACGCTCCGGCAAGCCCTGTCCCACCATTGACTGTGGCTTTTGACATCCACCACACACCCGTAGCAGTGGGAGCATCCACCCAACCCAATGGTAGGACTGCGGTTCCCGTTGGGGTCGCAGGTTGGGTGGTCGAGGATTTAAACACGTATGATGTCCAATTCCCGGACACTCCCGGATCTCCCTTCTCGGCGATATGAACCGTTATTTGTCCTCGTGCGATTACTGCCATAACTATTTCTCTATTTCAACTGTGAATGTTGCGGCTACTGTTACCTCATCACGGGTAACGGTTATCGACCGTCCCGTTTTGATGCCTGCTGTTCCCCAAGTAGTGTCTTGCACGCCGAGTTTGTTGAATTTTCGCCATTTGCAAGTTGCTCCTATAAAAAAGCTATCGGCGAGCAATGCGCCGTTCTGCCAACACTGCACCGTGAGGGTTGTGGAGGTCAAGCCGCTTGTAAGGGTTGTCCCTTGCGGAGTGGTGATCTCCACTTGATAAGGGTCGGACATATCCGCAAAGGATATTATGTCGCTGACGGAAGTATTATACGTTCCACTGGCGGCATCGGTATCCTTAATTTCGCATTTGAAGCTCTCAAAGTTTAAAACTGCCGATTCTGGAATAGTGATTTCGTTGGTTGTATATCCTGTGATCCTCTCTGCATTGGCGGAAGGGATAGTTGTCCATGTTCCGCTGCCTAACTTTTGCCACGTCGGCACGCCCTTTAATCGGTTCACTTGATTGGTCGCCACACCAGTAACATAGACTTCGGGCGTAATGACCAAAAACGGCGACACCGTCCAATTGGGAACATAGCTTGAGTTCTCTTTGTTAAATATTTGGGTCGTAGCCACATTGCTACCCAAATAGAGATTAATGGATTTGCCGTCTGACAAGTCTACAATCGTAATCTGTCCTCTTGATATTACTGCCATAGTTAGTCGATATTAAAGATTTGCTTGATGATCTCTACCGCACCCAACTGCTCCCAGCCGAAAAACTCGATGCCGTTTTCAGAGTATGGTTTTCTGCCAAAGTGTCCGTATGAGGCGGTCGGCAGGTAGATTGAATTCTTGAGTCCGAAACGCTCCACGATTGAGGCTGAGCGCAGGTCGAAGAGTTTGGCTACCGCTTCAGATATTTCGGCATCGCTGAGGTTTACTCTTGCCGTGTCGAAAGTCTCAACGCAGATGCTCACAGGCTCGGCAACGCCAATGGCATACGCCAACTGTACCTGCACTTCATCGGCAACTCCTGTCACCACAAGGTTTTTGGCAATATAGCGAGCCATATATGCAACCGAGCGGTCTACCTTTGAGGAGTCCTTTCCAGAAAACGCACCACCTCCGTGAGCTGCACGACCGCCGTAGGTGTCCACGATAATCTCACGACCCGTTACGCCCGTGTCGCCTGCAGGTCCGCCGATGACAAACCTGCCCGTTGGATTGACAAGCAGACGGTAGTCGTCCTGTATCAACTCGGCAAGTTGCATATCTTTCGCCTTGACTCTTGGAATTAGATACTCCACAATATCAAGCAGAATATCCTCTGCCGACACCGTGTCCTCGTGCTGAGTCGAAATCACAATCGTATCAACTCTGAGAGGCTTACCATACTCGTTGTACTCAATGGTTACTTGACTCTTAGCATCGGGACGGAGATAGGTCATTACACGCCCCTCACGGCGGATAGCATCCAACTCCTGCAACAATAGGTGCGACAGGGCAAGTGTGGCAGGCATAAACTCCGCAGTCTCATTGACCGCATAGCCAAACATTATCCCTTGGTCGCCTGCTCCTTGTTCTGCTTGGTCAACCCCTTGTCGAATATCCGGCGACTGCTCGTGGATTGCCGAGAGTACTCCGCACGAGTTCGCCTCGAAACCATATTCGGTATTAGTGTAACCAATATCTGTAATGGTTTTACGAACAACGCCCTGCACATCGAAGTATGCTTTCGATTTGACCTCTCCTGCCACAACCACAAGCCCCGTGGTACATAGCGTTTCGCAAGCGACTTTAGAACTTGGGTCTTGAAGCAGAAACTCATCGAGAATTGCATCACTGATTTGGTCTGAAACTTTGTCGGGATGTCCTGCTGACACCGACTCTGAGGTGAAAAGGTAATTCTTCATTCAGTGTTATTATTATCGTTAATATGTACTTCACATTCGAAAGTCGCTCTGCGGTATACATCTTCATCGCTGATTACGACTGATTTACCTGCACCTTCGTGTTGCTGACTCCATACGGCATCACCTTCAGGATTGTCTGACACACGAAACCAATTGAAGGCGTTGTCTGCGAGAGTCTCGGTAATATCTTCTGCCCCTTTGAACACCTTTGCCCTAAGCATCGTAGCGATATCACCGTTGATAAAGTCCGAGCCGTTACTCGAATAGATTTGTATCGAGTAAGCATCCTCGCCATCGTAGAGCTTGGTGATGGTGATAATGTCGTAATAGACTCCGCAGGCAAGGTAACGCAGAGTAAGCGTTCGTTTCTCCCGCCATATTTCAGAATCGGGAGACAGTTCGATAGTGAGCGAGTGGCTCTCCGGAATCGTGATCCACTCCGAGCCGTTTTTGTATTGCCATTCCCGTGCATCCTGCGGAGAGGTGATTCCAAGTTCTGTGGCGGTCAGTATAATTGTGGAAGGTTCGGGAATATTGTCTTTGTATCGGAACACTTGCTCACCCTGCACCGAAACCGCCCCGACGACCCAATCCTCGCCTGTGTCGGGATTACGTTGAATGAGCCGCCCACAGATATAAGCATTTTCTAAGAGTGCGCCGTAGCCTTCAAGTTACCCAAACACAGGATGGTTGATTTCCGAGAGGTCGCCCAACTGAACTTTAATATTTTTCTGCTCAATTTTATCGTCATAGACTCCATCAAGCACCCGAATCCATTTATTAAGTCCATCAAGATAGATTGAGCCTTGTCGGTTGGGATTGGTTTTGTTGCCCTGCGGAGCCAGGGTCATAAACCGTTCTGGCAGAACGCCATTCAAAGAAATGCAGTCGAAGTGAATATCGTCAATGATTCCTGTTACTTCGAAGTAAGCGGTTTTGAATCCTGTCGGTTTGCCATTCTGGTCTTGCGTGTAGAATATGCCTCGTAGGATATCCTTGTATTGAAAGTTGATCGTTATCTCGCCCGGTTTCTCCTTGAGTGTAACGAGGAAAATACCATCATCATCATCAAACACATCGTCAATTACTCCGGCATCGGTCACCCAGAACTCATTTCCGGTGGCGGTGATGCGGTTGTACTTGAGTTCCGGCACTTCGAGATACTCATCGATGCTGAGGTTCTTCATTCTGGCATTGCCATCCACTCGTATATTTCCCGTGATTGTACCGCCTGCCTTGTCGAATTTCTTCTCCAATTCGCCAGGTAGACCGTCCACCTCCTCCAACGGATGAATATGCTTTTCTGTTCCGATGGCCTTTTTCAACTCCGCATCCGACACGTTGAGTGTAGCATCGGGATCGGGCGAGTCCACGACAAACTCGAACTGATCGAACCCTTGCTCAATCACCGACTTGGCACTCTGCAGATCTTTTATACGTACTCCACTCATTCTTTATCAATTAGATGCGTGAAAGTACAGGCAGAATGATTAACTTTGCAGAAACATTGTCACAGATAATATCATTTGAAATACAGATTTATAGTTAGAGATGATAAATTTTATAGTAAATAAAAGGCCTCTGTCCTATAATTCGGCAGATCCCGCTAAAAAGAAGAGATATAAAGCCGAACTTGTAAGTTCATATCAAAGAAAGTATAAACGAAAATTAAAACCTTATACTTCAGAACATTTATATGGCTTAGTCTATTATTTTTTTAGAGAAAACTTATCTTTAGATGCAGATAATCTTAGTAAGCCTGTGTGGGATTCTTTAAATGGTGTTTTATACGGCGACGATAGTCAGGTAATTACTCGATCAATAACAGCAATAGATTTGAATCAATATGATGTAAACCTTATTGATTTTACTGGATTAGATGGAGAAACTATTGTAAATATAGTAGATTCTGTATTTACAGAAAAACATACACTTTACATTGAATGTGGATTAGTTAATAATAATATGTGGATTTTTAATTTAGAGGAAAAATGCAAATAGATTATAAGTATATTGAGAAGTATTACCATAGAATGGCTGAGGATCAAATTACCGATCAATACAAAAAAATGGGATATACGGTTAAAAGAGAGGTGCCTTTAGGTAGATTTAGGGCTGATTTAGTCGTTGAAAATGAATCAGAAAAAATAGTTATTGAAATCAAAACTCGAAAATTGAGATCTGAAGTTAAAACTCGTCTGAAGGATATTGCTGACTATGTCAAGTCTTTAGGTGATTACAAATTTCGTATAGCTATTGCAATTCCTCCTAAAAATAAGCAAATAACGATTGACGGTATTGAAAATGCTTTGCTGAATGCAATAAATTATTCTATTCCTGATGATATTGATATTTTGGCAACACACTCTCGAATAGAAGAAGTTCACGACGTTGATATACATACACTGTGCATAAATGGACAAGAAGTAAATTGCATTGGTGAAGGCGTTCTGGATGTTATGTTGCAGTATGGGTCTGATGGCGATCAAGTTAGAGGGGATGGGTTAGAAACAACAGAATCTTTTTCATTTAAATTTGATGTGAATCTTGAATTAGAAAAAACCAAGATTCGTAATGTTGATATAAATAATATAGATGTTGACACTTCAGAATTTTAACTACCCAACACATCGATCTTAAAGTTCTCTTTACCGAGTACATATACTAAATCTCTGCCCTTGGCTGTCAGTTGACCGCTGAGGGCGATTTGTATATTTTGGGAGCTTCTGCCGTCGGAGATCATTCCCTGCAGTTTGGATAGCGGAGCAATCACCTCCGGGTCGATGCTGGCGTTGGGGTTATCACCCACCATAGCATACGTTGGGCCGTAGGCAAGTCCGCCTTTGGCGAGTTTCGGAGCGTTCTTTTGGGCGTTTTTGTTGATGAGTGCCGTCATTACGGCTGCTGCCGCCACCATTGCTGCACCGATGGCAATCGCTGCTCAGGGATTGGCAAGCACCGATTTGAGAGCTGTTTTGAAGGCGATAATCATAATACCAAACTCAATCAGTTGCGCTCCGATCTGCTTGAGAAAACTTGCTAACTGCAACAGAATCGCCTTCATCAATCCGTCAAAACCCAAATCTCCGGCAATGATCTGCCCGATGGCTTCGGCGGCCGCTTCGATGCTTCCGGCAAGGAAACGGCTCATCGACTCATCAAAACCCTTCATCACCTCGCTCACCTTATCCGACACGAATGTAAGAGCCTCCGAGAACTTCCAACCTTTGGCAACCAATGCTTCAGTATATTTACCCACAATCCCCTCGGTCTCCATAATCGAAGATTGCAATCCCGAACTGGTTACATCCGCCCAGCCGTAGATCCCCTCGGTAACTGTATTGCGAATCTCCATCATCTGCTGTTGCGCCTTGGTGATAATGGGTTTCATATCCGGCAACTTAACCTCCAATTTGGGCACGATCAACGAAGCACCAATGGGCGCAATTGGTTCTAATGGCTTGCGATTCAATTGCTCCGGCGTGAAGTTTTGAAGCCGATTTAGCTCCTCTTTGAGTTTTCCAATCTCAGAATTGGCAGCAGCAATATCCTCGACGGTGGCATTGAGCAGTAGCTTTTTCTTCTCCAACACCTCAATCTTGGTGGTCAGGTCGTTAATCAACCCACTGCCACGGGTAGTTTCGACATTGACTCCTTTCATGGCATTGGCCATATCGTCGGCTATCTTCTTCGATTCGGGCTCGACCCGTTGCCGCTCCTCGTAAGCCTGCGTATTTCTGCGAATCGCTTCGGTCAGAACCTCCTCCTCCATCTTGAGAGTGTCTCTGCGTTTGCCTTTGTTGAGGGCGTAGGTGAGTTTAGAGTATGGCGAGTTTCCTTGCCACGGCGATTCTCGTTCGTTGACCTCTTGCAGACGCTTGTTCTCTTTGAGACGTTTTTCGAGCGTACCGAGTGATAACCCCTCGAACTGCGTGGTCATATCCTCCTGCAGCTCCTTCTTGCGTTGGTAGGCGTAGAAGAATGCCGCACCGAGAGCCAATACCGCCGCCACAACCAATCCCACAGGCGAGAGTAGAGCCGTAGTAAGGTTTTTGACCGGATCGTTCAGTGCCTTTCCCAACTGAATGGATGCCGATTTTAGATCACCGTCCAGTACGGTAGCCAAATCTTGGATGACGGAGCGCAAGCCCCAAGAGGGTCGGGCGCATAGCAATACAAAGTTCTACCAATCGACCGCCTGGCATAAACTGCGGAAGGTAAAGTTGGAGAAAGCTCCTCTCTGTGAGGAGTGTCTGAAAAAGAGTATTCATACTCCTGCCAAGGTTGCCGACCATATCGTGCCGATCAACCAAGGTGGAGCTCCTCTCGATATAGCTAACCTACAAAGCCTGTGTAACACCTGTCATAACAAGAAATCGGCTAAGGAGAGCCACGCAAGATGAGAACAACCCTAAAATTGAATCAGATAGTCGATGAGTGGATCATTGAAACCAATGTATCCGTAGAGACTCAGAAGGACTACCGCCGCAAGATTGAGTTGTGGTTTCGGTGGCTATCGGCACAAGGTGTCGATCCCCGGACTCCACACAGAGAACATATCCTGAAGTATAAACAACACCTACAACAACAAGGCAAGAGTAAGTTTACCTACTTCAGCTATGTGACGGTGGTAAAGTTGTTTTACCGATACTGTGCAGACCAGAACTATTACGACAACATCGGTTCGGGCATCCATTCGAGTATTAAGCAACGTGAGCATTACAAGAATCCATTGTCCTCCGGCGATGCCTACCGATTGATGGACTCCATAGACACCAGCACTATTGTGGGCAAACGAGATAAATTGATTATCGCGCTGATGCTGACCAACGGACTGCGTACCTGCGAGGTACAACGTATCAACATTCGGGACTTCGAAAAGATGGGTGAACGAACGGTGTTACACATTCAACGCAAAGGACGATTGGACAAGAACGACATCCTTGCCGTGCCGGAAATCATAGAAGAACTGTTCGAGGATTATATCTCTTGCCGAAATTTTAGTGTGGACGATCCATTGATACAGAACCACCGTAAAGGTCAAAAGGCAACCCGTCTATCCAAGCAGGCCATCTCTCAAATCGTCAAGGAGCGGCTCAGAGTAATCGGCATTGATGATCCGAAGATTACGGCTCACTCTCTCCGGCACACCTGCGGTAGCCTGTTGGTTGAACAGGGGTTGGACATCGAAATGATAAAGGATCTGTTGGGTCACACCAACACAGCGACCACAAGAATTTACATCGAACAAGCACAGCGTAGAAGATTGATTGACGAGAATCCGGGAACGATTATAGCTGAGTTAATCTCAAAACCCAAGAAAAAGTGAACTCTTTGAATTACAGAGGAATGAAAGCATGATTAATTAAGCCATTCGAGATTTGAGTGTTAAAGAGTTAGCAAAAGAGAATCGACCCCGAAACTCGCTCGTAACTCTTTGATAATGGATCGAAAAATGGCTGAATGAACTGGGAGGGGGTTAGATTTTCTTCCGAGGTCTCAAAATGTAATCGCACCCTGAGTCTTCTGTACGCACGTGCAGTTTTGGAAAAAATAGGAACAAATGAGCAAAGGACGAAAAAAGCTACCCAATGAGGTGAAAGCCCTGCGAGGCACAAATCAACCGTGCCGTATGACTGAGCAGACCGAAGTGAACAGCATCACGGCTCTGCCTCGCAGCGGACTCAAGGGTACGGCAAAAAGATATTTGAGTTGGTCGGCACGGAACTGATCCATAAGAACCTGTTGGAGCTTGTGGGTTTGGATTTGGTGGTTGCTTATTCACGGGAAATGGGACTCTACCCTATTAAAGCAATAAATCAAGGATAGTGTTTCAAAAAGTGTGTATGTACTCCTTTTTTCTATCATCTTTGCAAATC
>ERZ835109.1111-NODE-1111-length-24137-cov-24.482227_pt1 | contig 24137 bp, 20 predicted proteins | sample MGYA00519946_ERZ835109 | MGnify/ENA primary metagenome ERZ835109 (study PRJEB31850, sample SAMEA3708771) | human gut metagenome | biome: human gut; feature: human-associated habitat; material: faeces | place: China | collected 2014 ...
GACCGCCGCCAGTGGCGGAAACAGGGAGGAGTTGTTGGGGCAGCGGCCAGCAAGACGCAAGTGCCACCCAAGGCACGATGCGGATGCTGGGTGCCGCAACCCGATAGCTGAGGCCATTTCCAATCGTCCCGCGCCAAAGGCGTTCTATTTTACTACCCTTGCAAACTCTGCGGCAAGGGCAGCGTTCACCGAACGGACGGCGTTGGCGTCCGGCTTGATGGCGGTGCGGTCGTAGGTGAACAGGCCGTTCACCTCATCCTCCACGTCGGTCAGCTGGGTGTACACCAGCGCCGAAAGCCCCTTTTGCAGCTGCGGCAGCACCGTGCCCAGCTGCAATTTTTTGTAGCGGGCAGTCAGCTCCTCCCGGCTTTTGGCCGTGCCGTAGCCGTAGGTCTTGCGGGGCGGCTCGTGCCCCGGCATGGGCCATGCAATACCGCCATACTCGCTCAGCGCTACGGCGCGCGTCTGCGGGCGCACCCGCAGGGGGTAGAAGTAGTTGTGCAGGGAGTATACATCCCCGCCGCCCTGATCGTACCAGCCGCTGGCCTCGTCCACAAGGCGGGTATCGTCCAGCGCGCGGATGGCTTGCACCGCCCCGGCGGCATCGTACTGTCCCCAGCCCTCGTTAAAGGGCACCCAGCAGCCCACGCAGGGGTGGCAGCGCAGCGCCTGCACTGTATCTTCCAGCTCCCGGCGGTATTCGGTGCGGCTGCTCTCGCTGCCCCGGCTCAGCAGCCCCCACAGCGCCGCCTTGTCCGGCAGGCGGCGCATAAGCGGCTGCAAAACATTGGTCAGGTAGGTGACGAACCACAGGTTATACTTGCTGCCGCCGTTGACCATATCCTGCCAGACCACAAGACCCAGCTTGTCGCAGTGGTAGTACCAACGCTGCGGCTCGATCTTTGCGTGCTTGCGCAGAAGATTGTAACCCAGCGCCTTTACCTCGCTCAGCTCCCGCTCCACCGCCGCATCCGAAGGCGGGGTGTACAGCCCCTCCGGCCAGTAGCCCTGATCCAGCAGGCCGTTGAGCAGGATGGGCTTATCGTTCAGGCAAAAGCGCAGCACGCCCTTTTCGTCCGGTGCGCAGCTCCACTTGCGCAGGGCAAAGTAGCTGTGCACGGTGTCGAACTGCTCTTCCTCTCCCTGCGTGGTGCCCACGGTCAGGTCGTACAAAAAGGGCGTGTCCGGGCTCCATGGGAAGAAATACTCGTCCGCAATATGCAGCGTCACTTCACCGTCCTGGCCGGCCTCATCGCTGCCCCGGTCCTCGGCAATGGTCACACCCCCGGCGCGCACTACCGCCCACAGGTTCGCCGCACCGCCGGGTGCAGAGGTATGGGCTTTCACGGTCACGGTGCGGGCATCATAATCCGGCGTAACGGTGAGAGACTGGATGTAATTTTCCGGCACGCGCTCCAGCCAGACCGTCTGCCAGATGCCGCTCTGGGCGGGATAGAACATCCCCCCGGGCTGCAAAGTCTGCTTGCCCCGCGCCTGTGTGCCGTGGCCGGTGGGGTCCTGCACCGCCACCCACAGGCTGTTGCGGCCTGTACCGTTGAGCTGCGCGGTGATATCCAGCGTAAAGGGCCAGTAGCCGCCCCGGTGGCCGCCCACCAGATGGCCGTTCACCTGCACAGCGCAGGCGTAGTCCACTGCGCCGAAATGCAGCAGCACCCTGCCGCCCGTCCCGGCGGGCGGCGCAAAATATCGGTGGTAGTGCAACCACTGCCCGGGCTGCAATGTGCGCCCCACCCCGGAGGCGCGGCACTCCGGCGCGTAGGGCACTAAAATCTCGCCGTCCCAGCCCGCCGGACGCTGCGCCGAGGCAGTGATGGCGTACTGCCACAGGCCGTTCAGGTTCTCGTAGCTGTCCCGGCGCATAGTCGGGCGGGGATATTCCGTCAGAGGGTGCATACACTCACCAGCCTTTTTCTCGTTTGCTCCATTCTAGCACAGCCCGGGGCATTTGTATACCGTGGAGCGGACGATTTTGAATGGCCGCCGCGTGCGCTTTGGCCATCTTCAGCGGAAAATTATTTTTATATTTGCAATTCTGGAAAATCTGCGGATTTTCCAGAATTGCTTCTTCATGGGAGTAAAAAAGAGCCGCCGCACGGCGGCATGGCTGTGCGGCGGCTTTGTGAGAAGGTGGGAAATTGTTTAGTTCTCGGCCAGATTACCGGTATAAAGCTGGTAATACTTGCCCTTTTTGGCGATCAGCTCGTCGTGGCTGCCGCGCTCGATGATGCGGCCCTGCTCCAGCACCACGATGCAGTCTGCATTGCGGACGGTGGACAGGCGGTGGGCGATGACAAAGCTGGTGCGGCCGTACATCAGGCCGTCCATGCCGCGCTGCACCAGCGCCTCGGTGCGGGTATCGATGGAGGAGGTCGCCTCGTCCAGGATCAGCACCGGGGGGTCTGCCACGGCTGCGCGGGCAATGGCAAGCAGCTGGCGCTGTCCCTGCGAGAGGTTGGCACCATCACCGGTCAGCATGGTGTTGTAGCCCTCCGGCAGGCGCTTGATAAAGCCATCGGCGTTGGCAAGGCGGGCGGCGGCGATGCACTCTTCATCGGTGGCCTCCAGCCGTCCGTAGCGGATGTTCTCCATCACCGTGCCGGTAAACAGGTGGGTGTCCTGCAGCACGATGCCCAGCGAGCGGCGCAGGTCGGCTTTTTTGATCTTATGGATATTGATGCCGTCGTAGCGGATTTTACCGTCCTGAATATCATAGAAGCGGTTGATCAGGTTGGTAATGGTAGTCTTGCCTGCACCGGTGGAGCCGACAAAGGCGATCTTCTGCCCCGGACGACCATACAGGTTGATGTCATGCAGCACCGTTTTTTCCGGCACATAGCCAAAGTCTACGTCCGTAAAGGTGATATCGCCCGCCAGCTTGTGGTAGGTAACGGTGCCGTCGTGGTGGGGGTGCTTCCACGCCCACAGGCCGGTGCGCTCGGCAGTTTCCACCAGCTGGTCGTTGCGGTCGTACTTGGCGTTCACCAGCGTCACATAGCCCTCGTCGGTCTCGCTGGGCTCGTCCATCATCTTGAAGATGCGCTCGGCACCAGCCAGTGCCATGATGACGCTGTTGGCCTGCATGGACACCTGACTGATGGGCATATTGAAGCCCTTGTTCAGGCTGAGGAAGGCCACCACGGTACCAAGGGTCATGCCGCCAACGCCGCCCACAGCCATGGCTGCACCAGTCAGTGCGCAGATGGCATAGCTGATGTTGCCCAGCTGGGCGTTGACCGGCATCATGATGTTGGAGAAGGCGTTGGCCTGCTTGGCGCTTTCCTTCAGCTGGTCGTTCAACTCACGGAAGCCTGCAAGGGTCTGCTGTTCGTGGGTGAACACCTTGACCACCTTCTGGCCCTCCATCATCTCCTCGATGTAGCCGTTCACCTTGCCCAGATCCCGCTGCTGCTGGATGAAGTACTTGGAGGAGCTTTTTGCGATCTGCTTGGAGCAGAACAGCATCAGCGCCACCATGAGCATGGTAACGATGGTCAGCTGCCAGCTGAGCATGCACATACTGAAGAACACCGACACAATCGTGATGACGCTGGACACCAGCTGCGGGATGCTCTGGCTGAGCATCTGGCGCAGGGTATCCACATCGTTGGTGTACACGGACATGATATCGCCGTGAGGATGGGTGTCAAAATACCGGATGGGCAGGCTTTCCATGTGGGTGAACAGCTTGGTGCGCAGATTGCGCAGCGTGCCCTGCGTTACGTTGACCATGATGCGGGCGTTGGCCCATGCGGCCAGAATGCCCACAAGGTAGATGCAGCACATCCGCACCAATGCACCGGCCAGTGGTGCAAAGCTGGGGTTCTGCTGGCGGGTCATGGGGACGATGTAATCGTCCATCAAAGTCTGCAAGAACAGGCTGGCCTGCACATTGGCCAGCGCGCTGACCACGATGCAGACAAGCACAAGGATGCAGTGGGGCAGATAGTTGCGGAACACCTCATCCATGATGCGCTTCAGCAGCTTGCCCGGGTTTTCCACCTTGGGGCGCGGCCCCCGTGCGCCCCGCGGGCCGGGGCCATGTACTTCTTTTACTGCCATTACTGCGCACCTCCCTGCTTGTCAAAATCGCCGCCGCCCTGCGTCTGGCTGTTGTAGACCTCCTGATAGATGGCATTGGTCGCCAGCAGCTCTGCGTGGGTGCCCAGACCGTTGATCTGGCCGTTCTCCAGCACCAGAATGCGGTCTGCATCCTGCACCGAGGAAATGCGCTGTGCAATGATGATCTTGGTCGTGCCGGGGATTTCCTCCCGGAAGGCCTTGCGGATCTTGGCATCGGTCGCGGTATCCACGGCGCTGGTGGAGTCGTCCAAAATCAGCACCTTGGGCTTGCGCAGCAGGGCGCGGGCGATGGTCAGGCGCTGCTTCTGGCCGCCGGACACGTTGGAGCCGCCCTGCTCGATCCATGTATTGTACTTATCCGGGAAGCGCTGGATGAACTCATCCGCGCAGGCCAGTTTTGCCATGCGGATGCACTCTTCCTCGGTGGCGTTGGCATCGCCCCAGCGGAGATTATCCAGAATGGTGCCGCTGAACAGCACGTTCTTCTGCAGCACCATGGAGACCTCGCGGCGCAGCACGTCAAGATTATAGTCCCGCACGTCCACACCGCCCACCCGCACGGTGCCGCTCTCGGCATCGTACAGGCGGGGGATCAGCTGCACCAGACTGGACTTTGCGCTGCCGGTGCCGCCGATGATGCCCAGCGTCTCGCCGGGCCGGATGGTAAAGCTGATATCGTTCAGCACCGGCTGGCCGCTGCCGTGCTTATACTTGAAGGTAACGTGGTCAAACTGGATGCTGCCGTCTGCCACCTGCTGCACCGGCTGCTTTGCCGGGGGCAGGTCGGTGTGCTCGTCCAGCACCTCCACGATACGCTTGGCAGAGGCGGCGGACATAGCGATCATGACAAAGGCCATGCTCAGCATCATCAGTGCCATAAGGATGTTCATGATATAGCCGAACAGGGCGTTCAGCTGGCCGGTGGTAATAGCACCGTGCAGCACATATTTTGCGCCGAACCAACTCAGCGCGATGTTGCAGCCGTACACCGCCACCAGCATGGCGGGGTTATTGAAGCTCAGGCGGCTTTCCGCGTTGACGAACTGCTTATACAGGCTCTCGCAGGCGGCGGTGTATTTTTCGTTCTCGAAGCCCTCGCGCACAAAGCTCTTGACCACGCGGATGGCAGAGACATTCTCCTGCACCGAGGCGTTGAGGTTATCATAGTTCTTGAACACCCGGTCAAAGATGCGGAAGGTGGGGATCATGATGGCAGCCAGCACCACCACCAGAAAGACCACCGCCACCACGAATACCAGCGCCAGCGGCCCGCCGATGACCACTGCCATGGTCAGCGCAAATACCAGATGCACCGGTGCGCGCACGCACATCCGCTCGATCATCTGGAAGGCGTTCTGCACGTTGGTCACGTCGGTGGTCATGCGGGTAACAAGACCTGCCGTAGAGAATTTGTCGATGTTGGAAAAAGAGTAATGCTGGATATTTTCATACATGGCATCGCGCAGATTTCCGGCAAAGCCGGTGGATGCCTCGGCGGCATACTTGCCCGCCAGCACGCCCAGCACCAGCGCAATGGCTGCCACCAGAAAGGTAAGCAGGCCGTAGCGGATGATAGCGTTCATATCGCCCTTTTCAATGCCCTGGTCGATGATAAAGGCCATGATGGTGGGCAGCAGCACATCCATAATGGCTTCCAGCGCAGCAAAGAACGGTGTCTTGATCGAGGCGGCTTTATACTCGCCCAGATGCGACACAAGCTTTTTGATCATCTGAGTTCCCTCCTGTTGAATTTATTTGTTTGGTACAAAACAATTTTATACAAAACAATTTAAATGTCAAGACGTTTCGAAAAATGTTCATAATTGCTAATTTAGTAAGTCCTTTTTCGGCGCTTTGACGGAAAAGGTGGTTATTTCAGTGCTTCCCGCAGCTTGTTCAGCAGCCGCAGCAGCTCTGCGTTCTCCTCCTCGGTCAGCAATCCGGCCACATAATCGTCGGTCTGGTGGAAGGACAGCAGGGTCTTTTCGTGCCGTTGGATGCCCTCCTCGGTCAAAACCAGCTGCTTGAGCCGGGCGTCCTGCGGCACGCTCAGCCGCTGGATGTAGCCCTTGCGCTCCATCAGCTGCAAAATGTTCGTCACCGTGGAGCGGGTGATGGAAAACTCCCGCTCGATGTCCCGCTGGAACACCGGCTCGTCCCGGTGGCGGTAGAGATACTCGATGATCCACCCGTGCATGGGGGTGGTCTGCTCTACCCCGTTGGCGCGGGAAAACTGGTTCAGCCTGCGGAAGATCAGGTTGTCCACCCGGCGCAGCTGAGCGGGGATGACCTGCGGCCCTTCCCACGGCGGGTCCAGCTTGCAGTGCTCTTCAATAGTGTGCTGTGTACACATAATGGTTTCCTCTATTCAAGTCAAGTTGTTCGATGTGAAACTGTTTGATACGATACATATATTACTCATATCCCCGCTCAATGTCAAGGGGCGGAGAGCAAAAAAGGCCGCTGCGGAAAATTTTCCGCAGCAGCCTTGATTTTTATGGATACGGGATACGCTTACAGCTTTTTGCCGGTCAGCAGCTCGTAGGCCTCCAGATACTTGGCAATGGTCTTGTCAATGACATCCTGCGGCAGGTCGTAGTTGCTGTCGGGGTTGGCCTTCAGCCAGTCGCGGACGAACTGCTTGTCGAAGGAGGGCTGGCTGTGACCCGGCTCATAGCCCTCCAGCGGCCAGAAGCGGGAGGAGTCCGGGGTCAGCATCTCGTCACCCAGCACCACGTTGCCGTCCTCGTCCAGACCAAACTCGAACTTGGTATCGGCAATGATGATGCCGCGGGACAGTGCATACTCGGCGCACTTCTTGTACAGGGCAATGGTGTAGTCGCGCAGCTTAGTGGCGTACTCCAGACCGTGGCCGGGGAACTGCTTCTCCAGCACGTCGATGCTCTGCTCGTAGGAGATGTTCTCGTCGTGGTCGCCGATCTCTGCCTTGGTGGAGGGGGTGTAGATGGGCTCGGGCAGCTTATCGGACTCCTGCAGGCCCTCGGGCAGCTGGATGCCGCACACCTTGCCGGTCTTCTGGTAGCTTGCCCAGCCGCTGCCGGTAATGTAGCCGCGCACAATGCACTCGATGGGCAGCATGGTCAGCTTGCGGCACATCATGCTGTTGCCGGTGAACTGGGGCTGGCGGAAGAACTCCGGCATATCCTGCACATCCACGCTCAACATGTGGTTGGGCAGCAGATCGCGGGTATAATCGAACCAGAACTTGCTCATCTGAGTGAGCACGGTGCCCTTTTTGGTGACCTTGTTTTTCAGGATGACGTCAAACGCAGAAATGCGGTCGGTGGCAACCATGATCAGGCTGTCGCCATTGTCGTAGATCTCGCGGACTTTGCCTTCTTTGATGGGTTTGAACTCAGTCATAATCAAACACTCCATTTTTCCATGTTCTCAGCAGCGCAGCAGCGCAGCGCAGTTCTTACCCTATTATTCTACCATACTGCCGCGCGGTTTAAAAGGAACAGAATAAAAGAAAAACAGGCAAGTTTTGTGTTTTTATCGTGAAAAGTGCGCAAAAAGCAGCAGGAAATTTCGGCGTTTTGACGATAAAAGTCGTACTTTATCCCCAAATGCACGCACCTTTGCAAAATGCAGTCATGGACAAGCGCCGCCAGTTGCGGTATCATAGTAGTATGCGTATATCTGCGCTCCGCAGGGGCGCAAAAGTAAACAAGGAGGTAAAGAGTATGGGCAAATTTCCCAAGGGCTTTTTGTGGGGCGGCGCTACCGCTGCCAACCAGTGCGAGGGTGCATGGCAGGCAGACGGCAAGGGTCTGGCTACGGTGGATGTAACCCCCTTCGGCCCGGACCGTTTTCCGGTGGCAACGGGCTATATGGAAATGCTGGGCTGCGATGACGCGCATTTCTACCCCAGTCACGAGGCCATTGACCTGTATCACCATTATAAAGAGGATATCGCCCTGTTTGCAGAGATGGGCTTCAAGTGCTTCCGGCTGTCCATTGCATGGACCCGCATCCTGCCCAACGGCGATGACGCTCAGCCCAACGAGGCAGGACTGGCCTTCTACGACAGCATTTTTGACGAGTGCCATAAGTACGGCATTGAGCCGCTGGTCACCATCTGCCACTTTGACACTCCCATTGCCCTCATCAAAAAATACGGCGGCTGGAAAGACCGCCGCATGGTGGACGCCTACGTCCACTACTGCGAGGTGCTGTTCGACCGCTTCAAAGGCAAGGTGAAGTACTGGCTCACCTTCAACGAGATCAATATGCTGCTGCACCTGTCCTTTACCGGCGCAGGGCTGGTGTTCTACCCCGGCGAGAATGTGGAGCAGGTCAAGTATCAGGCTGCCCATCACGAGCTGGTGGCCAGCGCAAAGGCGGTAAAGCTGGCGCACGAAAAAATGCCGGACGCCATGGTGGGCTGTATGCTGGCGGCAGGGCAGTTCTACCCCCGCACCTGCGCCCCGGAGGATGTGCGGGCGGCGCAGGAGGCAGACCGGGACAACTACTTCTTTACCGACGTACAGGTGCGCGGCGCTTACCCTGTGTGGGCTAAAAAGCGGATGGAGCGCGCCGGGGTGCAGCTGCACACACAGCCGGAGGACGACCGCACGCTGCGGGAGGGCACGGTGGATTTTGTGTCCTTCAGCTACTATTCCAGCCGCTGCATCACGGTGGATAAGGAGCTGATGGCGGCAGAGAATGCGGAAGGCAACGCCGTGTCTGCATCGGTGAAGAACCCCTACCTGAAAGTCAGCGAGTGGGGCTGGGCCATCGACCCGGTGGGTCTGCGGGTGACCCTGAACACCATCTACGACCGGTACGAAAAGCCCATGTTCATCGTGGAGAACGGTCTGGGTGCGGTGGATACCGTAGAGCCGGACGGCTCCATCCACGACAGCTACCGCATCGACTACCTGCGGGCGCACATCGAAGAGATGGAAAAGGCCGTCAACGAGGACGGTCTGCCCCTGATGGGCTACACCACATGGGGGCCCATCGACCTTGTAAGCGCCTCCACCGGCGAGATGAAAAAGCGGTACGGCTTTATCTATGTGGACAAGGACAACGACGGCAACGGCACCCTTGCCCGCAGCCGGAAGGACAGTTTTTACTGGTACAAAAAGGTCATCGCTTCAGACGGCGAGGACCTGACCTGAGCAAGCGCCCCGGCACTGTTTGCGGTATGGCAGCGCCGGGGCGTAAACGTGTGAGGAAGAACCGATAACGGAGAAAATTTATGACACCACAAATCATTGCACACCGCGGTGCTTCCTATCTTGCACCGGAAAACACCCTGACTGCCTTTAAAAAAGCCATGGAGATTGGCGCAGACGGCGTAGAGATGGACGTACAGCAGACCATTGACGCCGGGCTTGTGATCCACCACGACTATATGATCGATCTGCACACGGATATTTCCGGCAAGATCTACGATATGACCATGGGCGATTTAAAGGAACTGGATTTTGGCAGCTGGAAAGGCGCCATCTTTCAGGACGAGAAGATCGCCACTCTGCAGGAGGCCATGGAACTGTGCAGGCAGATGCCGGGATGCACCGTGCATCTGGAACTGAAATCCACCATGGACAACGACCCGGACTTTGTGCCCCGGGTGCTGGAGGTGCTGCGGCAGACGGAGATGGTAGAACAGGTGATCCTTGTTTCCTTCAACCACGCGCTGCTGCGGCAGGCAAAGCAGCTGCTGCCCGAACTGCGGGTGGGTGCACTGGTATACGGCGAGCTGGAAAGCATGCTGCTGCCGCCGCCCATCATCTGGAAGGATCTTGGACTGACCAACGGCATAGACGACATGGAAGCCATGGACGCTGCCCTGCCGGAGAGCGCAGCAGACGAGGAAAACTGCAGCTGGATGACCCGCTGGATGAGCGATAAGGTAAGTATGTTGCGGGCAAACTTTCCCGGCGAGAGCCTGAACGAGATCTATAAAAACCTGTTGTCGCAACGGGATCTGCCCGCCTATATCAGCAGTCTGGACTTTGTGCCGGAGTGGGTCAGCTGTGAGTACCACACCGCCTACAAAAACGCCGGTTTCATTGACAAACTGCACGAGATGGGCATCAAGGTGTCTTTGTGGACGGTGGACACGGAAGATTCCGTCCGCAGCCTGCTGCGCACCAGCGCCGATGCCTACATCACCAACCGCCCCGACCGCGTGCGGGAGTGGATGGAGAAGGAACAGGCAGCGACCGCCCCAACAGAAACCGCCACGGCAGAGTCTGCCCCCACTGCTGAAGCAGACGCCGGGACAGCTGCCGCAGAGTAAACCGACCGGAACAGACACAAAAAAGAGATAGGCTTTCCCGAAAGGGATCGCCTATCTCTTTTTCATTCATTTTATTCTGCTGCGTCGGTCAGCACAAAGGTCAGCTCTGCGGTGACGGCGCACTTGCCGTCCACCCATGCCGAGGCCTTGCCTACGCCCACAGCGCCGTGCTGCTGTACCAGCTCGCAGTGGAGGGTGAGCACGTCCCCGGGGGTGACCTGCTTGCGGAAGCGGGCACTCTTGATGCCGCCGAACAGTGCCAGCTTGCCCTTGTTTTCCGGCAGGCTCAGCGCCGCCACAGCGCCGGTCTGTGCCAATGCTTCCAGCAGCAGCACGCCGGGCATGACCGGCTGCGCCGGGAAGTGGCCGTTGAAGAATTCCTCGTTGCGGGTGACGCACTTGCGGCCGATGGCCCACTGCCCCGGCTCGTAGTCCAGAACACGGTCCACGAGGGCAAAGGGGTAGCGGTGGGGCAGAATTTCTGCAATCTGCACGCTGCTCAGGGTGTTGGCGTTTTCACGCACGGTACGGGGTTCTGCCATGGGTCAGCCCTCCCATCTGCGCAAGGCGATGCAGGCGTTGTGGCCGCCAAAGCCCAAGCTGTTGCTCAGCGCGTACTGCATTTCCTGCTGCCGCCCGGTGTTGGGCACATAGTCCAGATCGCACTCCGGGTCGGGCTGGGCGTAGTGGATGGTGGGCGGGGCGAACTGGTCCCGCAGCGCCAGCGCGGTAAACACGGCCTCGATGCCGCCCGCGCCGCCCAGCAGATGGCCGGTCATGCTCTTGGTGCTGACCACGGTCATCTCCTTGGCGTGTGCGCCGAACACGGCGTGGATGGCGGCAGTCTCGCAGGCATCGTTCATGTGGGTGCCGGTGCCGTGGGCGTTGATGTGATCCACCTGCTCCGGTGCGATGTCGGCATCCACCAAGGTCAGCTTCATGCAGTCGATGGCACCTGCGCCGCCGGGAGCCGGAGCAGTAAAGTGATAGGCATCGCAGTTGGCACCGTAGCCCACCACCTCGGCATAGATGTGTGCGCCGCGCGCTCTTGCGTGCTCCAGTTCTTCCAGCACCAGCACACCGCTGCCCTCACCCATGACAAAGCCGCCGCGGCGGGCGTCAAAGGGCAGGCTGGCAGCGTCCGGATCGGTGGCGGTGGAAAGTGCCTTCATGCTGGTAAAGCCGCCGATGCCCAAGGGGCTGATGCAGCTTTCCGCGCCGCCGCAGACCATCACCGGCTCGTAGCCGTCCCGGATGCGGTGGAAGGCGTCGCCTACGGCGTTGGTGCCGCCGGCGCAGGCCGTGACCGGGCAGGTGCACATGCCCTTCAGGCCGAAGCGGATGGCCACCTGCGCCGCTGCCATGTTGGCAATGGCCATGGGCACAAAGTAGGGGCTTACCTTCTCCATGCCCTTTTCCTCGCCGCGGGCGTGCTGCTCCTCGATCGTGGGCAGACCGCCGATGCCGCTGGACAGGATGACGCCGATGTCCTTGCCCTCGGCCTCGGTATCAAGGCCGCTGTCTGCAATGGCTTCGGCGGCAGCGCCCAGTGCCAGCAGGGTGAAGCGCGCCATTTTGCGGACTTCCTTTTTGTCCACCACGCTCTCGGGGTCAAAATCCTTTACCTCACCGGCCAGCTTGCACTTGAAGTCGGTGGTGTCGAACTGGGTGATGGGGCCGATGCCGCATTTACCGGCACGGGCTGCTGCCCAGCTGTCCGCCACATTGTTGCCCAGCGGGTTCACCGTGCCAAGGCCGGTGATCACAACTCTGCGTTTTTCCATAAGGGTTCTCCTTTACATTGCCATGCCGCCGTCCACACAGAGCACCTGCCCGGTGAGATAGCTGCTTTGTTCTGCGGCAAAAAACGCCACTGCCTGTGCCACATCCTCCGGCTGGCCTGCGCGGCCCGCGGGGATGCCCTGCGTCATGCCGGTGCGCACCGCCTCCGGCAGCACGGCAGTCATGTCGGTGTCGATAAAGCCGGGTGCTACCGCGTTCACGGTCACGTTCCGCGCGGCCAGTTCCCGGGCAAGGCTCTTGGTCAGACCGATGAGCCCCGCCTTGCTGGCGGCGTAGTTGGTCTGCCCGGCGTTGCCCCGCAGCGCCACCACGCTGGAAAGGTTCACGATGCGGCCATAGCGCTGGCGCACCATGCGGCGGGCGGCCTCCTTGCAGCAGAGAAAAGCGCTTTTCAGGTTGGTGTCCAGCACCGCATCAAAATCCTGCTCGGTCAGGCGCAAAATCAGGTTGTCCCGGGTGATGCCCGCGTTGTTCACCAGCACATCCACCCGGCCAAAGGCCTCTGCAGCGGCATCGAACAGCGCCTTGCAGCCCTCGGCGGTGGATACATCCGCCTGCACGGTCACCGCCTGCACGCCCTCGGCGCGGCAGAGCGCTGCCGTCTGCTCCGCAGGCTCTGCGCCGTGGCAGTAGTTCACCACCACATTGCAGCCCTGCTTTGCCAGTGCCACGCACACTGCGCGGCCAATGCCCCGGCTGCCGCCGGTAACAATGGCGGCGCGGGTCAGCTTTTCTTCACTCATTCTGCATCCTTCCATGCGGTCAGCACCGCATCCAGCTGTTCCGGGGTCTCCACTGCGGTGCAGACCACCCCGGGCAGGGTCTTTTTCACAAAACCGCTCAGGGCGTTGCCGGGGCCGACTTCCAGAATGTGGTCCACACCCAGCTCACCCAAGCGGCGCAAAGTGTCCTCCATGTAGACGCTGCTCTGCACCTGCTTTACCAGCAGCTGCGGGATGCTGTCGGTCTCGGCCTTTTCATGCCCCAGACAGTTGAACAGCACCGGCGTCTCCATGGTGCCGAAGTTTTCGCCCGCAAAGCGCTGTGCCAGCGCATCCCCTGCGGGAGCCATCAGCTTTGTGTGGAAGGGGCCGCTGACCTTCAGCGGGATGCAGCGGCGGGCACCGGCTTCCTTTGCCAGCGCGGCAGCCTGCTCCACGGCGGCTTTCTCACCGCCGATGACCAGCTGCCCCGGGCAGTTGTAGTTGCAGATCTGCACACAGCCCGTCTCCGCCGCCTGTTCGCAGCAGGCAGACAGTTTTTCTCTGTCCAGCCCCAGCACGGCGGTCATGCCGCAGGCAAGGCCCTTTGCGGCCTCCGCCATGGCCTTGCCCCGGAAGGCGGTCAGCTCGATGGCCTGCTTTGCGGTGAACACCCCGGCTGCCTGCAGCGCGGAGTATTCGCCCAGCGAAAGCCCCGCAAGATAGGCGGGCTTTACGCCCTTTTCGGCCAGCACAGCGGTCACGCCGCAGGCAAAGGCCACCATGCAGGGCTGGGTGTATTCGGTCTGGTTCAAAACGCCGTCCGGGTCCTCAAAACAGACGCGGTGCAGATCAAAATCCAGCGCTGCGCTGTCAAAGGCCGCCCGGAAGGCGGGAGATGCTTCGTAAAATTCCTTGCCCATGCCGGGGTGCTGCGCACCCTGACCGGCGTAAAGTACGGCAAGCTTCATAAGTTCTGCCTCCATTCGGTCACAAGTTCGTCCATCAGCTCGCACACGGTGCGCATCCGGTCCAGCCTGCCCACGTTTTCGCCGCAGAAGAAGAGCCCTTCCTCCACGTTGCCCTTCACCGCCTCGATGAGGGCGTGGGTGATGCAGTAGGGCACGGCAGCGGGGTCGCAGGTCTTAAGACACCGGGCGCAGTGCTTGGGCGGGAAGCGTTTGCCCTCGGCCAGCGCCTGCACCAGCGGGGTGTTCAGGGCGCGGCCGGGCATTCCCACCGGGCTGTGGATGATGCGCACATCCTCCGGCTTTGCCGCCAGCAGCACGTCCTTGTAGGTCTGGGAGGCATCGCACTCGTAGGTGGGGATAAAGCGGGTGGCAAGCTGCACGCCCGCAGCGCCAAGCTTTGTAAAGTGTGCCATGTCGGCACCGGTGTACACGCCGCCCGCCACGAATACCGGGATGGCGTGGCCGTATTGCTCCTCGTAGGGATTTACCTCGGCCAGCACCCCGGGCAGAATTTCGTCCAAGGTCTGGCAGCGGTCTGCCAGCAGGTCCTCCTCGGCAAAGCCGAGATGCCCGCCCGCCTTGCAGCCCTCGATGACCACAAAATCGGCGGTGCGGTCAAAGCCCTTTGCCCAGCGGCGCAGGATGAGCTTTGCCGCCCGGGCGCTGGATACGATGGGCGCAATGGCCACCTCTTTGGTGCCCACGATACCCGGCAGTTCCAGCGGCAGACCCGCACCGGAGACCACGGCATCCACCCCCGCCGCTACGGCGGTGCGGATAGCCTCGACATAGTCCCGGGTGGCTACCATGGCGTTGATAGCTACCAGACCCACGCCCCCGGCAATGGCCTTGGCTTTTTGAATTTCTGCGGTCAGGGCACGGTGGTTTGCTGCCGCCGGGTCACGGGCAAAATCCGGCTCGCGGTAGCCTGCATCGGCGGTGGAGATGCACCCCATGCCGCCGCAGGCTGCTACCGCACCGGCCAGCCCGCCCAGCGAGACGCCTACGCCCATGCCGCCCTGCAAAATGGGTACTTGCAGGGGCTTGCCGCCAAGGGTCAGCATTCGGTGTTCAGCGCGGCGATGCGCTGCCTCCCGCCCTGCCACAGGTCGGCAAGGATGTCCGCCACGGGGCGCACCTCGTGCAGCATTCCGGCTACCTGACCGGCCATCAGGCTGCCGCTTACCGTGTCGCCCTCAAAGACGGCACGGCGCAGGCTGCCCAGCGTGTATTTTTCCAGTTCCATCTTATCCGCGCCCGCCTTTTCCTGACGGACATACTCCCGGCTCATGCGGTTTTTCAGCACACGCACCGGTGCACCCACGGTGCGTCCGGTGACGATGGTGTCACTGTCCCCGGCTTTGAGCAGCGCGGCCTTGTAGTTGGGGTGAATGGGGCACTCCTCGCTTGCCAGCAGGCAGGTGCCCACCTGCACACCGCAGGCGCCCAGTGCCAGCGCAGCCGCCAGCTGACGGCCATCGGCAATGCCGCCTGCGGCGATGACCGGCACGCTGACCGCGTCCACCACCTGCGGCACCAGTGCCATGGTGGTCATCTCGCCCACATGGCCGCCGCTCTCGGTGCCCTCGGCAATGACGGCGTCAATGCCCAGCGGCTCCAAATGCCGTGCCAGCACGGCAGCAGCCACCACCGGGATCACCTTGATACCGGCAGCTTTCCACATGGAAACGTATTTTCCCGGGTTGCCTGCGCCGGTGGTGACCACGGCGACTTTTTCCTCCACCACGATCTGGGCAAACTCATCTGCCTGCGGGTGCATGAGCATGATGTTTACACCAAAGGGCTTGTCGGTCAGCTCCCGGCAGCGGCGGATGTTCTGGCGCAGGGTATCGGCATTCATGCCGCCCGCACCGATGATGCCCAGTGCACCGGCGTTGGAGCAGGCGGCGGCAAACTCGCCGGTGGCAATGTTGGCCATGCCGCCCTGAATGATGGGGTATTTCGTCCCCAGGATCTCGTTTAAAAGTTTCATGGTCTTTATCCTTTATATTCCACGATCATGCCGCCCCATGTCAGGCCGCCGCCGAAGCCGATGCAGGCAAGGGTCTGACCGGGGAGCAGCTGGCCGCTTTCAGCCAGCTCGTTCAGCGCCACCGGGATGCTGGCAGCACTGGTGTTGCCGTGGCGGTCCATGTTTTTGTAGAACTTTGCACCATCGGCGTGCAGCGCCTTGACGCAGTGGTCGATGATGCGGCTGTTGGCCTGATGACAGACCACCCAGTCCAGATTGTCCAGCGTAAGGCCGGTCTCGTCCAGCACGGTGTGCAGGCATTTGGGCAGGGCATCCACTGCAAAACGGAACACTGCCCTGCCGTCCATGCTGATGGGTGCCGAGCCTGCGCGGCTGGGGCCGCCGGCATGGATGGCGGCATCGCCCCGGGCACCCAGCGTGATGGCAAAGGGCGCGGAGGTGTCGGTCAGTTCAAACACTGCCGCACCGGCACCATCGCCAAACAGCACACAGGTGGAGCGGTCGGCGGGGTCCATCAGACGGGAAAGTGCTTCCGTGCCGATGACCAGCGCGTACCGCCCGCCCAGCGTAGCCAGCAGGCCGCGCGCCACCGCCGTTCCATACAAAAAGCCGGAGCAGGCGGCGTTTACATCCAGTGCGGGGCGGTTTTCCGGCAGTGCCAGCGCCGCCTGCACCTGACAGGCCACGCTTGGGGTGGCGTCCGGTGCGGAAAGGGTGGCGCAGACGCAGCAGGCAATGTCTGCCGGAGCAAGACCGCTGCGCTGCAGCGCCTGCTTTGCGGCAGCAATGGCCAGTGTAGCGGCGTTTTCGCCCTCGGTGCAGTAGTGCCGGGTGCGGATGCCGGTGCGGGTGGTGATCCACTCGTCGCTGGTATCCACGGTGCGGCTCAGCTCTTCGTTGGTGACCGTGCGGCCGGGCAAAGCCCCGCCGGTGGCGATCAGACGCAAACCCTTCATGCTTTCCTCATTTCTCCGATCTGACGGAATTTCTGGTAGCGCTGCTCGGCCAGCTGACGGCCGTTCATGCGGGCAAGGCTGCGCAGCTGCCGCTGCAGTGCCTCGTCCAGATTGCCGAACAGTACCCCGTGGGCGCGCTGTGCGCCGCCCACCGGCTCCGGGATGATCTCCTCCACGATGCCGTCCTTGTACAGATCCTGTGCGGTCAGCTTCATGATCTCGCAGGCTTCGCCGCTGCGGGAGGAATCCTTCCACAGGATGCTGGCAAAGCCTTCGGGGCTCAGCACCGAGTAGACGGCGTTTTCCAGCATGAGGATGCGGTTTGCCACACCCAGCGCCAGCGCGCCGCCGGAAGAGCCTTCGCCGGTGACCACTGCGATCACCGGCACAGTCAGGCCGCTCATCTCCATCAGGTTGCGGGCGATGGCCTCGCCCTGTCCGCGCTCCTCGGCGTCCTTGCCGGGGTATGCGCCCGGCGTGTCGATGAAGGTGATGATGGGACGGTCAAATTTTTCCGCCTGCTTCATCAGGCGCAGGGCCTTGCGGTAGCCCTCCGGCCCGGGCATACCGAAGTTGCAGCGCAGGTTTTCCTCCAGCGTGCTGCCCTTGCGGTGGCCGATGACCGTGACCGGTTGGCCGTGGAACAGCGCCACACCGCCCAGAATGGCGGCATCTTCCTTGCACTGACGGTCGCCGCACTGCTCAAAGAAGTCGGTGAACAGTGCATCCACGATCTCGTCGATGTGGGGGCGCTCCGGGTGGCGTGCCAGAAAGACCCTGTCCTCTGCGGTCAGTGCCCCGCAGCCGGACAGCAAAGCGTCCTCCTGCGCGGAAAGCTCTGCCAGCTCGGCAGCGTGGTTGGTGATATCGGTCATGTTCTCGTCCGCCGGGTCGCCGCGCAGGGCGGCGATCTTTTCATCCAGCGGTGCGAGCTGTTGTAAGATGTCCTTGATCATAAGGCGCTTCCTCCTCAGGCGTGCAGACGCAGCAGCTGCGCCAGTGTTTCGCGCATTTCGGTACGGGGCACTACCTTGTCCACAAAGCCGTGCTCGTATTGGAACTCGCTGCGCTGGAAGCCTGCGGGCAGCTTTTCGCCGATGGTCTGTTCAATGACCCGGGGCCCCGCAAAGCCGATCAGCGCCCCGGGCTCTGCCAGCATAATATCGCCAAGGCTGGCAAAGCTGGCAGTCACGCCGCCGGTGGTGGGGTGGGTCAGCACGCTGATGTATAGCCCGCCCCGGGCGGAGAACCGCTCGATGGCGGCAGAGGTCTTTGCCATCTGCATCAGGCTGAAAATGCCCTCCTGCATCCGGGCGCCGCCGCTGGCCGAGAAGATGATCAGCGGCAGGTGCTTTGCGGTGGCGTGCTCCACGGCGCGGGTGATCTTTTCGCCCACAGTGGTGCTCATGCTGCCCATAAAGAACCGGCTGTCCAGCACTGCCACTACCACCGGGGTGCCCTCGATGCGCCCCGTGGCGGTGATGACAGCTTCCTTCAAGCCGGTCTTGCCTGTCTGTGCTTCCAGCTTTTCCGGGTAGCCGGGAAACTGCAGCACATCCTGCGGGGCAAGGTCGGCATCCAGTTCCCGGAAGCTGCCCTTATCAAGGATGAGGCTCAGGCGGTAGTACCCGCCGATGGGCAGGTGCACCCCGCAGTTGGGGCAGACGTACTGCGCCTTGTTCCAGATCTGGCGGGTGGCGCGGCGTCCGCACTTTTTGCATTCCACGAACTGCGGGTCGTTCCACACGGCACCCGCATCCCGCCGGGCCTTCAGCTGGAAGGTGCGCTCCCGCATGCTGCCCGGCAGCAGGTCTTTGATACTGTTCATCTCGTTTCGCCTCGGTCAGCCTCAGACATGGGCATTGATGTAGTTGAAGATATCGCCCACGGTCTTGAGGTTTGCCAGCTCCTCATCGGGGATGGACACGCCGCAGGCCTCTTCCAGTGCCATGTTCAGCTCCACAGCGTCTAGGCTGTCGGCCTCCAGATCCTCGGTCAGGCTGGCCTCCATGGTCACCTTGTCCTCATCGCAGCTCAGGGTATCGACAACGATCTTCTTCATTTCCTCGAAAGTCATGGTAGTATTCTCCTTTATGTTTACTGTTTGTGTTTAATTATTTACCTAAAATTTATGAGGTATCGAACACGACCATTATAATCAAACCGTTGGATAAGTCAATGGTTTTAGTTAAATATTTTTATCTTTTACATTTCTGTCACAGTTTGCTTCCTCTTTATATAGGGGCTCCCACAGACGCAAAAAAGCCGCTGCACAGTACTTTGTGCAGCGGCCTTTCCCGCAATAATAATATTTCTTATTCCAGTCCGATCTGCTGGGCGTATTCTTCCAGCAGTTCCCGCTCAAGGAAGGGGGTCTTGACGCCCTCGCGGTCGCGGTAGGTCTCGTGTCCCTTGCCGATGACGGCGATCAGGTCGCCCTCCTGTGCGTGATCCACTGCGTAGTGCAGCGCGTCCAGACGGTCGGGGATTTCCACGAACTTTGCGTCCGGGTTGCCCTTGTTCATGCCCTCGCGGATATCCGCAATAATGTCCTCTACCTTTTCAAAGCGGTTGTTGTCCTCGGTGAGGATGGAGAAATCGGCCATCTTGGCGCAGATCTCGCCCATGCCGTAGCGGCGCAGCTTGGAGCGGTTGCCGCCGCAGCCAAACACCACCACCAGACGGTGGGGCTTGTAGGCGCGCAGGGTGGTAAGCAGGCTCTCGGTGGATACCTCGTTGTGGGCATAGTCCAGCAGGATGGTGAACTTTTTGCTGATGGGCACCAGCTCCACACGGCCCTTCACCACGCACTTGCCCAGACCATCGTGGATGGCGGCATCCGGCAGACCCAGCACCTTGCCCACGGCCAGCGCTGCCAGCGCGTTGTACACGCTGAACTCGCCGGGCATATTCACCTTGACGTCCATCTCGTCCTTGCCGGTAACGTGGAAGGCAACGCCCAGAAAATCGTGGGTGCGCAGCAGCTCGTAGCCGGTCTCGCGGTAGTCGGCCTTTTCATCGCGGCCATAGGTGACCAGCTTGCAGGTATGGCCTTCCAGCAGGGCGGCGGTGTTCTCGTCGTCAATGTTCACCACACCCACGTCGCAGCGCTTGAACAGCTGTCCCTTCCAGCTGCGGTACTCCTCAAAGGTCTTGTGCTCGCCGGGGCCGATGTGATCCGGCGAAAGGTTGGTGAACACACCCACATCGTAGTGCACGCCCGCCACGCGGTCCATCATCAGGCCCTGACTGGATACCTCCATCAGCGCGGTATCGCAGCCGGCATCCAGAAACTCCCGGAAGGTCTTTTGCAGCTCGTAGCTTTCCGGGGTGGTGTTGGCGGTGTCCTTGTGGCGTCCCATATAGTAGATGCCGTTGGTGCCGATCATGCCCACCTTGCGGCCTGCGGCCTCCAGCACGCTTTTGATCATGTGGGTGGTAGTGGTCTTGCCCTTGGTGCCGGTGACGCCGATCATGGTCATCTGGCGGGCAGGGTTGCCGAAGAGGTTGGCGCTCATCAACGCCATGGCATAGCGGCTGCTCTCCACCTTGACCACGGTCACCCCGGGCAGGGTAGAAAGGTCGATATCGTGCTGGATGACCAGCGCGCTGATTCCCTTGGCGGCGCAGTCAGCGGCAAACGCGTGGCTGTCCCGTTGGGTGCCCACGATACACACGAACAAAAGCCCCGGGGCAGCCTTGCGGCTGTCGTAGATGATATCTGCGATCTCAGTATCCAGACTGCCCTGCACAAGGGTAAAGGGCACGCCTTCCATCAGTTGTTCCAGCTTCATACAGTCTCCTCCAAAGAGCTTCTTTACATGGGGTTTTCTTCTTCGTTGGCCGTCATGCGGTCAGGGTGGGTCAGGGGCAGCTGCTCGGTGTCCGTTTCAGCCGCCGGTTCGGTGGTGTCGGCAGTATCCGTGCTTTCTGCACTGTCGGTGCTGTCGGCGGTGTCCTCTGCCGGGGCGGGTTCCTCAGCCTTGGGCGGCACCACATAGCCGGAGGGCAGGGTGGGCTCGCCCTGTGCAAAATAGATCTTACGTGTGCTGCTGGCGCTGGTATGGCTGAAATCCAGCCGCCCGGTGTCGGTGGGGCCGCAGCCCTTGCCGTCGGCGTTGGTCAGTACATAGCGGGCGCGATCCAGCTTATAATCCAGATCGTTCAGCGTGCCCAGCAGCACGCTGATGCGATCCTGATACAAAAATGCGAGCTGCTCGGTGTCTGCCACTTCCAGCCGTGTCACGTCCTGCGACAGGCCGTATTCCTCCAGCTTGCTGCGCAGTGTGCGCAGCGCTTCCATACGGTCGTTCTCTGTGCTCACCGTGCTTTCACTCTCGGCGGTTTCCGACCCGGAGGCGCTTGCCGCGTCCGCATCGTCCACGAACCAGAAGCCCTGTCCCGGGGTGGTATCCTGCAGCTTGCCGCCGTACAGGGTGCAAAGTCCCTCAGGCTGGGTGCTTTCCTCGGACAAAATCTTCCATTTGTCCGAGATCACAAGCCACTTGCTGCCGTTTTGCACCGCGTAGGCGGGCACGGCCTCGGTCACCTGCACCACCACGGTGTTGGGGTAGTCCCGGATCACCTTGATGGAGCCCAGCAGCGGGAAGTTCTGCTCCAGCACCGCGGCCTTTTCGCCGGGCTCAAAGCTGAAGATGTTTTCCTCCAGCTGCACGCCCATCCGCTGCAAAATGCTGTCTGCGGAGTAGCCCGCGATCTCGGTCACCTGCTTGCCGTCCGGGGTCTGCACCTGAATGGAGTTGATGCGGAACAGCATGGTCATGGTCAGGTAGATGCCCGCGCCAATGACGCACAGCAGCATGGCAAAGGCGGTCAGGCGGCGCAGTATCCGGCGGCGCCGCAATGTGGCGCGGGTCACCTTGCGCTTTTTGCGCATTTCCCGCCGGGCAGGGCTTTGCTGCGGGGCGCTTTGCGCCGGGCGCAGACGCTGACCGTTGCCCGCCGGGTGCTGCCGGTTTGCATTCTGGTAATTCTGGTTTTTCCGGCTGCTCTGCCCGCTGCGGGCATTGTTTGCCGGGCGACGCTGCTTGCCGCCGGACTTCGCGTTTTTTTGTCTGCTGCCCGCCGGGCGGTTACCGGCGGGGTACTGGGTGGTATTGCTCTCCTGCCCCTGCGCCGGGCGGCGGGTCTGGGACTGGGTGGGGAACTGGATGCTGTTATCTGCCCGGGAGGAGCGCACACTGCCGTTGGCGCTGCGGGAGGGCGGACGGCTGAGCGGCTCGCCGTTGTAGCCGTAGCGGCTGCTGCCGGTGCTCCGGGGCGTATGATCCTGCGAAGGCGCAGAGGTGCGCGCCACATCCCGGTCCAGGTCATAGGGTCTCGGGTTCCGGGGTCTGCCGTTGCGGTCACGGTTCTGCTGCATCATTCGCACCTTCTTTCCTGTTTATTCCGGAGCTGCATCACGGGGTCTTTACCAGCTTGAGCAGCGCCGCAGTGATGCGGTCCAGACTGTCGTCCACAGACAGGCTGCGGGCGTTTTTGCCCATCTCGGCCAGCTTGCCGGGCTGTGCCAGCATGGCAGAAACAGTCTGCACCAGCTTTTCACCGGTCAGGTCTTTTTCTTCAATGACCACAGCCGCCCCGGCCTTCTGCAGTTCCATGGCGTTGTAGTACTGGTGGTTCTCCGCCACGTTGGGGCTGGGGATCAGCACAGCGGCGCGTCCCACAGCCTCCAGTTCGGCCAGCGTCAGCGCACCGGCGCGGCTGATAACGAGGTCTGCCGCAGCCAGCAGCTCCGGCATATTGTTGATGTATTCCTTTACCACAAGGCTGTCGCCGGGGGCAAAATCCTTCTGCTTTTGCAGCTGCTCAAACAGCTGCACGCCGTACTGGCCGGTGGCGTGCAGGTGCAGCACCGGCTTGTGCTCGTGCTGTTCCCAGGCGCACAGGTCTGCCACCACCTCGTTGACCCGGCGTGCGCCCAGGCTGCCGCCGAAGGACAGGATGACCGTGCGGTCGCCCGCACCCAGCTGTGCGCGGATGGCCTCGCGGTTGGCGGCCTGTACAAACACCTCCGGCCGCACGGGGTTGCCCACCACAAGGGTCTTGTCCGGTGCGCCCAGCTTTTCCACGGCGGCGGGCACGGCGGCAAACACGATATCCACATCCGGGGCCAGCAGCTTGTTGGTCACACCGGGGAAGGCGTTCTGCTCGTGCAGGGCGGTGTGGATGCCCATTTTGGCGGCGCAGCGCACCACCGGGCCGGACACATAGCCGCCGCAGCCGATGACGAGATCCGGCTTTACCTCTTTCATCATGGCCTTGGCCTTGGGCCCGGAGAGGGCCAGATTCCATAGGGTGATAATGTTGCGCTTGATGTTGTGCAGGCTGAGCTTGCGCTGGAAGCCGGTGATTTCGATATGGTGGAAGGGGTAGCCCGCCTGTGTGACCAGACGGTACTCCATGCCCTCCTTACGGCCTGCAAAGTGGATCTCAGCGGTAGGGTCAGCCTTTTTCAGAGCACCGGCAATGGCCAGTGCGGGGTTGATATGTCCGGCAGTGCCGCCGGCTGCGATGAGAACACGCATGGTGATTCCTCCTTATAAACGCCCGGCTACAGGCCGGGCGGGCTTGCGGTTTGTTTTACTGTTCTGTACGGGCTGCGCGGGCAGAAGCCAAGTCAATGGTCTTGCGTGCAAGCTCTGCTTCCCGCTCGGCGCGGGCGGCCTCCCGCTGGGCACGCATCTGCTCCCGCTGCTGCGCTGCCCGCTCGCCGTTGCGGCCAATGTTCACCATTACGCCCATCTCTGCCAGCAGCAAAATCAGGCTGGTACCGCCGGAGGAGAAGAAGGGCAGGCTGATGCCGGTGTTGGGCAGAGTATTGGTGACCACGGCGATATTGCAGAACACCTGCCACGCGATCTGCGCCATAATGCCGATGCCTACCATGGTGCAGTACAGATTTTCCGCCTTATAGGCGATGAGCAGCCCCTGCACGATGAACAGCACGAACAGCACGATGATGAGCACCGCACCAATGAAGCCCAGTTCCTCGCACACCACGCTGAAAATGAAGTCGTTGGTGCTTTCCGGCAGCCAGAGCTGCTTTTCCACGCTGTTGCCCAGCCCCAGCCCCTTCAGTCCGCCGGAGCCGATAGCATAAAGGCTCTGCACGGTCTGGTCGGTCATCTGGCTCAGATCCTGCGTCCAGCCGTCCAGACGCTTTTGCAGGTAGGGGATAGAGTCCACATGGGAGAGCAGGGTCTCCAGCAGGGCGCCCGCCGTGATGGCACCCGCCCATGTCAGCACACCGCCGCTGCCGGACAGCAGCAGGATGGTGCCCACCACCGCCACCGTCAGCACGATGCCGGACATGTG
>ERZ835109.1112-NODE-1112-length-24135-cov-4.038704_pt1 | contig 24135 bp, 16 predicted proteins | sample MGYA00519946_ERZ835109 | MGnify/ENA primary metagenome ERZ835109 (study PRJEB31850, sample SAMEA3708771) | human gut metagenome | biome: human gut; feature: human-associated habitat; material: faeces | place: China | collected 2014 ...
GCACCGGAAAATGCGATCTGGTTAATGTACTCTTCCACTTCCTCGGCAGTCATACCGATACCATTATCCTCGACGGTGATCGTCTTGTCCTCGGAATTAACGGTAACCTGAATCTTATACTCCGTATCCCCCGGCTCCTCATACTCGCCCATCAGCGCCAGCTTTTTCAGCTTCGTGATCGCGTCGCATCCGTTGGAAATCAGCTCACGATAGAAAATATCATGATCGGAATAAAGCCATTTCTTAATGATTGGGAAAATATTATCGCTGTTAATGGAAAGAGTTCCCTTTGTTTCTGCCATAATTTGTACACTCCTTTATCTAAAAATATTATGATCTTAATCAATTGTTCTATGTCAAATAGAACTTTTACAAAGAGTATTGTAGAACCAAAGTTGATAAAAGTCAAGTAAAAATTAGCACTCATGAAAAAAGAGTGCTAACAATTAACTGCCGGTGTTTTCTTTTTATATAAATACTAGTATAATAGAAAGAAAACAGTAAAAAACAAAATCAATTCTACTTTTGGTAATTATGGCTTGGCAATTTCGTATGAAGAGAAAGTTCAAGTACTGCTGTCGCTTATCGAAGACCTTGTGGAAGGAAAATAATTATGTCTAAATCGATTTACTGGTGCCCGGATTGCAAAATCCCGATAATTGAAAACAGTTCATGTCCTCGTTGTGGTTCTAAGTGTAAAAGTATAACCACAAATGGGATTTGCAACCCTGTTTTTTCTCAAGAAAAAAAGTTGCTTTCTTGTGTTTTGGACACCAGTCTTGATGACGACGATACATGGTACTTAGGTAGCAGCTACTACTTGATTAACGGAAAGAGGGTTCGCATTCCCTATGTGGATTTCTTCAAGGAAAAAAAACACTTACAAATAGCCAAATCTTTGAGAAATGAAATCACAACAGATGATTTCCCCTTGCATCTGCAAGCTTATTTAGAGGCAAACGAGCGATATATAAAAGAGTTGGTGTATGAGGCAGAAGAATATGTTGTAACATTAGTAAGTGAACTCTCAGAGCGACCAGGAGTAAAATATGTTCCGACTGTATCATTTTCAGGAGGAAAAGATTCTACAGTAGTTAGTAGAATTGTAAGAGATGCTTTACAGGATGAATCAATTATTCATTTTTTCGGTGATACGACATTAGAGTTCCCTGCGACACATGATTATGTTGAGGGTACATTTAGAGGTGAAAACCCATTTACTCCTATGATTCCGAGCGAATCAGATAAAGACTTTTATAAGCTTTGCAATATCTTTGGCCCACCGAGTAAGTTTGAAAGATGGTGCTGTACCATTTTTAAAACTGGGAACCTAAATAACGAATATCAAAATTTGGCCGGTAATAGTTTGACGTTCTTAGGAATAAGGCATAGCGAATCTCGGGAGCGTCAGAGTTATGAAAGGACTCAAGATCATTCAAAGATTGGCTCTCAGATTAATGCAATGCCCATTATTGAATGGTACGACTGTGATGTTTGGCTCTATATTCTTTACAAAGGTATACATTTTAATGATGCGTACCGATGGGGTTATAAGAGGGTAGGCTGTTGGTGCTGCCCAAACAACTCCGATTGGTCAACAATGCTTACAGAAATATATTACCCCGATTTGTCTTCAAGATGGAAAACTATTCTTTACGACTTCGCAAATAAAACAAATAAAACAGATGTAGAAGATTATGTAGAGAACGGAAAATGGAAAACGCGAAAAGGTGCCAGCGGGCTTGAAACTAGAAATGTTGCTATAGCAGATACGCCATGCAATCTTTCCGATAGAGCTCGTAACATCATAATTAAACGCAAGTTAAGTCGAGATGTGCTTGAATTTTTTAAGCCCTTTGGAGAATTGTCCATTCTTGATAAAGAGGATGCAACTTATATCACAATCACCGAAAAAGCTTGTGTAGATTCAGAAGAAATTGAGCACCGCAAACGAAAAGTCTGTGACCTTGTTATCACTTGGGGTACGCCAGTTGTAAAGGTGTTGCCAACAAAGGGCACAGACATCCAACTGTTGGTAAATCGATTAAAATGTCAGCTGCGCAAGTATCAATTTTGTATTAGGTGTTCTGCTTGTGACTCTGTGTGTCCTAATGGCGCAATTAACACTATGGGAAGTGGCAGATACATAATTGATTCTGAAAAATGCCCTCAGAATCTAGCAAGCTGCTCAAGGTGTATTGCAAAATTCTATAATGGGTGTATAACCTGTCAGGTTTTAGCAGGCAAAAAGAAAGATGAAAACCTGGATGAATAAACGCGGGAGTTTTTTATGATTTATTTTGACAATGCTGCCACATCAAGGCCGAAGCCTAAAGAAGTGCTAGACGCTTTTAATTATTATGTAACAGAGGTCGGCACAAGTCCTGGGCGAGGAAGTTATGAACTGGCTATACAAGCTTCAAGAATGCTTTACCAATCCAGGAAAACCATGTCTTCTTATTTTGGCGCAAAGGAACCTTCGAATGTGGTTTTTACGAAGAATTCTACCGAAGCTATAAATTTATTCGTAAATGGTTTTTTAAAAAAAGGCGATCATGTTTTGATTAGCCCGTATGAGCATAATGCGGTATTGCGCCCTATTCAAACATTAAAAGACAAAGGAATAATTGACTATACGGTACTTCCCTCTGGCGCAATTGATGACCCGCAGGTTATTGGTTCTTCCATACGATCTAACACTTCGCTTTTGATCTCAACATTAGCGAGCAATTTGACCGGCCAATTAGTCTTCAATAAAGATATGACAGCTATAGCACATAACAACAATATCAAAGTGTTTGTTGATGCTTCTCAAGGTGCAGGAAAAAAATTAATCAATATGACACGAGATTCGGTTGATTTCTTAGCCTTCACAGGGCATAAGGATCTATTGGGTCTTCCTGGGGCGGGAGGATTAATTAGCGAAGATGAAATGAAAATCGCACCATTAATTCAAGGTGGTACGGGAATATACGGAGATAGTTATATAAATCCAGAGGCGTATCCAGACTCATACGAGGCCGGAACAATCAATATGCCTGCAATATGGGCGTTAAAAAATGCCATAGATTATATAGAGAACAATTTTGACTCTTTATCTAATCAAGAAAACACTATTCTCAATCGGGTTTTAGATGGGCTTGACGGTATTGATCGAATAATTGTCTATAATAGGACTGCCAAACGCGTTCCAACATTTTGCTTTAATATTTCCGGCATGCCATCAAGCACAGTTGTTGAGAAGCTAAGCGCTAAAGGTATCTGTGTTAGAGGCGGAATACATTGCGCTATCAAGGCCCATGAAACAATCGGCACAGTAGAAACTGGTGCTGTGCGTGTTAGTGTCAACGGCTTTAATACGATTGAAGAAGCGGATGCCTTTATTCAGGCAATTGAGGAGCTAGTATGATTCATTTCGTGTTCTATAAAACAAGTGATGTTTTCGGAGCAGAAGAACTGCTAAACGAGGCTAACATCACAAATTCAATTGTTCCTACACCAGTTCAAGATAAAGCATATTGCGGTGTTTGCGTTCGCATAAGTAGCGATTCTGTTGAACAAGCCAAAATAGTGCTTGCCGAGTTGGAGTACAAACAAATTAGCTGAGGTGCATTATGAGTTATAGAGACATTGTGGTTTCTAGAAGCTACAAAACAAACAAAAACGATATTGTCCGTGACTTTTATGTTCCAACATTGAAAGAATCTGTTCTCTACAAACGAGCGGTCGGATTCTTTTCATCAACGGCACTAATCGAGCTTTCAAAGGGAATAAGTGGCCTTGTTAAAAATGGCGGCAAAATTAAATTTATTGTCTCGCCATTATTATCTGAAGAAGATATTGATGCAATTACTAAAGGGTACAACGAGCGAGAAATAATTGAAAGCGCACTGCTTCGCGAATTCAAAGAGCCTAAGAATGCGTCTGATGAAGAACGGCTGAATTGGCTCGCAACGCTTGTAGCGCAAAACCATATGGAGATAAAAGTTGCATTTACTCCGCCCCAAAAGAGTACGGGCATGTATCATGAAAAAATAGGCATTTTATATGATGTTGAGGGAAATAAAATTGCATTTACCGGATCAATGAACGAAACAATTAATGCATTTCACAATAATTACGAGTCTATAGTCGTTTTCAATTCGCTTACAAATGAAGATTATCAACGAGTCATGGATCTGGAATATGATTTTGATTCGCTGTGGGCTGGACGAGAGTCTAATATTACTGTAATAGACTTCCCAGATGTAATAAAGGAAAAACTAATATCGTATAAAAAAGACTATTCCAATTTGGACCTAGATAGAATTGAAATTGAACAAGGATATGAAATGCATCCCGTCCCGAAAGGAGTTCCTTGTATTCCCAACGGTGTGAATCTTCACGATTATCAAAAGGACGCCATTAATAAATGGGCTGCTAATGATTATTGTGGTATATTTGATATGGCCACAGGAACTGGTAAAACATATACCGGTCTAGGCGCTGCAGTTCGCCTGTTTTCTGATAAAAAAAGAATGGCTTTGTTCATAGTTTGCCCGTATCAGCATCTGGTTGAGCAGTGGGTAGAAGATATTTTACAATTCAACATGATGCCAACCATAGGATATTCTACATCAAGACAGAAAGATTGGAAAAATCGCTTATCAAATGATGTAATGGATTTTAAGCTGGGAGTGATAGATACCTTTTGCTTTGTGACAACGAATGCAACTTTCTCGTCTGATTACGTTCAAAAGCAAGTTAATAAACTCGGCAAGGACACGCTTTTAGTAGTTGATGAAGCGCATAACTTTGGAGCAACGAACCTTAGCAGAACCCTTAATCCCAAAATTGAATATAGGCTTGCTCTATCCGCGACACTCGAAAGACATGGTGATCCAGAAGGCACGCAAGTTTTGTATGATTATTTTGGTGACAAATGCATAGAGTACGGTTTAGCGCGAGCAATTAAAGAAGATAAGCTTACACCGTATTATTATTACCCTAAGGTAGTTTATCTAACTGAAGACGAATTAGGTGCTTACCGTGAATTATCCAAAAAAATCGCAAAACAATGTCACCAAGATAAGCACGGAAAAGTAATTGTCTCTGAGCTTGGCAAGAAGCTTTTGATTCAAAGATCGAGAATCATAGCTGGAGCCTCAAACAAAGTCTTGCTACTAAAAGAACTGATGAAAGACTATAAAAACGATTCGCATATGTTGATTTATTGTGGTGCGGCGCGTAGCAATGATTATTCCAATGATTCGTTTGAACGTGACGAAGAAGGTGAACGCCAAATTGTTGCAGTTTCAAAAATGCTGGGGTTAGAACTCGGTATGAAGGTAACCCATTTCACATCTTCGGAGAGTGCTGCTGAACGCGAATTGATTAAAAAACAATTTGCTAATGCTGATCCTTATCAAGCAATTGTTGCAATTAAGTGCTTGGATGAAGGCGTTAGCATAAAAACCGCTTTTATCCTGGCAAGTAGCACAAATCCTAAGGAATATATTCAACGAAGAGGGCGTGTATTACGTAAAGCACCGGGAAAACAATATGCTGTCATTTATGATTTTATTACATTGCCGACAGAACTAGACTATGTAAGTATCGGAAGCGACAGTGCAAGATACGACTTATCCTTGATAAAGAAAGAAATCATTAGAATGAAAGAGTTTGGAGAAATATCCAAAAATCCTTCTGAAGCTGACAAGTTGATAAAAGAACTGGAAGAGACATACGGTTTGGATGCCATAAGTAAGGAGGAATATTTAGATGAGTGAACAAAAACTTGACGAAAGAAAACTGAACCTAATAAAGGTTAAGGTCGTTGAAATCGAGAAGAATAATATCATTAAAAAGGATCCTAATGATACTATTGCTGAATCAATTCGTAAGTACATAGAAAAGGTGGTGGACGGAAAATGCTAATTAAGAAGCTCATTCTTCATAATTTTCGACAGTATATTGATACTCAAGAAATCGCCTTTTCAACTGATCCTGACAGAAATGTCACCGTACTCATTGGTGTAAATACTTCGGGTAAAACCACACTGGTGCGTGCTTTTGAATGGATTCTTTATAACAAGAACGATTTTGACGACAAGAACCTTCTGAATAAAAATGTCGCAGATAGCATGCAAGTCGGAGAAACTCAAGCTGTTTGGGGAACGCTGACCTTAGAGCATAACGGAAAAGAGTATGAAATAACACGTAAGCAAGTATATACCTGCACAGGAAGCTCTATTAGGCCATCTATTTCAAATGCAACCATAATGTATCTGCAGCCTGACGGCCAAACTAAGACACAGATTGGCAGTGACTTTGATTCGAATATTGAGCGAATCTTGCCTCGTGCATTGTCTAGCTATTTCTTCTTTGGCGGAGAGAGAGTCGGTGCAATCAGCAGCAGAGAGGACATTGAATCTTCTGTAAAGGGTTTGATGGGACTTGATGTTCTTTATAATGCGATGGCACACCTTCGCACAGTAATCAACAAACTTAAGAAAAGTATGGATTTTTCTGGCAATCAAAACGCTAAGAATATTCAGCAAAAATTAGATGGTGCCAACAAGAAAAAACAGGAATGTGAGAATGAACTCACTACAATAACGGAGCAGCTTGAATACTACCAGTCTGAAAAAGAAAAGTATGCTGCCCTTCTTAGAGCTAATGAAGAAACTGCTGCAGCGCAACATCGCCGCGAGCAACTTGAAACTGTTATTCAAGGCCTTGAAAATCGAATAGAAAAGGATAAAAAAGAACTGGTTTCCTCTTTTAGCAGAAATTCCTTTGCTTATTTTAGTCTTCCTCTGCTTAAGAATGTTGTTACCATGCTTGACAATGCCAGCGAAGAAACTGAAAGTGTTCCGGAAATGACGGCTGCTTCTATTGATTATATTTTGAAGCGGAAAGTCTGTATCTGCGGTACGTGTATCTCGGAAGGATCTGCTGCTGAAAGAAATCTTTTGGCGGAAAAGGCCAAACAACCCCCTGAATCAATTGGATCGCTGGTCAGAAGATATCGTGAACAAGCAATGGATTATATATCTTCTTCTGATGATTATTACGCAAGTATAGAGAGTAAATTCTCCACATTGCGCAGTGATCAGCGGGAGCTTGGCTTTAGAATTGATGAAAGGGCTGCATTGGATGAGTCACTTAAAGGCGCAAAAGATGTAGCCGCACTTGAAAAGCAATATCAAGATGCCGAAAAACGAGCGAAAGATTTTGAACGACAAAAATCCTCTTTGCTTGAATCAATTGGAGCTTGCAAGAAAGATATTGCTAATTTCGAAAAAGCACTTGAATCTTACGGAAAAGCTAATGCCAAGAACGCTAAAATTGCTCTCAATATTGAGTATGCTCAGGCTGTGTTTGATTGGGTTAGTGAGGCATATAAATCAAGAGAAAGCTCTGTAAGAGCAAAACTAGAAGAGAAAGTTAATTCTAATTTTGGCTTAATGTATCATGGCAGCAGAACCATAACGATAGACGAAAAGTATAGAGTAAAATACATTGATGTTACCACTGAAGAATCTGACGGTTTAAAGGCGGTGAAGAGTTTCGCTTTTGTTTCGGGCCTTGTTGATTTAGCAAAAGAAGCACTCTCTTCAGAAAAGGCTAAAGAAGCTGATATTGGACCTCAATACTACCCACTTGTTATGGATGCGCCTTTTTCTAATGTGGATGAAACTCATATTAGAAACATTTCCAAAATACTGCCAGCATCCGCTGAGCAAGTCATTATTGCAGTTATGCAGAAAGACTGGGAACCTGCAGCAGAAATAATGAATTCGGTAGTCGGTAAATCTTATAGAATTGAAAAAGATAGAGATACAGACGGTGTCGAAATTGACACTATGACTCATATCAAATAAGGGGGCGAGAAAATGTTTGATAAAGATATGCAAATTCGTGGGAAGCACGCTACTTATTGGAAGGCATTGACTCAGACTCCCGGAAATGCCGTTGATACGAGCAAAAACTTCAAAGTGTTTGAAGCATATATCTATGTTTATATGGTAGCTCCTATTATTGGCCTGATAAACGGAAGAAAAGGTCAATACGATCCGGCTGACGATTCTAAAGATACCGCTGGCATGCTTGCTGAAATTCAAATAAAAAATGCTTCTAAGTTGAAGTACATATATAGATTGATTGTTTTGTCAGATGATAGTTTGGGTTTAACTGATGAAGAAAAAATCAATATGGCATTCAAGGAGGACAACAACGAAGAAACCGTAAAGAAAGGTATGGAGTTATATACGGCATACTTTTTGGGTGGATTGGAAATATTGTACGAAGAGTTTGTACAAAATTGTATAACTGATGATGACTATGTCAGAAAAATGTTCGACTTTGTCTCTGAATTCAAAGAGGAACAAAGTATCGATGATTTGACAATAGATATTGAATCATTGCTAGGTAAGTAGAGTGTAATTATATGAATTGGAGTTTCAGCATTGAGGATGCTATTGAAGAGTTAATTGCTGAAGAATTGTATCCTCAAGCAATAGAGAATGCACTAACGAATATGGGTTATGGCGCATGCAATGAATTGTATGCGCCTACAAGTGCTACACATCTTTTGCTGGTACATGGCCAATCTGAATATAATTTTACCTCTAATGATCTTGAATGGCTTGAATGCGCTGACACAGTATTCTCATATGAAACAGACAACGGAGAAAATATATTCTTTGTTGAGATGACGTGTAACATCGATGATTATTATGTTTCATGCGCCGCCATTGTAAAATTGTTTAATATAGCATTTCCTGCAGACAACCTATTAGTGTTTAGAATTTCTGATAACATCGCATTTGGGATGGCACGGGAACTCGATAGATCAATCCCCCACAATTTTGCAGTGACCGGTCTAATAAACCGCATTAACATGTATAGCTACGAAGAATTGATATATGATTTTACATCAACTCCTATATGTGATTTGCCGCAATTAATAATATCCAGTTCTCCTCAGGAACAGTATGAAGAAAGAAATTATGATTCCACATGCATAAATCCAGATTATCTTTCATTCTTAGATGAATTTGAATCTTTTTATGGGGTGGATGCATCGTTAGAAAAAGCTCGCTTCCTTAATGATACTCCCGTTCAGCAAGTATCAGGAAATTATAAGACTACATGTGAAGAACTAAAGACAATTGTTGAGGATAACTCTATTTCCTCGTATGAAGACTTGGATGCCGCTGAAGCGGCGGAAGAAAAAACGAGACATGTTCAGGTGCCCAATTCTAATGAGGGTGAATCTAGAACGCTTGATGAGCCAATATTAGGTTTTTCAAAAGAATTGTAATCGGTCAGTTTGGAAGCGGTCAGAATCTCTCCGATAGCTTTCTTGGCTTTCGTATCACCCAGATTGATGGTGATTTCCTGCGCTTCATCAGCATCTACATTGGAAAGAGAAATATGGATCACCCCATCTTTATTTTTGGAAGCTGTGGCGCTCACCATCGGTACAGTGCGATTATCACGTACACTTATCTTTTCGCAGGTCAGGTCGATAGGAAGATAAGTGGCATCCTGGTGTACTTTATACATCTTGAAGACATAATAAGTAGGCGTCAATACCATTTCTTTGTCTTTCGTCAGGATCATCGATTGAAGTACATTGACAATCTGCGCGATATTTGCCATTTTCAGGCGGTCTGTATATTTGTGGAATACATCAAGACTTAAAGAAGCCACGAAAGCATCACGCAACGTGTTCTGCTGATACAGATGTCCTTTGATGGTTCCCGGTTCTTCATCCCACCAGGTTCCCCATTCGTCCAGTAAGAGAGCGATTTTCTTGTCCTTGTCATATTTGTCCATGATGGTACAATGTTTCTTGAGTACATCTTCCACTTCCAGACATTTGCCCATCGTCCAGTAATAATCATCCTTGTTGAATTGAGTGGCTGATCCTTTGCTGCCACTCCATCCGGTTACGGTATAATAGTGTAGAGAAAGACCGTCCATCCGGTGTCCTACACGATTCATCAATACATCTGTCCATTTGTAATCATAGTCACTTGCGCCACTGGCAATCTTGAACAGACGGTTGCCGTCATAATTGCGGCAATAAGTAGAATAACGACGATATAAGTCTGCGTAATATTCCGGACGCATGCTGCCACCGCACCCCCAGCTTTCATTTCCTACGCCGAGATATTTCAATTTCCATGCTTTGTCGCGACCATTCTTACGGCGAAGGTTGGCCATAGGCGAGTCTCCGTCAGAAGTCATATATTCCACCCATTTGGCAAGCTCTTCCACTGTGCCGCTACCTACATTTCCACTCACGTATGGTTCGCAACCCAGCATTTCGCAAAGATTCAAAAACTCGTGCGTTCCGAAACTGTTGTCTTCAATGGTTCCGCCCCAGTTGTTGTTCACCATCTTCGGACGGTTCTCTTTCGGACCGATGCCGTCCATCCAGTGGTATTCATCGGCAAAGCATCCGCCCGGCCAGCGAAGAACGGGAACGGACAAGTCTTTCAGTGCATTGAATACGTCTGTGCGATATCCCTTGATATTAGGAATATCCGAGTTTTCGCCTACCCAAAGACCGCCGTAGATACATGAACCCAGGTGTTCGGCAAACTGGCCGTAAATTTCCTTCGGTATGATTTCTTTGCCTTGGTCGGCATGTACGGTTATGGTAGCACTCTTTTGTGCAGAAAGAGATACGGATGCTGCCAGAAAAGCCGTGCTGACTAATAGTTTTGCTTTCATAAATGGTATTTGTTTAATGATTATTTTTTACCACAGATTACGCAGATTATCACAGATTGATTTTATTCTGACTACTATCATGTTATAACCCATAAATAATCTGTGTTAATCCGTGTAATCTGTGGTGACTTCTATTTTAGTAAACGAACTTCATAGACGGCAGAGGTCCATTCTGTCCCGTCAGGGATAAAACGTATCGGACAACTACCCGTATTCAATTTTTGAGGCAAAACGTATGAAAGGGTTATGAAACCGTCTTTATCCGCTTCACTGACAGTTGGATGAACAGCCAACTTTTCGTTATTCAAAAGAATAGCCACTTTATTGCGGTCATCTTTCCGTACCGTAATCAGGAGGCGGCTTGCTTCTTCTTTCACTTTCAACTGATAGCCGAACCAACCTTTAGCACGTCGGAAATGCCGGTCTTTATTCGTCCCTGTTTCTGCCTGCTCATACTGGATGCCATGATCAGACTCCGGCTGCTGTTCGCCAGGGAAGATCAGGTCAATGGTTTGATTAGCTAATTCCGTTGCTTTTCGTTCAGCCGTTGCCATCTCTTCCTGAATCGCTTTAAACTGCTCTTCGCTTGCCTGCCGGAAATAAACGGCATAACGGGAATTATGCAGGCGGAAGAACGGGACGAGTTCCAATGCTTTGCCTTGTGCAGGATAAACCTCTCCGTTATAGTTGAAAGTAATCCGGCTATTCTGTTCTTTCTGAAGAGATTTGCAGATTGAATCTGGATTTCCTATCAGCATCGGGACTTCTTGCAAAGGAATTTGTTTGCCATGAGCGATATGTCCGCCACGGCTGTCATCGGCATATAAACCGTCAAGATGTTCTGTGCCTGTGGAAGCTGCAAGAACGATCGGACCATATAAGAAAGCATAATAATCTTTCTTGTCGGGAATCTGTTCCACGCTGACTTTCATAGGCAAGTGGAAAGTAACGACATCTCCTTTTTTCCATTTGCGGGAGAGAGGAAGATATTGGTTACCTTTTGCCATAATGAACATTTTTCTTTTTCCATTGATGCTGACGCTATATCCTTTGGATTGGTTCGCCCATTCCGGAATACGTATCATTAAAGTATGTTTTTTCTTAGGCGCTTCATCTATTCGCAAAGTTACCTTGCCGTCATCAGGGAAACAGGTTTCCTGTGTCAAAGTAATGCCTTGCTCTTTCCAGGTCAGTTGTGAAGGAATGAAGAGATTGACATAAAGAGTGTCTTTCCGATACGCATAGATAAATTCACCGTATTTGGTATGATTCTCCAAGCCTGAACCTACACAGCACCACATTGATGTTTCCGGTTGTGAGTACACACGATAGTGTCCCGGACGCATAGGAGTGAAGTAGACAAATCCACCTTTATCCGGCTCTTGTGACGCTAGAATATGATTGTAAAGCGCACGTTCGTAATAGTTTACGTAGTTGGGATCAGGTTCGTTTGTTTGATTCGGATTGTGAGAATTCTGATAAAGCATTTTGGTAAGACGGAGCATGTTGTAAGTATTACAGGTCTCCGGTCCTTGAACGTCGTTCAGCATGGACGTGAAGTTATCCGACGGATGGAAATGTTCGCGGACGCTATTTCCTCCGATGCAGACAGAACGGTGATTGACTACCGTGTTCCAGAAAAAACGGGCGGCATGATCCCATTCTGCAGCATGATTCCAATTCTTGTCGTCTTGTGAAAGTTCGGCTATTCGCTTGTAGCCGATCACTTTCGGAATCTGTGTGTTGGCGTGCATCCCCGTCAATTTGTCTTCCTCTTTGATAAGCGGGTCTAAGATAAGCTTGTGAGAGAAACGGCGTGCCAGTTCCAGATACTTCTTGTCGCCTGTGATTTCGGCCACGTCAGCGAACGTTTCGTTTAATCCGCCATGTTCGCTACGAAGCATATCCTGCATTTGTTCGTCGCTCAAGCCGGAAGTGATATCGATCATCCAATCTGTAAAAGCGATAAGCATTTGGCGTGCAAGGTCGCTTCCTGCATAGAGATATGCATCCCGCAATCCGGCGTAAGTCTTATGTATGTTGTATAGAGGCACCCATTTGCCGTTAAGGTCGAAACCTCCGGCACGGATCTTTCCTGCTTTTATATCTTTCCAAAGTTGAAGGCTTCCCGGAGTTCCTCCGATGAATCCTGTGCCGACAGTTTGTTGTGCCCGGTTCAACTCATTCAGCATGTAGTTGAGGCGATTATAGACTGCGGTATCTCCGGTGGCGGCATACATCATGGAAAGTGCGGATAAATAATGTCCGCCGATATGTCCGTCCAATCCGGTATTTTCCCAATTGGTGTAGCTGGGGGCTTTAGGCTGTAACCCTGCTTCGCGGAGAAAAGGAGCGAGCAGACGGTCGGGGTCTAATGCAAGTATGTAATGTAAATCAGTCTGTTGAGCTTGCAGAAACGGACTATCCAATAGTTTCACATTCTGTAAAGGGAAGTAAGACACTTGTGGGGCGTTTTGAGCTTTGCCCAGTGAGATGGACAGCACAAGTGCAAGTATGAACGAGGTGGTTTTCATGATAATAGTCTCCCCATCTCCCTCTCCAAAAGAGGAGAGGGGTGGAGATAATTAATGTTTGTACTTAGTTAGAATTGACTCTTGATAAACAGCGATTTATCGACAATCTTTGATGAACAACAATGGATTGCCGACTGTCAATTATTTAAATTTGACTGCTGCCTCTTCGATAGGCAATCCTGCCTTATAGTTTTCGATGTATGTATTGAAGCCGGCTACATCTTCGGGCGTAGGTGATACCTCGATACCCGCGTCACCGACAAATACACTTTCATCCAGAAAATCGGCAAGAGATTGTTTCTTTTCATTGTTCACGAGGTAAGAACCTAACAGGGCAATACCCCAGGCACCACCTTCGCCGGCTGTTTCCATCACAGAAATAGGCGAGTTGATAGCTGCAGCAAGTATTCTTTGACCTACTCCTTTGGTTCTGAATAATCCTCCGTGACCAGTAATTCTGTCCACTTTGATTTTTTCTTCGTTGAACAGGATATCGTTGCCAATCTTGAGTACTCCTACTGAAGCATACAGGTGAGTCCGCATAAAGTTTGCCAGGTTGAATTTGTCATTTGCCGAACGTACAAACAACGGTCTTCCGTCAGCAAATCCAGTTACAGGTTCGCCTGAAATATAATTGTATGAAAGCAAACCTCCGCAATCGGTATCACCGGTGAGCGCAATATTGTAAAGTTTGCTATAGATTTCATCCATATTTACAGGTATGCCCAGAAGCTCCTGATATTCCTTGAACAGGTTGACCCATGCGTTGAGATCAGAAGTACAGTTGTTGCAATGCACCATGGCTACCAGACTTCCGTCAGGAGTGGTCACCATGTCAATCATTTCGTATGGCTTCGACAAATCTTTCTCCAATACGATCATAGAGAATGAAGAAGTACCTGCCGATACATTTCCGGTGCGTTGTTTGACTGCATTGGTTGCCACCATTCCGGTACCTGCGTCTCCTTCCGGCGGACAAACCGGTATTCCTGCCTTCAAATGACCCGATACATCGAGCTTTTTACTTCCTTCCGGAGTAAGGACACCAGCATTTTCACCTGCCGACAATACTTTAGGCAGAATATCTTCCAGTTTCCAGCTATATTCTTTCGGAGCAATCAATTTATCGAACTTAGCCACCATTTCAGCCGAATAGTTGTGGGTTGTCGGATCGATAGGGAGCATACCCGATGCGTCACCGATACCCAATACCTTTTCGCCAGTTATCTGCCAATGCACATAACCTGCCAGAGTAGTCAGGAAATCAATGTCATTCACATGTGCTTCATTGTCCAGGATAGCCTGGTACAAATGAGAAATGCTCCATCGCAGCGGAATGTTGTAGACAAACAGTTCTGATAAGGCTGCTGCTGCCCGACCTGTATTCGTATTTCTCCAAGTGCGGAAAGGCACGAGGATTTCTTCTTTTTTATTGAACGGCATATAACCATGCATCATGGCGCTGACACCGATAGCAGCCAGCGTCTCAATCTCTATGCCATATAAGTTCTTTACGTTAGCGCGAAGGTCAGCATAGCAATCTTGCAGTCCCGACCAGATAGCTTCAATATTATAAGTCCAAAGTCCGTCAACTAACTGGTTTTCCCAAGTGTGGCTACCTTGAGCAATAGGCTTGTTTTCTTGGTCAATCAAAACTGCTTTAATTCGTGTTGACCCCAGTTCTATACCAAGAATGGCTTTGCCTGCTTCGATGGTTGATTTTGCATCTAATTTCATGTTGAAATCAATATTTTAAGGTATAACGATAATGATAGAAAAAATCAAGTTTCGCAGGTACTTAATAATTGGATTAAGCTCTTGCGAAACTTGAGAGATCGGCTTTTTAGCAAAGCGCTTTATTCAACATGTAATACACTTCGTTCATGCGCAGTTCTTTCTTGAAGCAGCTGATCGTAGTATCCTTGTTGATATGTACCATTTCGATACCTGCGATTTCAGCATAATCTTCCCAATATTCTGCTGTCAGGTCGTAAGAGAAGCAAGAGTGGTGAGTTCCACCAGCCAGGATCCATGCACCTGCACCTACTTCGAGGTTAGGCATCGGAATCCAGAGAGCAGAAGCAACCGGCAACTTAGGCAGCGGTTTCGGTTCGATACATTCCACATCGTTCACAATCAGACGGAAGCGGTTACCCATATCTACTACTGTAGCAGTGCATCCTGCGCCTGTCTTTGAAGTAAATACCAATCTTGCTGTCTGGCTTTTGCGGATACCTATACCGAGGAAGTGTACTTCCAGGCGAGGTTTGTTGGCTGCGATAAGCGGGCAGATTTCCAACATGTGTGACTGCAGGATAGAGCTGTTGGCACCGTCGAAGTTCAGTGTATAGTCTTCCAAGAATGAACAACCTTTGGGAAGTCCCTGATTCATTACCCATACCGTACGGTAAAGAGCAGCCGATTTCCAGTCTCCTTCAGCGCCGAATCCGTAACCTTCCGCCATCAGACGTTGTGAAGCAAGCCCCGGGATCTGATCGAAACCATTGTATTCGATGTCGCCCAAATCGTCGAAGTTGGTCGTAAATCCTTTAGCACCTTTAGCTTTCAGGATAGCACGCATGGCAAGTTCTGCTTTAGCGGCATTCCATACTTTTTGATAAGCTTCAGTCGATTTGTCTTCCAAAGAAGCATCGTGGTCGTATTCTTTGAAGTAGGTAGCTACCAACGTATCTACATCTTCATTCTTGATTTCTTTGTGGTATTCCATCAATTCGCTTACCGGGCAATAATCTACATGGTAACCCATACGTTGTTCAGCTTCCACTTTATCACCGTCGGTTACAGCTACATTGTTCATCTGGTCGCCGAAACGGATAATCAGCATATCTTGTGAGTCTGCCCAACCGGCACAAACACGCATCCAGACAGCGATCTTGTGCAAAGTGTCTTCCTCTTTCCAGTAACCTACCACTACTTTACGACGGATGCGCATACGGGTACAGATATGTCCGAATTCGCGGTCACCGTGAGCTGACTGGTTCAGGTTCATGAAGTCCATGTCCATTGTATCCCAAGGAATTTCCTTGTTGAACTGTGTGTGCAGGTGTAACAATGGTTTCTTCAACTGTTGCAGACCATGAATCCACATCTTAGCAGGAGAGAAAGTATGCATCCAAGTGATTACACCGATACATTTTTCATCGTTATTGGCTGCTTTGAATACAGTTTCCACTTCTTTAGAAGAGTTGGCAGTACCTTTGTATACCACCTTGACAGGGAGTTTACCGGATTCATTCAGTCCGTTTACCATTTCATTAGAATGTGCGTCTACTGCGATTACTGCGTCACCTCCGTACAGAAGCTGTGCTCCTGTTACGAACCATACTTCATATTGATCAAATACGTTATTCATAATGTTATTGCTTTAATTTTTAATATTTGTTTTTTTAATTGTTACTGTCCATAATAAGCATTCGGACCATGCTTGCGGCTGAAGTGTTTCTCTACCAGCAGCGGGTTCATTGTTAAATTGGGATTCACGGCATAAGCAATGCTTGCCATTTTGGCAACTTGTTCCATCACTACTGCATTGTGTACGGCATCGTGTGCGTCTTTTCCCCAAGAGAAAGGACCGTGATTCTTCACCAATACTCCCGGTGTATGTACAGGATTCAATCCTTCAAAACGTTTCACTATCACATTACCGGTTTCCAGTTCGTAAGCGCCTTTCACTTCCGCTTCCGTCATATCTGCCGTGCAGGGAATGGCGTCATGGAAATAATCCGCGTGAGTCGTTCCGATGTTCGGAATGTCGCATCCCGCCTGTGCCCAGGCAGTCGCATAAGTAGAGTGGGTGTGTACCACTCCGCCAATCTCCGGAAATGCTTTGTAAAGTACTACGTGAGTAGGAGTATCCGAGGATGGCTTCAGTCGTCCTTCAACGACCTTGCCATCCAAATCCACTACTACCATATCTTCGGCTTTCATATCATCATAACTTACACCACTGGGTTTGATTACTACCAATCCGCTTTCACGGTCGATAGCAGAGACATTGCCCCAGGTAAAGATGACTAATCCATGCTTTACCAATTCAAGATTGGCATGAAATACTTTTTCTTTTAGTTCTTCCAGCATAATGATTATATTTTAAATTTCGGGTCTTTGCGGTAAGCCTTGCCGTTGAACTTATACAAGGCAGCGCCCCGTTTGGAACCCAGTTTATCAATTTTATCAGTCTTTTCTATATAATCCATTTCAGCCACTCTTTTACGGAAGTTCCGTTTATCCATTGTTTCACCGTAAATGGCCTCATATAAACTTTGTAATTGGGATAATGTAAAGAGTTTCGGAAGCAGATTGAATCCGATAGGTTCTACGGATGCTTTCTGTTTCATCAGTTCCCGTGCTTTTTCTACCATTTCAGGATGGTCGAAGATAAGCGGGGGAAGTTCGTTCATATTCACCCAGTAAGCATTGTGCTTCTGAACCAGTTTTCGGTCATACTCATTGATGTTAATCAATGCATAGTAAGCCACGGAGATAACCCGTTCACCCGGATCGCGGTCGATTGCTCCGAAAGTTCCTACCTGTTCCATGTAAACGTTTTCCAGTCCGGTAAGCTCATGCAATACACGTTTGGCGGCATCATCCACACTTTCATTGTTTTGCACAAATCCTCCCATCAGTGACCATTCACCCATTGCCGGCTCGAAGTTTCTCTTCAACAATAGCAAGCTGATTTCCCCTTCGTTGAAACCAAAGATGATACAGTCGATGCCGACATAAAAGGTGGGATTCGAGCTATAATAAGCCTCCCCCCGGTTCTTTCCAAAAGAGAGGGAGTTTGAGCTTATCATTGACTCTTGTGAATTATCTTTATCCATTTAGATTGTGATTTTAGTTATAATAAACCAGTCTTTCCGTTGGCAAGACTATTTTTAGCTTCCTTCAACCTTTCCCAAAGAGAAGATTGAAGGAAGGGCTTATTTTTTACCAGAAATACCAGTAGAAAGCACCTGTAATAGCCAGGATAATTACAGTATGAATAATATCCCAGTGATTCCAGCTAGCACGTGTAGCAGCTTTTTGTTCTTTGGTAGCCGTACCGAATACCAGTCCCTGAATCTTTTCTGCAGTCGGAGCTTTGGTTGCCAGGCTGACTACGATTACTACAATAATGCAGAACAAGAACATCCATCCACAGAAGAATAACCAATTCATATCATAGAACAAATATTTGAATGTAGAATCTGCTACTTCACCTGCATTGCTATAATATACTTTTGCACCGAGGCGAGTTAAACCGATTACCATACCAGCAATCAATCCCCACATACCACCCTGGGCGGAAGTACGTTTCCAACAGATACCCAGTAAGAAAGCCGCAGCGATACCTGGTGCCAGTACGGATTGAACGTCCTGCAAATAAGTATAAAGTACATCGCCTACACTACGCATGATAGGAATCCAGAGAATACCTAAAATAACGATTACAACCGTTGCAACCTGACCGATACCTACCAGTTTCTTCTCCGGAGTTTCCGGTCTGAAACGTTTGTAGAAGTCGATAGTAAACAGCATGGCTGACGAGTTAAACAGAGATGCAAGAGAACTCATCAAGGCGGCAAGAATACCACATACTACCAAACCTTTCACACCGACAGGAAGTAATTTGGCTACTAATGTCGGGAAAGCGGCATCAGCATTTGCTGTTCCGTTGGCCAGCATCGGCAAGAAACCTTCGCCACCGGCACCGATATATTTTTGATGTAATGCAAATGCGATCATACCAGGAATCAAGAAAAGGAATACAGGCAACAATTTCAGATAAGCACCGAAAATAGTACCACGACGAGCTTCCATTTCATTTTTACCTGAAAGTACACGTTGAACGATGAACTGGTCGGTACACCAGTACCAGAAACCGATAATAGCCGAACCGATCAAAGCGCCCAACCAAGGGAAGTTTGCATCATCATTGCTACGGATCAGGTTAGTCATTGTATCACCGTAATCATTTACGGTAACAGCCCCACAGACTCTCATCATTTCGTCCCATCCACCTAATTCTTTGAAGCCGAGTACCAGAATTATTAATGATCCTAGCAGTAGGATAGGGGTTTGAAGAACAGAAGTGTAAAGAACTGATTTCATACCACCGAAGATCGTATAAAGTGCAGTTAACACTACCAGACCGATAGCTGCAATCCAGAAGAAATCAATTCCCCAAAGCTCTTTGATACCGAATACTTGTTGGAATACAAGACCACCGGCATATACAGTCACAGCTACTTTGGTTAACACATAACTTACCAAAGAGATGACCGACAGGATGGTACGTGATTGAGGATTATAGCGGCGTTCCAGAAATTCCGGCATTGTATATACCATGCTTCGTGTGTAGAAGGGTACAAACACCCATCCCAGAATCAAGATCATCCATCCCTGAATTTCCCAGTGTGCCATAGCCATACCACTGGATGCACCGGCTCCTGCCAGTCCGATCAAGTGTTCCGAACCGATGTTGGATGCGAAAATAGAGGCACCGATCGCAAGCCATGTTGCGTCGCGTCCGCCCAAGAAATAATCTGCCGAGTCATTTTGTTTTTGTCTGACTACCCAAACAATAATACCGATCAGAGCCAGAAAAAAGACTCCGATTACTAGCCAATCTAATGCTTCCACAATAAATATGATTTATGAGTTAATATTATTTCTCTACAGAAAATTTGAAAATACATTCACTATTATAAGTTTGTCCCGGTTCCAGTACAACAGAAGGCCAGTCTGCCTTGTTAGGACTGTCAGGATAATGTTGTGTCTCCAGACACACAGAAGCACGTTGGTTGTAAACGATGCCTTTCTTTCCGGTTACGGTTCCGTCGAGGAAGTTTCCTGTGTAAACCTGTACACCCGGTTCGTTGGTATATACTTCCAGAGTAATACCGCTTTCAGGTGAGGTGAGTTTTGCAGCAACTTGCGAAAGATCTCCCTTTGTGTTGAGTACCCAGTTGTGGTCATATCCTTTTCCGTTCTTCAGTTGAACGAAATCGTAGTTGTCGATCTCTTTGCCTACAGCTTTCGGAGTGGTGAAGTCCATCGGAGTGTCTTTCACCGGAGCGATTTCGCCTGTAGTCATAAAGGTGCTGTCTACTGGGGTATAGTAGTCTGCGTTCACATACAATATATTGTCGGTTGAAGCTTTTGACGGATCACCAGCCAGGTTGAAGTAAGAGTGGTTGGTCATATTGATGATCGTCTTTTTATCGGTAGTTGCGCTATATTTGATGTCGATAGCGTTGTCTTCAGTCAGTTTGTAAGTCACTTTAGCTGTCACATTACCCGGGAAGTTTTCGTCTCCGTCCGGTGAGACAAGTGTCAGTTCCAGCGTTGTCGGATCAATCAGATTAGCTTCATAAACTTTGTATTGCCAACCTTTCGGACCTCCGTGCAGGCAGTGGCCGAAATTGTTTTGCGGCAGTTGGATCGTGTCACCGTCCAATGCGAAACGTCCTTGGTTGATACGGTTTGCATAGCGTCCGATAGAAGCACCGAAGTCGCTGGGTACATTAATATAGTCAGCAATGCTGTCAAAACCTAAAACTACATCTTGCATCTTACCGTTCTTGTCGGGTACCATGACAGACACGATACGTCCTCCGAAGTTAGTGATGCATACTTCCATGCCTGCCTTGTTCTTTAAGGTGTAAAGAGCTGTTTTGGCATTGTTCACTTCTGTTTGAAATTTTACCGGATCAAGACCGGACAAGGTCAGCTCGGAAGCCGGCTTGTTATTGCACGCAACCAGCATCAGCGCGGCAAATCCTGCAAGTAGAAAATGTTTTTTCATGGCTTTATTTTTAATGTAAATGAGATATTTATCTTATTTTGGGTGTAAAAGTAACACTTTTGTTTGGTGTATCAAATACACTCTTGTATGTTATGCAGCATAAACGGTATATTTTATGATTTCCCATACACCTTATTATATATATAAATGTACGCTTTCCATCCGTTTATTTTTCATATAATAGAGCGGGTTAATAGGTATTTTTTGATCTGGTTTCGTATTATAAATATCAGATACGGATGGAAAATTGTGCAAATGAATGGAATTTGATCCTTTTTGACCGATATACACCTGTTAATGATAAAATCGGGTACGGGGAAAATAGAGAATCTGATTATCTTTGCATTTTAACTATATATAATTTTTTATTGAGAACCATGAGAAGATACGCAAATTTATTGGCAGTATTAGCCTTGTCTACTAACCTTGCGCTTCATGCGCAAACTAATGAGTTGGTGATACAGACGAAGAAGCTGGGTGCAGAAATCCAACCTACTATGTACGGACTCTTTTTTGAGGACATCAACTATGCTGCCGACGGCGGACTTTATGCCGAACTGGTGAAGAATCGTTCCTTTGAATTTCCACAACACCTGATGGGATGGAAAACGTATGGAAAAGTATCCTTAATGAATGATGGCCCTTTTGAACGCAATCCGCATTACGTGCGCCTTTCTAACCCCGGACATGCACATAAACATACCGGATTGGATAACGAAGGTTTCTTTGGTATCGGTGTCAAGAAGGGGGAGGAGTATCGCTTCTCCGTTTGGGCGCGTTTGCCGCAAGGAAGTACGAAAGAAACATTGAGAATCGAACTTGTAGATACCCAATCAATGGGCGAACGTCAGGCGCTTGTCGCAGGGAATCTTACGATTGATTCTAAGGACTGGAAAAAATACCAGATAATCTTGAAGCCCGGCAGTACTCATCCGAAATCCGTACTTCGTATTTTCCTTACTTCCAAAGGAACAGTAGATTTGGAGCACGTCTCTCTTTTCCCGGTTGATACTTGGAAGGGACACGAAAATGGTCTTCGTAAAGATTTGGCACAAGCATTGGCGGATATTCATCCCGGAGTCTTTCGCTTTCCCGGTGGTTGCATTGTAGAAGGTACCGACCTGGAGACTCGTTACGACTGGAAAAAATCAGTTGGCCCGGTAGAGAACCGTCCCTTAAATGAAAATCGTTGGCAGTATACTTTTACTCACCGATTCTTCCCTGATTATTATCAAAGCTATGGATTGGGATTCTACGAATATTTCCTGCTGTCTGAAGAAATGGGTGCGGCACCTCTGCCGATTCTGAATTGCGGACTTTCCTGCCAATATCAGAATAATGATCCGAAAGCTCACGTAGCCGTTTGTGATTTGGATAACTATATTCAGGATGCACTCGATCTGATTGAGTTTGCTAATGGAGACGTGAATACCAAATGGGGAAAGGTACGTGCCGATATGGGACATCCTGCACCGTTTAACCTGAAGTTTGTCGGTATCGGTAACGAACAATGGGGAAAAGAATATCCCGAACGTCTCGAACCGTTTATCAAAGCCATTCGTAAAGCTCACCCGGAAATTAAAATAGTAGGTAGCTCCGGTCCGAATTCCGAAGGAAAAGAATTTGATTACTTGTGGCCTGAAATGAAACGTCTGAAAGCCGATTTGGTGGACGAACATTTTTATCGTCCCGAAAGTTGGTTCCTGGCACAAGGTGCCCGCTATGATAACTACGATCGTAAAGGTCCGAAAGTCTTTGCCGGCGAATATGCCTGCCATGGAAAAGGAAAGAAATGGAACCATTATCATGCTGCTTTGCTCGAAGCTGCTTTCATGACCGGATTGGAACGTAATGCTGACATCGTTCACATGGCTACCTATGCTCCGCTTTTCGCTCATGTGGAAGGATGGCAATGGCGTCCTGATATGATTTGGTTCGATAACCTGAACTCTGTGCGTACCACTAGCTATTATGTACAACAACTGTATGCACAAAACAAAGGAACAAATGTACTTCCCCTTACCATGAACAAGAAAAATGTAACGGGAGCCGAAGGACAGAACGGACTCTTTGCCAGTGCTGTTTTCGATAAGGATAAGAATGAACTGATTGTAAAGGTTGCCAATACTTCCGCCACAATACAGCCAATTACCTTGAATTTTGAAGGATTAAAAAAACAAGATGTATTGTCTAATGGCCGTTGTATCAAACTTCGTTCGATTGATTTGGATAAGGATAATACACTTGAGCAACCTTTTGCCATCGTTCCGCAGGAAACTCCGGTATCTATTGAAGGCAACGTGTTTACTACCGAACTGGAACCCACTACGTTCGCGGTATATAAGTTCACGAAGAAATAAGTAGAACTAATTAGATGTTATTAGACCAATAGGTTCTAGATTTTTGTTAATTGTAAAAAGTAAGGGCGGCTCCCATCACGGAAGCCGCCCTTCTTGATGTATAGTTATGTTATGATCATAATAACTTTTCAGGATGAGTTAGTTCTTCTACTAGCTCATATACAGTAGTACAAGGCTTGTGAGCCGCATAATCTGTTCCCGAAAATGATTCTCTTAAGCGTTGAGCGTGTTTGATAGCTAATGATTCATCTCCTATACGTTGTAATATGTCGAAAGTTTCCGGTGATTTCTTTTTATATCGGTAGTTTGAATCATTTGTTCTATTTTGTATTTCCCTTTCTATTTTCTCAATGTATTGAGAACGGGATATGCCGGTATCCAAATATTGAAAATGTAGATAATACCAAAGTTCGAATGACTCATTAGACCATGCGCAAAGAATATGATTCTTTTTTGCAAGCTGTATGGCGTCATTGAAATCATTAAAGTCATCCTTATCAAAAACAGCCCATACCCTGTCAAACTCTTTATTTGATTTATCACGAATAGCTATGGTTTCTTTGATAAGACTGACTGTACCTTGTCCCTTACCTTCAATTGTAACCTCACGGATATCCGAATAACGGTCTTTTATTAAAGCCTTGAAATGTAACCATACTATTTTCCGCCACGCCAATTTTATCGGCTGTCTTTCAGCCGA
>ERZ835109.1119-NODE-1119-length-24003-cov-156.678679_pt1 | contig 24003 bp, 18 predicted proteins | sample MGYA00519946_ERZ835109 | MGnify/ENA primary metagenome ERZ835109 (study PRJEB31850, sample SAMEA3708771) | human gut metagenome | biome: human gut; feature: human-associated habitat; material: faeces | place: China | collected 2014 ...
GTACTAACTATTTTTCATTCCACCAAATCTTTTCGCAAAAAAGTTGAGATTTTAGTGCGTTTTTAACACTTATAAAGACTTTCTGGAGCTTTTCTTACCACTACACTTTATTTTATACATGCATACGCCTGCCTGCATGTGCGGGCGCACACCCGCAAGCGCATTAATAATATTGTACTCATATTCCAAGACCGAAAAGAAATCAGGATTCAACTAGAAAAGCATTATCCGGAGAATATATCTATCAAAGAAGAATATTATCGAAGAAAAGGGAGAAACCCAGAAAAACATTTTGCCAATTAAAAAAAATATAGTACCTTTGCACACGTTTTAACGGATAACAAGATTAATTACATATATTTTAAAACTTTCAAATGAAGGCATTAGCAATTAAGTCGAGTTTGTTTTCCTGTTTAAAGACATACAACAAGAAAACATTCATGTCTGACCTCATGGCAGGTATCATCGTTGGTATCGTAGCCCTGCCTCTGGCCATCGCATTCGGTATCGCTTCTGGCGTGACCCCTGAAAAGGGTATCATCACCGCCATTGTAGCAGGTCTCATCATCTCCATCTTCGGTGGAAGCAAAGTGCAGATTGGTGGTCCTACGGGAGCATTCATCGTTATCATCTATGGCATTATCCAGAAATATGGTATGGAAGGTTTGACGATAGCGACACTGATGGCTGGTCTGTTCCTGGTTCTCTTCGGACTTCTCCGTCTTGGAACCATCATCAAGTACATCCCTTACCCTATCGTTGTGGGATTTACCAGTGGTATCGCCGTAACCATCTTCACCACTCAAATCAAGGATCTCTTTGGATTGACGTTGACTTCGAACCCATCTGATTTTCTGGAGAAATGGGGCGTCTACTTCCAAAGCTTTGACACCATAGATCCTTGGTGTGCCCTTATCGGAGTAGTAAGCGTAGTGGTTATCGCCATCACCCCTAAGTTCAGCAAGAAGATTCCGGGCTCTCTTATTGCCATCATCCTGATGACCGTTGTAGCCTTACTGCTCAAGCAGTTTGCCGGCGTTGAGAGTATCGAGACCATCGGTGACCGCTTTTCTATCAGCAACGAACTGCCTGCAGCTCAGGTACCAGTCATGAATTGGGAGACCATCAAGAGTCTTGTATCACCAGCTATTACCATCGCCATCCTGGGAGCCATTGAGAGTTTGCTTTCAGCAACTGTTGCCGATGGTGTAATCAGCGATCATCACGACAGTAACACCGAGTTGGTAGCTCAGGGTTTGGCCAATATCGCCTCTCCCCTCTTTGGCGGTATTCCTGCAACAGGTGCCATTGCCCGCACAATGACCAATATCAATAATGGCGGTAAGACTCCTATTGCAGGCATCATCCACGCCATAGTTCTGCTGCTCATCTTCCTCTTTCTGATGCCTCTTGCCCAGTACATTCCTATGGCATGTCTTGCCGGTGTATTGGTAGTTGTATCTTACGGAATGAGCGGATGGAGAAGTTTCCTGGCATTGATGAAGAATCCGAAGAGCGATGTAACCGTACTTCTGATTACCTTCTTCCTCACCATCATCTTCGATTTGACAGTAGCCATTGAAGTGGGTCTGATTATCGCCTGTCTGCTCTTCATGAAGCGAATGAGCGAAACCACCGACGTGACAGCTATTACCGATGATGAGATTGACTTGAATAAGGAGTTTGACTTCCTTTCTACCAACCTGGAGCACTATACGATTCCGAAGGGCGTAGAGGTATACGAAATCAATGGTCCTTTCTTCTTCGGAGCCGGTAACAAGTTTGAGGAAGTGATGGCAGCTTTCGGTGACCGTCCACTGGTACGTGTCATCCGTATGCGCAAGGTTCCATTTGTTGATTCAACCGGTATCCACAACCTCACCAACCTCTGCGAGATGAGCCAGAAGGAGGACATTCAGGTTGTACTCTCCGGTGTTTGCGAGAAGGTAAACGCCCAGTTGGAAAAGGCTGGTTTCTACAATATTCTTGGCAAGGATAATATCACAGATCACATCAGCAAGGCTCTGAAACGTGCTGAAGAGATTATTGAGAAGAAAACTGTTAATAGTTAATAGTTTACTGATTGTAGACCATCAAATAAAAAAGATGCATTGCTGGATATACCAGTAATGCATCTTTTTTTATTGTCATCAAGTAACTGTTAACTATAAACTGTTAACTATCAACTATTACAAAACTTTTCCCAGAAACTCCTGTAGTCTTGGCGATTTTGGATGGTTGAATATTTGCTCAGGAGTTCCGTCTTCCGTGATATAGCCGTCACTGAAGAAGAGAACACGGTTGGCCACTTCTCTTGCAAATCCCATCTCGTGGGTCACCACCACCATCGTCATTCCCTCGGCAGCAACATCTTTCATCAGCTGCAGCACCTCTCCCACCATTTCCGGATCGAGAGCCGAAGTCGGCTCATCAAAGAGGATTACCTCAGGATTCATCGCTAAGGCACGGGCGATAGCTACGCGCTGTTTCTGTCCGCCCGACAGACTGTCGGGATAACTGTCGGCCTTATCCAGCAATCCGATACGGGTCAGGAGTTCCGTTGCCTTCTCATCAGCTTCTTCCTTTGTCATCTTACCCAATTCTACCGGAGCCAGCATGATGTTGCGGCGTATGGTCATATTAGGGAAGAGATTGAACTGCTGGAATACCATACCCACCCTCTGGCGCATTCGGTTGATATCAACATCGCTTGATGTGATATCCATATCATCGATAAAGATTTTACCCTCGGTAGGTTCTTCCAGAAGGTTGATGGAACGCAGGAAGGTACTCTTGCCACAACCCGACGGACCGATGATGGCAACCACCTCACCTTTCCTCACCAAGGTGGTAATGCCTTTCAGCACCTCGTTGTCGCCGAAGCGTTTACGAAGTCCTTCTATCTTGATTATTTCGTTCATTTTATCCATTGTTTTAAAGCTTTTGCTCTTTTAGGATTCCTCATTTCCTTTCGCTCTTTCTCAGTCTCTTCTCCAGCCTTCTCACTCCTGCGTTCAGTCCGAGAACAAGAACGAGATAGAGGCAGGCTACTACGCCCAACGGCATCATCGCTTCGTAAGTAATGCTTCGGATGATGTCGGAACCCTTGGTCAAGTCTACCAGTCCGATATAACCGCTGATAGAGGTTTCCTTGAGCAGAGTGATAAGCTCGTTACCCATAGCCGGAAGCACATTCTTGAAGGCTTGCGGAAGGATGATGAGACGCATCGTCTTGCCATACGAAAGACCAAGACTTCTACCCGCCTCCATCTGACCATTATCCACCGACATGATGCCCGAGCGGATTACCTCGGCAATATAAGCTGCCGAGTTCAAGCCGAAGGCGATGACAGCCACCAGTATCTTATTGACATCTGCTGATGCAAACACCACATAATAGATGATGAGCAACTGCACCATGGTTGGCGTGCCTCGCATGATGGTGAGGTACAGCTGGCAGAGCATGTTCGGAATCTTCCAGTCGCCCTTACGTTCATGACGTGCTCTGACAATAGCTATCAGCGTTCCGAGTATCACGGAAAGGATGATGGCGAAGAAGGTGATGATGAGCGTATTGCCCAAACCCTGCAACAGATACTGATAACGGTTGTCATCTATGAAGCAGGATTTAAACTTATCTATCACTCCCGGCTGGTTACCAGCTGTTTTCACTTCATTGGAATTCACCATGATAACCTGTCGCACATCGGCATAGGAATCTGTAAATCCGATATTCTTCTTCCGTTCAGGAGTAACCGTGATGCCGGCAATACCCGCATCCGCCTTACCTGCCTGTACAGAAGTGATTATAGCATCAAACTCCATATCAAGAATCTCGACATCCACGCCCATCACATCGCCGATGGCATTCGCCACATCCACGTCGATGCCCACAATCTTGCCATTCTGGTAATATTCGAAAGGCTCGAAGGTAGCGTTGGTGGCAAAACGGAGACTCGTCTTCAAGCCGAGTTTCTGCAGCGCTTCCGGTCCCACCTTCTTCACATCAGAAGTCTTTGGCGTATAAGCTACGGCTATGCCCCGTTCCAGATGGCGGTTGACGATGGAATCGATGACGCCATTCTCTTTCAGAATGCGGATGGCATGATTGATGGACTGCTGCAACTCAGCATGATCCTTAGCCACGCAGATGGCGAAAGAGGACGCATCGAAGGTTTCGGGCAGGATACGGAGCGATGGGTTCACCCGTTGGAATGCCTTGGCTGGCGCCTCATCGGTCACCATGCAGTCTATCTTACCCTGCAGGAGTGCCTGGATGGCATCAGCTCCCTTGTTGTACCGTTCTACCTTGGTACCGCCACCTTCCTTTTCCAGATCCGTAGCTAGTCCGTCGCTAGTGGTACCGAGCTGCACACCAATCACAGCCCCCTTCAAATCAGTCTTGCTCTTGATTTGCCTGTCAGCATCTGACGCTCCCGAGCCACACGCCACGAAGAGCACACCCAGGAATAAAGTCAAGAAGCCCAACTTAAACTTTCCCGTTTTTCTGTATTTCATCATTCCAGGCATTCGTTTATTGTTGTTTCAAATACTCAGCACACATCTCTGCACATCTTTCTCCGTCTACACCAGCCGATACGATTCCGCCTGCATAGCCAGCACCTTCGCCACATGGGAAGAGTCCCTGGATGCGAACATGCTGCAGGGTTTCGCGGTCACGGACGATGCGGACAGGCGATGAGGTTCTCGTCTCCATCGCTATCAGCGTAGCCTCATTGGTCAGGAAACCATGGGCATTCTTGCCGAAGGTCTTGAAGCCTTCCTGCAGTCGCTTGCTCACGAAAGACGGCATCCAGAAATGCAACGGACTCGAAATCAAGCCTGGAGCATAGCTGCTCTTTGGCAGATCATAACTCAATCGATTGTTCACGAAGTCAGCCATGCGCTGTGCCGGTGCAGTCTGCTTCATGTTGCCCTGCTGCCAGCATTGCTTTTCCACGATTTCCTGGAAGTACATCATTTGGAGTGAAGAGTGAGGAGTGAAGAGTGAAGAATTTTCCTGTGCCTTCATTTCCTGCTGTTCGATGACAGACTGATGTTCCTTCACAAACTGCGCCACATCCTCGGGATGAGTTTCCACCACCATGCCCGAGTTGCTCCAGGCAGTACCGCGGTTGCTCGGACTCATACCGTTCACCACGAGCTGTTCCGGTCCTGTAGCAGCCGGAATCACAAAACCGCCCGGACACATACAGAAGCTATAGACACCTCTGCCATCTACCTGAGTAACGAAGCTATATTCGGCAGCAGGCAGATATTTTCCTCTACCACTCTTATTGTGATACTGAATCTGGTCGATGAGCTGGGAAGGATGTTCCAGACGCACACCTACGGCGATGCCTTTTGCCTCGATATCTATCTTTGCCGAAGCGAGATAACGGTATACATCGCGGGCACTATGACCTGTTGCCAAGATAACCGGTCCGCGATAAGTTTCCTCAGCACCCGTAGCCAGATTCACGGCTTCTACGCCTATCACCCTATCGCCAGCTGCGGCATCAGGTGCCGTCAGCTTACCTTCACTCTCAAGGATCAGACGAATCATCTTGGTCTGGAAATGCACTTCGCCGCCACACTTGATGATGGTGTTGCGCATGTTTTCAATAACGCGTGGCAACTTGTCGGTACCGATATGCGGATGGGCATCTGCCAGGATATTGGTATTGGCACCATGCTGGCAGAATACGTTCAGAATCTTGTCTACACTTCCCCTTTTCTTGCTTCGTGTATAGAGTTTGCCGTCACTATAAGCACCGGCTCCACCTTCACCGAAACAGTAGTTGCTCTCACCATCTACCTTCTGAGTCTTGGTAATGTTAGAGAGGTCCTTCTTGCGTTCGCGCACATCCTTGCCTCGCTCCAACACGATAGGACGGTATCCCAGTTCTATCAGGCGCAGGGAAGCAAAGAGGCCGCCAGGTCCCTCACCCACAACGATAACACGAGGTCTGCTGCTCACATCCGGGTATTCGGTATGGACATACTGGTCGTCCTGCGGAAATTCGTTGATATAAGCACGCACCTTCAGATTGACGAAGATGGTGCGCTGACGGGCATCGATGCTTCTCTTCAAAACCCTCACCTGGTTGAGCGTTCTTACATCCAATCCCTTTTCTTTGGCGAGATAACGCTTGATGCCTTCCTCGCTGGCTGCCTGTTCGGGCAGAATTCTTATCTGGTATTCTTGAATCATTTACTTTGAACTTTATGATTAGTTTTATAAAAATGACGAGTGACAAGTGACCGATTCCGTAATACGGATTTCGCATTACATTCACAATTCACTTTTCACTTTCACTTTTTCATGCTTCCATTGTAGCCAGCACTTCGAGCGTATCCAGCTGATACATGGTGAACTTACCATCTTCCAATGTTGCAAAGGTTGGCGGATTGCCACCCTTCGGGAAGGTGATGCTGCCGGTATTTACGATGGCCTGCCCCTTCTCGTTATGAGAGAGTTCCCAGAGATGGGAGTGGCCATAGATCATAGCCTCGTAAGGACCCTTCGGCATGTTTTCCTTATTGTATACATGTCCATGGGTCAGAAGATAGCGCTTGCCTCCGTCTACCAGCAAGGCATAGGTCTCCATGATAGGGAAATCGAGGAGCATCTGGTCTACTTCCGCATCGCAGTTGCCACGCACGGCGATAATCCTATCTGCCAGCGCATTCAGTCTTTCTACGATACCCTTAGGATCGATTCCTTCCGGAATGCGGTTGCGGGGACCGTAGTTGATGATATCACCCATGATGCACATCATGTCACAATGTTCAGCCTCGAAGAAATCGAGGACCTTTTCCAGGGCTGGCAAACAGCCGTGGATATCTGAGAATAAAAGATATTTCATTCGTTCCTTCTTATGTTTGTTATGCTTATGTCTTTTATGCATTGAATTGCAAGCGCAAAATTAAGCAAATAATCCGAAACACCCAAACATTTCAACGTTTTTTATATATATAATAAGGTATAAGGGAGAGGAAGAGCCTATAATTATCTACTGAAATAGCTTTTTTATCTACAATATGCTACTTTTTTGTTAAAATCCTTGGCAGTTTGATATATTATTCGTACTTTTGCCCTCAAGTTCTGCTTCGGCCCCGGTCGTTTCGGGGGAGGCATTACATTACCAACGTAAAATTCAAGAACATATGAAAGTATTAAAATTCGGCGGAACATCGGTTGGTTCCGTAAAAAGCATCCTCAGCTTGAAACGTATCGTTGAAAACGAGGCTAAGAAACAGAGTGTAGTGGTTGTCGTGAGCGCGCTTGGCGGTATCACGGACAAACTCTTGCAAACCTCTCAACTTGCCCTCCAGGGTGATGAACAGTGGAAAGTAGAATTCGAAGCCATGGTTGATCGCCACCACAAGATGATAGACACCATCATCACTGACACTACAGACAGAGAAAACTTATTCAAATCGGTTGATGCCCTCTTCGAGCAGTTGAAGAGCATCTATTTTGGTGTGTACCTCATCCACGACCTCAGCGAGAAAACGCAGGATGCCATCGTGAGTTATGGTGAAAGACTCAGTTCAAAGATAGTTGCCACTTTGATTCGTGGAGCCAAATGGTTCGACTCCCGCAACTTCATCAAGACTGAGCGCAAGAACGGCAAGGGCAAGCATGTACTCGACAGCGAGCTGACCAACAAACTGGTAAAAGAAGCCTTTGCAGAAATTCCACGCATATCTCTCGTTCCGGGTTTTATCAGTCGTGACAAGAACACAGACCGCACCACCAACCTTGGCCGTGGCGGTAGCGACTACACAGCAGCCATCATAGCAGCTGCCCTCGATGCAGAAGTGCTCGAAATCTGGACTGATGTAGACGGTTTCATGACCGCCGACCCACGTGTCATCAAATCAGCTTATACCATCAACGAACTGAGTTACGTTGAGGCGATGGAGCTTTGCAACTTTGGTGCAAAGGTCATCTACCCTCCAACCATCTACCCGGTTTGTGTCAAGAATATTCCTATCAAGGTTAAGAACACCTTCAACCCAGATGCTCCGGGCACCATCATCAAGAACAAGATAGATGGCGACCAGAAGCCTATCAAGGGTATCTCTTCTATTAACGGTACAGCGCTCATCACCGTAACCGGTCTTTCCATGGTCGGTGTGATTGGTGTAAACCGCCGTATCTTTACCGCTCTTGCCAACGAGGGCATCTCTGTGTTCATGGTGTCACAGGCATCATCTGAGAACTCTACCTCTATCGGTGTGCGCGAGCAGGATGTAGAAGAGGCTGTAAAGGTATTGAACAATGAGTTCCACAACGAGATTGCCGATGGTGCCATGTTCCCAATGCACGCAGAGAAGGGCTTGGCTACTATCGCCATCGTGGGTGAAAACATGAAGCATGCTGCCGGTATCGCCGGTAAGCTCTTCGGAACCCTCGGCCGTAGCGGTATTTCCGTCATCGCCTGTGCACAGGGTGCTTCAGAGACCAACATCTCGTTCGTAGTGAAGAGCGATTATCTGAGAAAGTCACTCAACGTGCTCCACGACAGTTTCTTCCTTTCAGAATACAAGGTGCTGAACCTCTTCATCTGCGGTGTGGGTACCGTGGGCGGAAAGCTCATCGAGCAGATCAAGAACCAGTATGCCGACCTCATGGAGCGCAGCAAACTGAAGCTCAACGTGGTGGGTATCGCTTCTTCCAAGAACGCCATCTTCAACCGCGATGGTATTGATCTCGAAAACTATCGCGAGGAACTGAAGACTTCAGACCCAAGCACTCCAGAGGTTTTGCGCGATACCATCCTGGCGATGAACATCTTCAACAGCGTGTTTGTAGACTGTACAGCCAGCAAGGATGTGGCCGCTCTCTACCAGAGTCTGCTGGAGCACAACGTAAGCATTATCGCAGCCAACAAGATAGCTGCATCAAGCGAATATGAGAACTACGAGAAACTGAAGAAGACAGCCATCCAGCGTGGCGTGGTATTCCGTTTCGAGACCAACGTAGGTGCCGGTCTTCCTATCATCGGCACCATCAACGACCTCCGCAACTCCGGAGATAAAATCCTTAAGATTGAGGCAGTTCTCTCAGGTACGCTCAACTTTATCTTCAACGCCATCTCCAGTGTCGTTCCATTCTCTGAGACCGTGAGACTGGCTAAGGAGAAGGGCTACAGCGAGCCTGATCCACGTATCGACCTGAGCGGTATGGACGTGATTCGCAAGCTGGTGATTCTCTCCCGCGAGGCAGGTTACCGCGTAGAGCAGGAAGATGTAGAGAAAAACCTCTTCGTGCCAGACAAATACTTCAAGGGTTCGCTCGACAACTTCTGGAAGAAACTTCCTGAACTCGATGCCGATTTCGAGGCTAAGCGCAAGGCGCTCGATGTAGAGCACAAACGCTGGCGCTTCGTTGCTACCCTGGATGGCGGCAAGACTAGCGTAGGTTTGCAGGCTGTAGGTCCTGAGCATCCGTTCTACAATCTGGAAGGTTCCAACAACATCGTGCTGCTCACCACCGAGCGCTATAAGGAATACCCTATGATGATTCAGGGCTATGGTGCCGGAGCCAGCGTAACTGCTGCCGGTGTATTCGCCAACATCATGAGTATCGCTAACATTTAACACTTAACATTAAAAAGAGATGAAACATATTATCATTCTTGGCGACGGAATGGCTGACCACCCGGTAGAAAGACTGGGTGGAAAGACACTCCTGCAATATGCCAACAAACCCTATATGGATATGCTTGCCAAGAAGGGCAAGACAGGAAGACTCGTTACCGTGCCAGATGGATTCCATCCGGGTTCTGAGGTAGCCAACAGCTCTATCATGGGCTATGACCAGAACGAGGTTTACGAAGGACGCGGACCGCTCGAGGCTGCCAGCATCGGCTATGAACTGGAGCCTACCGACCTTGCCCTGCGCTGCAACATCATCAATGTGCAGGACGGCAAGATTATCACCCACAACGGTGGTAACCTGGAAACGGAAGATGCGGATGTGCTCATCAAGTATCTCAATGATACCCTCGGCAAGAAATATCCTGATGTCAAGTTTGTTACCGGCATCCAGTATCGCCATCTTCTGGTGGTGAAGCACGGAAACAAGCATATTGACTGTGCCCCACCTCATGATCATCCCAACGAGGAATGGCATAAGCTGATGGTGAAACCTATCTTGCCGGAGATTGGAGGCGATGAGGGTCACATCAGCCGTCGTGATACAGCCGACCTTCTGAACCAGCTGATTCTCGAGAGTCAGGAACTCCTGGAGAACCATCCTTTCAATGTGGCGCGCAAGGAGCGTGGCGAACGAATGGCCAATCTTATCTGGCCTTGGGGCGGCGGTTACCGTCCGCACATGCTCACCCTCTCCCAAATGTATCCACAGATCAAGAAGGGTTCTGTGATTTCTGCCGTAGACCTGATCCGAGGCATCGGCCATTACGCCGGTCTGCGCAACATCATCGTTGAGGGCGCTACAGGTCTTGCCAATACCAACTATGAGGGCAAGGCTGCTGCAGCTATCCAGGCATTGAAGGATGGCGACGACTTCGTTTATGTTCACGTAGAGGCGAGCGACGAGGCGGGTCATGATGGCGATCTGGAACTGAAGCTGAAGACCATCGAGAACCTCGACCAGCGACTCATCAAGCCTATCTTCGATGAGGTAAGCACCTGGGACGAGCCGGTATGCATCGCAGTTCTCCCCGACCATCCTACTCCGGTAGAGATCCGTACCCACGTAAAGGAGCCTGTGCCTTTCATCATCTATTACCCTGGCATGGAACCGGATAGCGTAGAGAAGTATGATGAGGTAAGCTGCGTAAGTGGCGGTTACGGCATGCTGCAGCTGCAGGAATTCATGAACACATTTATGGGAATCAACTAAGTTAATAGTTAACAGTTTATAGTTTATAGCAAGTCTGCTTAATACAAGATTGCCCTATAAACTATAAACTATAAATTTTAAACTAGAATTACAATGAAATATTATTCAACAAATAAGAAAGCACCCATCGCCGACCTTCACAAGGCGGTAGTTAAAGGTCTGGCAGAAGACCGTGGTCTCTATATGCCGGAAATCATCAAGAAGTTGCCACAGGATTTCTTCGACAACATCGAGAAACTCTCCTTCCAGGAGATTGCCTACAAGGTAGCTGATGCCTTCTTTGGCGAGGACGTTGATGCCGAGTCATTGAAGAAGATTGTATACGATACCCTGGCATTCGACTGCCCTGTAGTCGAGGTAGAGCCAAACATCTACTCTCTCGAGCTGTTCCATGGTCCTACCCTCGCCTTCAAGGATGTGGGTGCGCGCTTCATGGCCCGTCTCCTGCAGTACTTCGTACGTCAGGAGGGCAAGGAAGAGGTGAATGTGCTCGTAGCTACATCGGGCGATACCGGTTCGGCTGTTGCCAACGGTTTCCTCGGCGTTGACGGCATCCATGTTTACGTGCTCTATCCTAAGGGCAAGGTGAGCAAGATTCAGGAGAGCCAGTTCACTACCCTCGGCCAGAACATCACAGCCCTCGAGGTAGATGGCGTATTCGACGACTGCCAGGCACTGGTGAAATCTGCGTTCATGGACGAGGAGCTCAACAAGCACATGAAGCTCACCTCAGCCAACTCTATCAACGTAGCCCGCTTCCTGCCTCAGGCATTCTATTATTTCAATGCCTATGCCCGCATGAAGGAGAAGGGGCTCGCCGACAAGCTGGTTATCTGCGTACCTAGCGGCAACTTCGGCAACATCACAGCCGGACTCTTCGGTCATGAGATGGGATTGCCTATCCACCGCTTCATCGCAGCCAACAACGCCAACGATATCTTCTACGAGTATCTGCAGACAGGCAAGTACAATCCACAGCCTAGCAAGCAGACCATCGCCAATGCCATGGACGTAGGCGACCCATCAAACTTTGCCCGCATCTACGACCTCTACAAGGGCGATCACGATGCCATCGCTGCCTACATCGGTGGTGCTACATACAAGGACGAGCAGATTGCAGAAACCATGAAGCAGTGCTACAATGAAACCAAGTATGTGCTTGACCCTCACGGAGCTTGCGGCTATCGCGCCCTGAAGGAGCAGTTGAAGCCAGGTGAGGTTGGCGTATTCCTCGAGACCGCTCATCCAGCCAAGTTCAAGGAGAAGGTAGACAGCATCCTTGACAGCGACATTGAGATTCCTGCACGCCTTGCAGAATTCATGAAGGGTGAGAAGAAGAGCATCCAGATGACCAAGGATTTCGCATCATTCAAGAACTACTTGATGAACGAATAAACCATACATACGGAAAAGCCTTTCTCTTTCTCAGGGGGAAGGCTTTTCCCATTAAAATAAACTCAGACTCAGATTTGTCAGGACAGATGGGTCTTGAATTTTATAACAACAGAAAACGGGAAAAATTTATGAAGATTGTTATTCTAGACGGCTATGCCGCAAACCCGGGAGATTTGGATTATCATCTTCTGGAGAAACTGGGCGAGGTGGTAGTTTATCCTCGCACATCAGATGCAGAGAAAGTGGAACGTGCCAAGGATGCCGACATCATCCTTCTGAACAAGGTGCAGATAGATGCAGAGACGCTGGCGCAGCTTCCTAAACTGAAATACATCGGTATCCAGGCTACCGGTTTCAACGTGGTAGACATCGAGGCTGCCAAGAAACAGGGCATCATCGTAACCAATATACCAGCCTACAGCACCGACAGCGTGGCACAGATGACCTTCGCCCTCATCCTTGCCGTAACCAACCGCGTAGAGCATTATACCCAGGAGAACCGCAACGAGCGCTGGGCTTACAATAAGGATTTCTGTTATTGGGATACCCCACTGATGGAACTTGCCGGCAAGACCCTGGGTATCATGGGACTGGGCAATATCGGCATGAAGGTTGCCAACATCGCCCGCCAGTTTGGCATGAACATCTGTGCCTGCACCAGCAAGAATTCGAGCAATCTGCCTGAGTGGATCCAGAAGGTGAGCAAGGAGGGTTTGCTTGCCACGAGCGATATTCTCTCGCTCCATTGTCCGCTTTCTGATGACACCTATCATTTCATCAATAAGGAGAGTCTGGAGAAGATGAAGGATACCGCCATCCTGGTTAATACGGGTCGCGGTCCGCTGGTAGATGAGGAGGCCGTAGCTGCTGCCCTCCACGAAGGCAGTCTGGGTGCCTACTGTGCCGACGTAATGGCTCAGGAGCCGCCATCAAAGGAGAATCCGCTCTTCGGTGAGCCTAATGCCTACCTCACCCCTCATATTGCCTGGGCCACCTACGAGGCTCGCGAGCGCCTGAACAAGCAGGTAGCCGCCAACGTAAAGGCATTTCTCGAGGGCAATCCGATTAATGTCGTGAATAAGTAAGAATGCTATTTTAAAAATCTGCATTTCTTAAATGAAGACAGCCAACCTTCAATATCCCAATTGAAAGTTGGCTGTTTACTTTTTCTTATAGTTTTCTTCTGAACTGCCTAATCAGGTACTTGGGATTTCGTCTCATATTCCATAAGTCAACAAGAATAATTCTATCGTATTCCGCATCATATCGATAGATGATTTTCCAATTTTTATTCAAACAATTGCATGATATCCATACAGAAGAATTCTTCAAATGGAATACCATCGGTGCCAACAACGATTGATTTCAGAGGATGGAATTTCTCTTGAAACATAGGAATACCACTATTCATGCCTCTCTTTCCACTCTTAACCTCTATGGCAACGAAATCTCCTTGTGACTCCAGGATATAATCCACCTCATTATTATGATCTCGCCAATAATAGAGATGACAGTCATTGTCCTCCACAAAATCGAGAAGACAAGTACCCACTGCCGATTCCACCCATCTGCCCCAAATCATTGGGTCAACATAATCTTTGTCAAACCCCTTACCGCGATATGCCGTGAACAAAGCATTGTTAAACACTGTAAACTTTGGGATAGACTGTCTCTTACGAGCCTCATCGCATGCAAACTTTTGAAGTCCACAAAGCAAGTTGGCTTGCTTCAATATTTCGAGATAAGAAGACAAAGTCGTGACATTGCCTGCATCTTGCAATTGTCCAAGCATTTTGGTGAGTGACAACAACTCACCAGAATAAGAACAACCTACCTCAAAAAGCTGTGACATGAGTGAAGGCTTGTAAATATTCGAAGTCAAGAGAACATCCTTTTCAATGGCAGGTGCCACAAGAGAATCCTTGACATATTTCCTCCAACGCCTAAAATCCCCTATATAATCCACCGAGCCTGGATAACCTCCAAAATAAATCCATTGTTGGAGTGATAACCCGAAGGCAGCTTTCATTTCCGGAAAAGTCCAATGCCCCATACGAATCAACTCGAATCTACCAGCTAAAGACTCGGTTAGCCCTTTGCGCAAAAGCAAGCGAGACGAACCAAGCAATACGACTTTCAGGTTTACATGATTTAGGGTATCGGCATCCCACTCTCTCTTCACATATTCACTCCATCTGCGTATTTTCTGTATCTCGTCTATTACAAGAACAGCTTCTTGCAAATGCTGAATATCCATTCGGCTTCGAACAGACTCCCAAGAACGTCGAATCCAATCCGAATCTTCTTCATTTACAGAATCAGCATTAAATTGAAATACTACCTTATCAATAGTCTCTGCTATTTGCGCCATAACTGTTGATTTGCCAACCTGTCTTGGTCCTGCCAAAACAAATATACACTTACGTCTTTCGCTCAACCTACTCAACATCAAGTTGTAATGTGGTCTTCTATACTCACCCATATTCTTTAATTTGTAATATTAAACAACTCAATTCTTCGTCACGAATTACTCAATTCTTCGTCACGAATTACTCAATTCTACTTTGCAAAGATACAAAGAATAGATGAGTAAACACATTACCCATGATTATTTTTTAGCATTCTTAACTCATCATACAGCTTTGCCCCTCTCCTTCACGCGCTTAGGATGCACCTGGCCAGATTATACATCTTCTCATAATGCTGACGAAACATTCGTTCTATATTCTTTTCCTGTTTCATACACTATCTATACAGTTGAGCCCAGCAAAAAACTAAGCAAAACTCTGACTTTTTCCCTATCTCCTCTTCATCAAAACATAGATGATGACGGGGGCGCCGAACAGCGGGGTGACGGCATTCAGGGGGATGATGCCACCGTCCGACGGAAGGGTGCAGAAGAGATTGCAGAGAAGGGCTATGGATGCACCCATCAGCATCGTGACGGGCAACAGTCGGCGATGATTCTCCGTGCTGATGATGAGGCGGGCGATATGCGGCGTTGCCAGACCGATGAAGGCGATGGGACCGCAGAAGGCGGTAACCACAGCCGTAAGAAGACCGGTGATGATGAGCAGAACGATGCGCAGACGCCTGATGTTGAAACCCAAATTCTCGGCATACTGTTCGCCTAACAGCATGGCGTTCAGCGGTTTTACAAGAAGCAGAGACGCAGCCAGGGCAATGAGGGCCAACGGGATGAAGAACATCACCTGCTGGCTCGAAACATTGCCAAAGCTGCCCATGCCCCAAACCATATACGATTTCACGCCCTCTGCCGTACTGAAGAAATTGAGCAATGAGATGGCGCTGCTGGCAAGATAGCCCACCATCAGTCCGATGATGAGCAGTACCGTATGGCTGCGCACAATGGCAGAAAAGAAGGTGATGATGCCCATCACCACCATAGCCCCAATGAAGGCTGCGATGAGGATAGCCAGGAAACCGCCGATGGCATAGTTGCCGGCATCGCCCAGAAATCCTACCCCTAAATCATCCAGGGCAATATTGCCGCCAAAGGCAAGCATCACGATGGCTACCGCCAGTCCGGCTCCGCTGCTGATACCAAACACGTCAGGACCCGCCAGGGGGTTGCGGAAGGCTGTCTGCAGGAGCAAGCCGCTCGTGGCGAGGGCTGCGCCCGAAAGCAAAGCGGTAATCGCCGCCGGCAGTCGCGATTCCAACAGAATATAGCGGTAGGTTTCGTCGGTCTGAGAGCCCGAAATAATCGCCCCCACGTCCTGCCATGGGATGTTTACACTCCCCCATGCAAGGTTGGCGAAAAACAGTATGATAATGGCGATTGCCCCAAAAACGATGGTTTTCATTCACTAAAACTATTTCTTGTAAAATCTCTGATTAAAGCCCTATTTTTTATAGAATCTCAATTTGCCGAACCGCTCGCCATGAGCCAGGATGATGAACTCTCTGAGCAGCAGTTCGGGATGGAAACTCGTAAGCTCGAAATAAGGTACCGTAGAGGTATCTACCTGATAGATATTACCCCGGCTGAAGGCAGCAAGAGCCTTGTAGCCGTCATACTCCTGAAGCAGTTGAGCCTGCGACAAAGGGGCACCACCGAAATACTTGAATGCCCATACGTCCACCTGCTTTCCCTTCGCTAAGATTTGCTCCGGACTCATCGCCAGACTTCCGCTGTGCTGATCGTCCTCGAAGATATAACGGGCGTTGGCATCCTTCAGCAGAATACCGATAGTACTCTGACCTCCAGGCACATACCATACATTTCCCGTTTTTCTTTCGGTCAGGATGGAGAGACCCTTCGGATACCCGGCTGCCTCAGCTTTCAGCTTCAGATATTCCTTTTCTATCTTCGCAAAGAGCGAATCTGCCTTTGGTTCGCAAGATGCAGCAAGAGCGGTCTTCGGTGCATTCCCGTCTTTTTTAAAGAGCATGCCGTAGAATTTCATCCATTCCGCCCTGCCCAGTGGCGAAGACTCCATATAGTCGGCAGCTTCGATGATGGGCACGTGCAGCTTGTCGAGCTTGCCATATCCTCCGCTGTTTTCGAAAGGCGAAAGGAGGATGGCTTCGGGTTTCAGGGCGATGATGCGCTCGATGTCGGGCGCCATGCTCGAACCGCAATCCACGATGGAATTTCGGACAGCAGCATTTCCTGCAGAAACATTTCCTGCAGAAGCTTTTCCGGCAGCAGCATTTCCGGCAGCAGCAGCCCTCTTCCTTACATCCGGAATATTGATATAATCGAGGTCGCAGACACCACGGATGGCCTGCTGGCAGCCCAGTTCGTACATCAGCTGGCAATGGGGAGCGATGAAAACAGCACTTCTCTCCACCGGTGTGCGCACGGTATCGGTAGTGCATCTCGCCCCCGTGCTGCGCCTTCTGGCAAGCATCGCCACCGTCTTATCCCCCTTCTTTCCCTTCGGAATCAGGATGTAACGATGCAGCATCGTTCCCGCCTTCCAGGGGTTGGCGATAATAGCCTCAGCATGCTGATAATCAATGCCTTCTGCAGCATCGGAATTCTCTTCCCCATCGCCATGCTTCACGATGGTGAGCAACTTGGCGTACTTCATCTCCAGGGTATCGCCAGCCTCCGCATCAGCAGCAGCCGTCTTTCCTCCCTGGCATGCCGCCATCAGCAGGGCCGCCGTAGCCCCACACAAAAGAATATACAGTTTCTTCATAATCTTACAAAATATGAGTGCAAAGATACGAAGAAATCTCCATTTTCCGTTTGTTTTCTCGAATATTCTTTGTACTTTTGCCCTCAAATTTAACTAACGCTACAATTTAATAAGTCAAAATGAAGAAGATTATCTGGGGCATAGCCCTTTTATTCAGTACATCGATGGTCGCCGGTGCGCATACCTGCTGTCATAATTCAGCACAGAAATGCGGCTGCAAGAGAGGTTATTACACACAGTATTACGGCGATAAGCCCGAACTCATAAAAGAGGCTATAGCTTGGGCAGAGAGCGGTATCTGGCGCAATGGTTTCGACAAGGCGAAGCCACATTCCAGCGTAAACCTCGCAGATTTCTATCTGCAGTATCAGAAGAATCCGCAGCAATGGCAGGCGCTTTTCGACTATCTGGCAAAGACCGATTTGCTGAGCATTCCGAAGGGAAAGCACAAGATTCCGGGTTCCGACCTCGTGGTAAGTGTAGAGGACAGCAAGAACGAGCCGCTGGAAAAGCGCCGCAGCGAGAGTCATAACAAGCACATCGATTTTCAGTATGTAGTAAAGGGCACAGAGCGTTTTGGCGTCATCGACCACTACTCCAGCACCCCCAACTGCAAGTATCGTCCCGACGTTATCCATTATGATTACGCCCCTCAGAAGGCCCGTTTCTTCGACAGTACCCCCGGCGAATTCTTCATCTTCTTCCCTAGAGACTGGCACATCGCCAAGGTGGCAAATGATGGCGAAGACCAGACCATCCGCGTTATCGTAATCAAGGTAGATTATAAGGATTAAAGATAATTAAAAATAATATGATAGTTTATATAGCCAATCCATTATATGATGCTGTGTTCAAGCGCATCATGAAAGAAGAGCGCATCACCAAGACGTTCTTGTCTGCGATTTTGCAAAGAAAAGTCGTCAGCATCAAGATATGCCAAGATGGATTCCGCAATATCAAAAGCAATAGCATTTCGATATTTAAGATGGGATTTGTTGCCAGCATAAAGAATAACGAGAACAGCAACGAGCTTACAAACATAAGGCTGTATAAAACTTGGGTTGACACGGACGTCTTGGAACCTCGCCAGCATCTGGCATGGCAGCGCTATATAGAAGAGAAAAACTCGGATGGTATTGGAGATGAATCTCTCCCAACGATTTCGGTTTTTCTCCTAGCCCACCGTATAGGAGATTTCGAAACTCCAGTTGCATGCCCTGCCCCCGGCAATATTATTATCCAACTGCCAATAATCAGCAAGACTCAAAACCCGAGTCAAAAGAAGGTATTAAGCATTTTTGACCAAGCAAGAACTTGCAGGGAAGACAAACACCTCTTGAAAGTAGATTATACCCCCTATGATGGAGATACGGATATGGAGTATATGATTAAAATGCTTCTTTCAATGGCATCTGACCCAGATATGCAATACCAGATGAATCTCGAAGATGAGTATATCTCCTTACTTGAAAAGAAGGATACCGAAATCCTCCGACTGGATCATTTGATTGAGCAAAGTAAGCTGAAGGAGGAATAGTTACCCAAGACAACACCTGCATATCATCCACTCCTTGCTAATCTACCCGATGAAGGTTTTCAAATCCACTCTCGGCATAGATATGTCCATCACTACCCTTATAATAGGTACGCTGTGCCAAGACAGAAAGGGCTAAGATACCGGCTATGACCATCAGCACCTGAAGGATAATCTTCAGAAGCACGATGATAACTCCCCAGGCTGCTATCAAAAGTCCGACGAGATAAATAACGCTAAAGATGGTGACTATCAAGCCCTTGCCTGCGCCCAGCGCCTCGGCATTCTTCTTGACAGAGATGGCGATACCCGAAACCAAAGTGCCCAAGAAAAGAATGAACATGATGGCATCGCTTACCAGCCCTTGCCATCCAAGCCACAACTGCACGATCATGGCATAGGCTATCAACACCGGTAAGCAGGCGGCAAGACTCACCATAGCAGGCTTAAGGCTAAGCTTCCCCTTCTCCTCTGCAGGAACATCGGAGAAGACCAAGGTCTCAAACATCTTAAATGTGTAGAACTGCAAAGCCACTACTGCGCCAAATGGGATTACCCGGAATAAAGAGCCAAAGAAGCCATAACGGTCGTTGTCGCACCACCAAAACATATCGCCACCAAGAACCTTGTAGCCTATCACTTCTATTATGGATATGAGAAGCATGCAAACCGGTATAACCTTCAGAGCCAAAGGAACAGCCGGCGAACTCTTGCGAGCCACGAAGAAAGTGGCCAGAATCATACCCATCAATATAAGTACCAGCACTGCAGGCGTATAGGTGGCATAGAAATGACCCAGGGCGGAGTGTTTCTTCACCGTGTCCTTGCTCAATGGATTGACCGTGCCCTCAGGATTGTCGGCGCTGAACTTCAGATCTCCCATATACGCCATATAGGATGCGCCATCCTTCTTGAATGCCACATAATATCCGTTGGCCTTTCCGCACGACTCGATTTCCATCCCCTTCGGGAATTTCACACTTTGGATAGGCTCGCTTATCTTCCAAAGCGAATCGGGCTTCGAGGCTACCATACACTCGATGGAATCTCCCCAAAGAGGATCCAGTTCAAACTTTTGAGCCGAGATAGACAGACAGCTCAATAACGCGATGAAGAAAAAAGCTAAACGATGTTTCATAATAGTTTGTGATAATTAAATGATAAACTAGGGAAATAGTAGCAATATAAATTGCCATACGTTTGCAAAGTTAGCCTTTTTTTCTGTACCGAGGGGAGTTTTCGGTAAAAAAATAGTTTCATTACGTAAAAACATGATGATTTTTACGCAATGAAACTTCTGGGAAGCCGAGAAAATACAGTTTTTCTTGCCAAGATGTCCCTTACCCCCCATTTTCTATTCTATCACTACCACTACCTCGCTGCCCCTGACCATCGCCTTCTTCACCCGGTCGAAGAGCTGGAGGAAGAGTTCCTGGCTCCTCAGAACGAAGCCGGGAGCATGGGCCTCGCCGATGAGGATGCCACCCTGGCGCAGACGGAACGGACCATTGCCCGGCTGCATCATGGGACAAGGAAGGGCATAAAGCTCTTCCAGACACCCGAACTCATGACTCTTGCGCTCCATGCGGCAAAGCTTGCAGGTTTCGGGGAAAGGAAGAGATGAAGAAGAATCATCCCTTATCGGTTCGAGGAAAAGCATCTGGCGGGCGAAGCATTTGCATTTAGCCACCATGATGTGATATTCACCCGGCTCCAGACTGCCACCCTCGCGCTCCATCGTATCACAAATGTACTGATGGCCTACAACGATACCCTGACGATTAACTACTTCCTGACTAAGGCGACCAACAATGGCGCCATGATCTCTACGAAAACGATTTAAAAACAACTTTATCATAACACGCAACAACTTAAAAACAACAATAGAAAAACATTTGAAATTCACATTCACTTTCACATTTTCTGAACGTAAAACGACTGGTAATAATCAGACAAATCCTTGCAACCTTCCGGCAACTGATGGTACACCAGCTGAGGGAACATTTCCTTCAGTTTCATATAAAGACCAATGCCCGGTTTGTCCTGATCAGGCCACATGTGAAGATTCCTTCCCGCTAAAAGATTGCGACATTCTTCATTACAAAGCGTAGCACTCGGGATGGCTATTGCCTTGTAACCCATAGACATAGCGCTCCAGCAGTCGGTACATCCCTCGGTAATAACCAATGGCTCTTTTTCTGTCACCTGCGGCAAGATCTGCATCCCATATACCATCGGCTTGCTACCTGGTGCAAACTTAAACCGCGGTTTTTCTTCAGTCTTATCTCCCAGATATCTGCTCTGAACCGTCAGCAGATTGCCATGAACGTCATAATAGGGAATCAACAGGGAAGGACCATCAAAAAACTTTCCACCAAAGCGATAGCCAGCAATGGAGAAATCTGTGCTCACCACTCTACACCAATAGATATATTCCGGGCGCAACTTTCTCTGATAGAACAGGAAATCCTTGGCTTTATCTGTCAGTTTCTTACCCATGAGCATACGCATCAGATAATCTACGTCAGGCTTATGCTGAAACTCGCCTCTGAGATTGAGTCTGTCCGTATCACATTCAGATTTTCTATGCCCAGCAACAGCTTTATCCCGATGAAGCACATCCTTACGGTTTCCCGCAGAATGATTACCGGCGCTGATATTGAATCTTCTGCACAGCCATTGGCAAGCCTCCGAAAAAGAGAGATTCTCCCGTTTCATCACCAGGTCGATATTATCTCCACCCCACCCGCATGCAAAGCAATGACAAGTGTTGGTAGAAGTCCAGAAATGCAAACTCGGATGGGTATCATTATGACTGATACAAAGGGCATTATGATACCGCAAACCCATTCCCAATTCATCAGCAACCTCCAGGATGCTGATAGCTCTAAGTTTAGAGAGCGTATTTGAATCAATATATTCTGCCATCTTCTAATTGTCTTTTTTAATATTACCATCACCAATAGTGCCTTTCTGCTGCGTCTTTCTAAGCACCTTTCTATCCTCGCCCTTTGCTGGTTTTTCGAGCCATCCCCATCTGCGCCAGTTGCATACCATGTTACGGGCAGGCGTCTTGAGCCCCTTCTGCTTCAGAAATTCCTCCAGGAACTGATAAGAGAATTCCTGCGGCAACTCGCTGAAATAGTCTACAGTATGATAAGGCTCTCCTTCGCCCTCGGCAGAAATCTGCTCGAAAGCCTTGCCCCACCGCTGCAACATATTCTGCAAGATGCGGTCGGCACAAGCCAGATAGGTCTGCCTAACCAGTTTCCGGATTTCCTTCTCGCTCTTCTTCCCTTCCACTTTGTAAAGCACTTGCATGAGGGCAGCGATGCGGAAGGCTGAAACCAAACTGCGCTTGTAGAAGACATCCATCGACTTGGACATGGTTTTCACCACCTGCTGACGGCAGTCGTTACACCATTTTACCACCGTCTTGTAGAGCCAGCTCATATCTTCCTCTATCTCCTGATGGAATTTTCCATCTTCCTCGTAGCACAACCCGAAGAGCTTATCCAATGTATTCTCCAGCTCATTACGCTGCATATCGGTCAACGCCTGAAACTGAGGTGGATTGTCGCCCAGATGACTGATGAGCGGGCACAAGATGGTTCGGGTTACAGCACCGCCCTCAATGGCAGCTTTGTTCATATATCTGCTCACCGCACTCTGAGTGCCGCAGAATACGAACGACAGCAAGGCATCTACCATGGCACTATAGCTGGTTTCGCTCATGAAATCCTGACCATAGACGCTGCCCAAATCGTATGCGGTCTTGATAACCTGCGAGAGGTCGGCAAACTGGCGCTTGGCAGAATGCACGATGGCAGAAATCTCATCGGCAAATTCGAAGAGCGTCTTCGGAGCACCATAGAGCTTGACGGCAGCATCGCATCGCTTGATAAACATGGTGAGCGATACGGTTTCGGGCAGGATGGTGATGTCGGTCTTCGGTTCGGGTGGCAGCTTGCCGTCCTTCTTTCCCTGGCGTCGTTTCAGGGCAGCATACTCCTGCTCCTTGGCTCTCATTTCGCTGTCGCGCTCGATGAAAGGTTTCATCAGGGTACGCATGATGTATCTGGCAAACGACTTTCCGCTCGACTGCTCGCCCTCTACGATGACCTGCAACACGATGGCCGATTTTTCTCCCTGATTATCATACACATACTGTATTCTGACACGTGTAAGATAAACGCTGAGCATGGCTGCAGCCACCACCAGCGTAGGATACTTGAGGTCTGAAGGCGAAGTGATCATCCATTCTCTGATGCCCGACGGATAATCCTTATCGGCAATCAGGTGATGCATGGGCATCTCTTCATTCTCTTCAGCCTGTTCAGCCAGCTTTTTTTCCTATCAACCCAGCTGATACCTTGTTATTGATTCCGCCCTTGGCATCCTCAGGCTTTGCCACTGGATTAGTCTGAGACGCTTCCTGTGGAGGTATTTTCTTTCCTTTTTCCATAATCCCAATCATTGATTATTTCTGTATGCAAAAGTAAGGAAAAAAAGCCTCCCCGGCAATAGGCGTCCTGCCGGTTCGCCTCCTACTAAGCCTCATCGCCGGCAACTAAGCCTTCCGCTAAGCCTCGGGCTCATCTGAAGGCATAAAAAAAGCACTCTTTGCTTGCAAACGAAGCAAAAAGTGCTGATACTGTATTATTTCTAAAAAATCTTCTGTTCAGATATGTTCCTATTCATTTATATTATCACCCACACTGACATAAGAAAGAACCAAACGGCGAACCACGGCATGAATGTCTTCATTAGGGAACTTCTGGCGATATTTCTCCGTAAGGTCTTCGCAGAAATACATCTTGCTAACAACCGTAGAAGTAGGAATAGTCTGTATAAATACATCGTATGTTGCAACAGGCTTGCCATCCTTTGTGTCGACAGGCACAATATTCTCCTTATACCAACCTAGTCCAGATGTGACAGGGAACAATCTATAATTGTCCTTATACTCCACTTTACCAGCGATGTCCAGTATATATCCGTCAGCAGACTTATCGTCCTCA
>ERZ835109.1128-NODE-1128-length-23846-cov-5.710647_pt1 | contig 23846 bp, 20 predicted proteins | sample MGYA00519946_ERZ835109 | MGnify/ENA primary metagenome ERZ835109 (study PRJEB31850, sample SAMEA3708771) | human gut metagenome | biome: human gut; feature: human-associated habitat; material: faeces | place: China | collected 2014 ...
TATTTGTATTCAGGAATACCTGTGTAGTGGTTCCTGTTGCCACAATGTTTTGGTCTGATGCCCGGTAAATGGTGTATTCAAAAAGGATTTTGGCAGCATCACTATGAATATACCGTGTCTCGACAATGGCTTCCTCACCGAATGACAGCGACTGTTTGAACTGGCAGCTCAGGTCTACGATAGGAACTACATAGCCTTCCCGGTAGATGCTCATATAGTCCAAGCCATATCGCTTTCCGAAAGCTTCACGTCCATCTTCGAAATAACGCACATATTCACCATGCCATACTATCTGCATGGAATCTATTTCACTGAAGCGGACCTTGATGGTGGTCCGGTCTGTCAGTGCTGCCTGCTGTGGACTTGTTTTTCGTTTCATTCTTTTTTCAGATATATTTTCATCCGGCATTCGGCCAGAAGTTCATCGTTTTCTTTCACCTCGGCGGTAATCAGTGTGATATCGAATATTTCCTGCACAATGGTTATTCCGGTATATAATTCTGCTCCGGCAGAAGGAAGACGGAATATTTTCATTTTTTCTACAGAGCCGATAAAGCCTAGTGGTACAGGCTCTTCTCGCAGCATATAGATATATCCTACCCGTGCCGCTGCTGATTGGGCGATGTGTTCTATGATTCCTGTTTCCTGTAATACGCCGTCCCGGCAGAACAGATTATCGGGGGTGACGGTCAGCCCTGACCAGGATGTATTTTCTTCTATCCCATAGAAACGGTCTATCATGACCATGGGCGGACGTTGTGGAATCAGCCGGAACAGTTCGTCTCCCCGACAAATGATTTCTTTTCTGTTCATTTCAGTCTGCATTGCAGGATACTGTGTCCCAGTCCTATGTTATCATGAATCTCTTCCACTTCCAGTCCGGCATTTTTAATACAGCGGATCAGGTCATCCGAATGGAACATCTTGCTGTTGCCGTTGGCCATGGCTGTGAAGTAAAGGCTGATTTGAGTCAGGCAGTAAGAGCCCGTTTCGTATGGCTGCCGGTCCCACAGCGTTTCCATGATGTAGACTTTACTGTCTTTGCTGGCGGACTGTGCCACACGACTTAGAATACTGGTTGCTTCCTCTTCCGAAAAGCAGTCCAGAAACTGGCTCATCCATACGGTGTCAAAGCCTGAAGGAAAGGGCACGGTCCGATCCAGCAGATTGGCGCCGTGGCCATGGATGCGTTCTGCACCGGGCACGCCGGCAGTTTGTTTTCTCATCATTTCCAGTTGTTGAGGCAAATCCACAATGGTTACTTCTACTTCTTGATTATATTGGACACATCGGGTTGCCCATCTGCCGGTGTTTCCACCAATATCGAGCAGTCGTTTCGGTGAGTGAAGAAATACAATTTCTAATGCCTGGCTGAACGAGTTGTCCGAGTAGAAATGGTCAAAGCCAAACCAGCTTTTCTGTACCTGTTCTGGCAGTTGGGAAAGTCCTTCGTAAATGGTAGGCCATCCGCCGAATACTTTCAATCCTTCCGGCTGACCATTTAAAAGAGCCTCTTCCAGATAGAAAAGTCCTTGATAGTTCACATCGTGATTGAATTCCATATTGACACGTGCCATTTTATCATTCAGCAGAAACCAGCCTGCCTTGGCCAGTACATAGTGGTCTTCTTCCAACAGGATGGTTCCGATGGCCAGCGATGCTTCCAGTAATACTTGTGCTGCATAGCGTGTCAGTCCGGTCTGCACACTGATTTCTTGCAGCGTGTATCCTTTCCGTTTGTCGGCCAGCAATTGGAATATTCCGAATTTCAACATCAGACGTGAAACTTGGAATACCACGGGACCGAAAGCGATCTCTTGCGCCAGTCTTTGTGCCTCTACAGCTGTCAATTGCTCTTTTGTATATCTTTTATGCATCATAATCCAGATTTGTATTTATGCCCAGAACGGGTAGTAATTGAACCATTGTTCCGGATACTGCCGGACGATTTTTTCCAGCGTTTGTGTATATTGCTCCAATAATGCTTGTTCGGCCCGCTTCTCTTTGGTATGTACCACCGCCTCGGCAATAAAGAAATGGAAACGATAGTTTTTTTTCGCTTCACGCATGGCAAAATAGAATACGACAGGTACTCTCATTTTGGAAGCCAGCAGGAAAGGACCCATCGGAAATTCGGCTTCTTTTCCCATGAACGGACTGCTGAGTAATTTCTCTTTATTCAGATAGCGGTCACCTTGAAAGCAGACATATTCTTTGCGCTCCAGTGCCTCTGTAATACGGAATACATGGGTCAGATTGTCTTCATTCACGGGAATTATTTTATAATCGCGTGTGGAGGCATTCTTTTCCAGAATCTCTTTTATCCGTTCGTGTTCGGCATCAAACATGACAATATTGATTTTTTTGCCGTATTCATCGAAGAAAGGAGCACCTATTTCCCAATTACCTACATGGGCGCCTATCATAATTACGCCGGTGTTTCCATTCAGTACGTTCAAAAATGCCTGATAGTTCTCGAACTCGAAATGATATTTGTCGGCCATCCCATTGCCGATGGCTACTTTGTCAATCAATATCTGCCCCAGCCGGTAGTAATTTTTCAATAACAGTCCGGCGGCTTTGGCACGTCCGTATTTCAGTCTGTTCCGTGCGTATTGCCAGGTACTGGCGGTAGCTTTCGGTGCGAAAGGTATAAAATAGAGGACGACCAATGACAGAAAGCCGTAAGCCGCAGTGATACCCAGACAGCGAATCATGTAGATGAAGAACATGTATCCGAATGTACCTCCTCTTGTTTTACCTTTCCATGTTTCGGGCATCAGTCTTCTTTTTGTATGTGCGAAATTACCAGATTATAGAAATCCTGGAAGGTTTTGATACCGGCAAAGTCTTTGGCTGTCACGGTGAAACCGAAATTCCTGTCAATCAGTACTACCATATCTACCAAATCAAGGCTATCCAATTCCAAGGTTTGCATCAAAGGGGCGTCCGGCTGAATCAATTCTACATCAATCTCAAATTCTTCGGCCAGGGTGGTTCTGATCTTTTCGATGATTTCTTCGTTGGTCATAAATTTATATATTGGTTTAAATTAATTGTTTTCTTTGAATTTGCGGATAATCAGTGAGGAATTGGTTCCTCCGAATCCGAATGAGTTGGACAAGAATGTGTCAAATTCCGTTTCTACCCTTCGGGAAGGGATATTCAGCAGGGCAGAGGCTTCATCGGGCTCCTCAAAATTGAGGTTGGGTGCGATGAATCCGTTGTTCATCATCAAAGTGGAGTAAATGACTTCACTGGCTCCTGCCATCCACATCTCATGTCCGGTCTGTGATTTGGTGGATGTGACGTAGGGATGATGGCTCCCGAATACTTCCGCTATGGCTTTTGCCTCGTTCAAATCACCTACAGGAGTGGATGTGGCATGTGCATTGATGTATGCAATCTCTTCCAAAGGAATACCCGCATCCTTGACTGCCATCTGCAAAGAGCGTCTGGGGCCATCCACATTGGGTACGGAAATGTGATCTCCGTTGGATGAAAAGCCGTATCCTATGACTTCTGCCAGGATAGTCGCTCCGCGCTTTACGGCTGACTCATAACTTTCCAGCACCAGACTGGCGCCTCCGCCGCTAGGTACTAGTCCGTCACGGTTTTTATCGAATGGACGGGATGCTTTTTCCGGTTCGTCTTCCCGGGCGGAGAAGGCTCCCAACCCGTCGAAACTACCCACGGAATAAGGGTTCACTTCCTGTGCTCCTCCGCACAGAATGCAGTCCTGAAGTCCTGACTTGATAAGCAGATAAGCCATGCCGATGGCGTGTGAACCACTGGCACAGGCTCCCGATATAGTGAAGTTAATTCCTTTTAAATGGAAAATAACCGAAAGATTCATGGTAATGGTGGAATTCATGGACTGGAAAATAGAACCGGAACCAACCAATGCCGTATTCTTTTTCTCGCGGATAATATCTATTGCTTGAATAACCGGAGCAGCACTACTGTCATTGCCATACAGTATTCCGACTTCGTTCTCCAACAGGAACTTTTCTTCTATCCGGGCTTGCCGGAATGCTTCCAGGGTAGCCATATAGGCGTATTCTCCCTGCTCGGCAAGGCTATGGCGTTTCTTGCGGTCTAATAATTTCTTCAAATCGGGACGTTCGACAAGACCGGTTAACGCCGAGAAATAGCCCATTTCTTTGCGAGCCGGAGCGATTCCGATGCCTGACTTTCCTTGAAACAGTGACTCTTTCACTTCCTCTTGATTCCTGCCTATGCACGAATAGATGCCCATTCCTGTAATAACTACTCTTTTCATCTTTTGCTTACGTATATAATCCTCCATTGATGGAAATCACTTCTCCGGTAATGTAGGAAGCTTGCCCGGATGCCAGGAAGCCTACCAGTGCGGCTACTTCCCCGGGCTCGCCGAAGCGTCCTGCCGGGATGTGTTTTTTCCACTCGTTCTCATCAATTCCGTCTGTCATATCTGTACGGATAAATCCCGGTGCTATGGCATTTACCGTCACGTGTTTTTTGGCAACTTCCTGCGCCAACGCTTTGGTAGCGGCTATGATTCCACCTTTGGCTGCCGAATAATTTGTTTGTCCCGGCATTCCTTTGATCCCCGACAGGGAAACGATGTTGATGATACGTCCGAATCGCTTTACCAGCATATTTTTCAGCAAGGGTTGGGTGACGTTAAAGAAACCGTTCAGGCTGATATCCAACACCCGGCTCCATTCATCCTGTTCCATCCACAGCATCAGGTTGTCACGGCGTATACCGGCATTGTTCACCAGTACCTCAATGTAAGTATCGGGATGCTGTTCCATCCATCCGTTCAGTGCGGCGTGTGTGGCTGCTGCATCTGTCACGTCAAATTTCATCAGTTCGCCATCCGAGCCTTGTTCCCGTATTTGTTGCAGGGTGGCTTCAGCTTCCGTATTGTTGCTTTGGTAGTTTATCAGTATATGATATCCCATTTCGGCCAGTTTCAGACAAATGGCTCGTCCGATTCCCCGGCTTCCTCCTGTTACTAATGCGTATTTCATTTTTCTTGAAACCTCCCTTTTTTAAGATATACCATCATGCTTTCTATCTCTTTATATTTAGGTGTATCTTCCCGGAAAACAGGGAAAAATGCTCGTATTTCTTTATATACTTGTTGTGACCGGGGGCTTATCCGGTCGGCTATATCCAGGCAATCAATGGCTTGTACAATACCCATCATCAGGATAGCCATCACCTGATAAGCATTTTCAATGACTGTTTTTGCCATCAAGGCGGAATTGGTACCCATGCTTACAATGTCCTGGTTGTCATTGTTGTTGGGGATGCTATGCACATACATCGGATTGGACAAAGTCTGACATTCTGCCGTGGTAGAGGTGGCTGTGAACTGGGAGGCCTGCAAACCATAATTCAGCCCCAGTACTCCCATATTGACAAAGGGGGGGAGAATGCCGTTGATGCGGTCGTGAAACAGGTAATTAATCTGCCGTTCGGCAAGCATCGTCAGTTTGGTGACTGCTATTTTCAACTTGTCCATTTCAAAAGATACATAATCTCCGTGGAAGTTACCACCATGATATACATTCTGTGTGTCAGGGTCCACTATCGGGTTGTCACAAGCTGAATTTATTTCGTTTATCAATACTTTTTCAGCATTGAGTAATTCATCATAAACCGGCCCTAGAATTTGTGGAATGCAACGTAGCGAATAATAGGGCTGCACTTTATGGGTGAAGATCTTCTCTTCGTGCTTCCCATTATAAAGTTCATTCTCTCTTTTGCGTACACACAGGCTGCCTTTTACCCATTGGCGCATCATGCGGGCTATCTCTTGTTGTCCTTCATGCTGTTTGGCTTCATTCAGCGGTTCAGACATGAAGTCATCGTATGAGGCGGCTATTTCATTCATCATAACAGATGCACCTACCGCCCATTGCATAAGTTGGCGTGCGTAAATCAGATTGACAATACCTATACCTGTCATGACTGAAGTGCCGTTGGTCACTGAAAGCCCTTCGCGGATGTGCATTTGAAAAGGTTGCAATCCGTTTTCCGCCAGCACAGAGGCCGTATCTCTTTTCGTGCCTTGGTAAAAGACTTCTCCTTCTCCAATCAGAGTGAGGGCGATATGGGCGAGTTGTACCAGATCACCACTGGCCCCCACACTGCCGTGTTCGGGTACGTATGGAATAATCCCCCGGTTGATAAACTCGGTAATGAGCAACGCCAGTTCTTTATGTACGCCGGATTTTCCTTGCAGAAAAGTATAGAGACGCGCTATCATGGCAGCTTTGACATAGAGTTCCGGAAGGGGGTGCCCTGCTCCGGTGGCATGGCTGCGGATGATATTATACTGTAATTGTGACAAGGATTCATCTTCAATACGGTATTGGGCCATCGGTCCAAAGCCGGTATTGATGCCATAGATGATCTTGTCGTTGGAGAATGTTTTCAGGAAATTGAAACTCTCTTCCAGTTTTTGCATACATGGGTCGGAGAGTGTCAGTGGCTCTTCTTCAAACAAAATCTTATATAGGGACGCTAAAGTTATTGTATTCTCAACTAGCATTGGATTGGTGTGATAAGCAGTTTTGTATAGTTTCTGCAAAAATAGTTATTTAAAAATAAGTATTACCATCCGAAGGGAGATTTTTTGGTTTTGATGGCAATCTGAATAATTCACCACAAATTACACAGATTATTCTTAACTCATTCATTATAAGTTCGATAATCTGTGTAATTTGTGGTGAAGAACGGATAAAGATTCTAATATCCTCTATTTATTCAGCCTCCATGTGAAACCGTCTTTGGTATCTTTCACCTCGAAGCCGAGGGCGGCCAGCTCATCACGGATCTTATCACTTGTCGCCCAATCTTTGTTGGCTTTGGCTTTCATACGTTGTTCCAGCAGCATATCCACTACTTTACCGTATGCCTCTTCGCGTGCTTCGTTATTGGCGGTTTCTTCTTTCAGGCCCAGAATTTCATACATAAAGAGGTGGAATACACTTTTCAGTTCTTCCAGATCTTCAGCAGAAAGAGTGGCTTTTTTATCCAGTACTGTATTAATCATACGGGCGCCGTCAAACAGATGGGCAATGACAATTGGTGAGTTCAAGTCGTCATTCATGGCTGTATAACATTTCTCTCGTAAGTCTTTCACACCTTCTACTCCGGTGGTTTGTGCGGTCGGAGTGATACGTTCCAGCCCTTTCACTGCTTCCGTCAGTCGTTCCAATCCTTTCTCTGCCGCCTGTAATGCCTCGTTGCTGAAGTCTACTGTGCTGCGATAGTGTGCCTGGAGGATGAAGAAGCGGATGGTCATGGGGCTGTAAGCTTGTGTGAGCAGCTTGTGCGAACCTTCAAAGAACTCACTCAAGTTAATGAAGTTGCCGTAGCTCTTACCCATTTTCTGCCCGTTGATGGTAATCATGTTGTTGTGCATCCAATAATGAACCATATCATCTCCTTGTGAAGCCACACTTTGTGCGATTTCACATTCGTGGTGTGGGAAAATCAAGTCCATTCCTCCTCCATGAATATCGAAATGTTCACCTAAATATTTCTTACCCATTGCGGTGCATTCACAATGCCAACCGGGGAAGCCGTTACTCCACGGACTTGGCCAACGCATAATATGTTCGGGTTGTGCACATTTCCACAAAGCGAAATCGGCAGGATTGCGTTTCTCACTCTGTCCATCCAGTTCGCGGGTGGTATTCAGCACATCATCCAGGTTACGACCGGACAACTTGCCGTAATGATGGTCTTTATTATATTTGGCTACATCGAAATAAACAGAACCTTCGCTTTCGTAAGCATAGCCGTTTTTCAGAATTTCTTCTACCAGTTCTATCTGTTCAATGATATGACCTGAGGCATGAGGCTCGATACTGGGGGGGAGCACATTCAACGCTTCCATGGCTTTGTGATAGCGGTTCATATAATATTGTACCACTTCCATGGGCTCCAGTTGTTCCAGGCGGGCCTTTTTGGCAATCTTGTCCTCTCCATCATCCGCATCGTGCTCCAGATGACCTACATCGGTGATGTTACGGACATAACGTACCTTGTAACCCAGATGGGTAAGATAACGGAACAGGATATCGAAAGTAATGGCCGGACGTGCATGTCCCAAATGGGCGTCACCGTATACGGTGGGACCGCACACATACATACCTACATGAGGTGCATGCAAGGGAACGAAAAGTTCCTTCTGGCGGCTTAATGTATTGTAAATGGTTAGTTTATTCTCCATAATTCATTCTATTAGAACTGCAAAGTTATAAATTAAAGTGCGTATTCGGCTAATAATTAACAAAAAAACTGATTCGATACCACAGAAAACTGTTTTGGTTTCTTTATCTTGTCTTCTTCTGCATGGTTTATATTATAGTCAGAAATATCATGAATGTTCGTTTCATAATTCATTTTTTAGGTAAGACCGTAAACATAAGGCAACATCCGTTCTCTTAGATTATTCTGTAACATATGGTTACAAAAAGGGATATGCCGTTTTTTGACATATCCCTTTTATCAATGTAAGAATAAACGTTTACTTGGACTTCTTGCCCCAATACGTCTTGCTGTTGGTGTATCCGGCGTAAACGATGGTATGGGTGCGCGGACTGGCTTCCCAGTCGGTTTCACGTTGCAGGCAAAGTTCCACTCCGTTGGCGGTCAGAATCTGTTTGTCGGCATTATAGCTCCAGGTTCCTCCTTTCCAGCTGCCGGCTGTGATGGTGTGGTCGGCGGCAAGGGTCATGGTGCTCGATTCTTTTTGCTTGCCATAAGAGTAGGAAAGGTCGATGTGTTCCCAGTTGCCCACCAGTTCGTCTTCCGTAATGGCTACTTGGGGTACAGCCCCGTAGCGTTCGGGCATCACCACCGGCCATCCGCTTTCAGTCCACCGTATGGAGCGTACATGCCCCATCATGAGGGCGTTGCTGTAAGGATTTCCTGCCACATTTTCGGGATATCTGCCTTGTGAGGCATAGTACCAGTTGCCGTTGCCATCGTCAAACACGGCGCAGTGCGAGATACCTACCCAGCCATAGCTGCCGTTAAATTTATAAGGGTGAGTCACAACGGGTAACATATCTCCTCCGGTATGGGTCAGGTCGGTGCCGTCTATACCGAGATAGGGTCCATAGATATTTTTGGAGCGGCAGACACGGGTGTTGTAGGGAACCTCCAATGCATCATAAGCCATAAACAGGTAATAGTAGCCGGTGGCGGCATTGTACACGATTTCCGGACCTTCCGAGCCTTGCCAGCGATCTCCCATCTTACGGGTAGCAATCAGTGAGCCGTAAGCCGCTATATCCTCGTTGTTTCCAAAGGGAAGGGGCAAGGCATTCGGCTTTCCTGTTTCAGTATCCACTTCCAAGGCGGCTATGCCACTGTGCCATGAGCCGTAAATGAGGTAGTGTTTTCCGTCATTGTCTATCAGGTAGCTTGGGTCGATGGCGTTCCATTTGTAATAGCAGTTAGCCCAATCGTTAGAAGCAACATTGAAATTCAACTCTTTATCCGAGGCGTTGGTGATGACATAGCCCTTATCTTCCCAACCATTGTTGTTGGCAGGATTTGAGTTTTCCAACAAGCCGATGAAGGCGCGTTCACTCCAAGTGCCGTTTCCGTTCAAGGTGCCGGGGCATACAATGGAGTAGTACATACGATAAAGTCCGTTGCGCACTTTGCGCACGCAGGGGGCCCAATAACCGAAGTCGGCCAGGCTGGGAGAAACTTCTTTCAGTCCCATTTCCTTGCGGATTTCATTCAGCTTTGGAATCACCCAATCGGGTAATGATTGCATCACTCCGCCTAAGTATTCCCAGTTCACGAGATCTTTGGAACGCCTGCTGTGGAAGTGTCCACCGGCTGTATGTGCATTGCCGTAGGAGGCATCCGTCTGATACATATAGTAATATCCGTCTTCGGCCAGCACCACGGTGGGGTCGTGTACGTTTGCCAGGTTCCATTTATCGCGTTGCTCCCATCCGGCTATATCCACGTAATTGTCTACATAAGTAGGTGCTACGTAGTTTTCGAGCTGTTCATCAATACTTTGGTTTTCTGTGGTTGCCGTGAGCGCATCCGAGTAGGTATAACGGCTGTCACCATAAACGTATGCACGGATATAGTAAGAGGTATTGGGCGTCAAGCCGGAAATTGTGGCGCTGAAATTCTCATTAGCATCCACTACGTTATCCTTAATGGTTGGATTTTGGGTATTGACGCTGTAGCAGAAGCCTTTCTTGACAATCTGACTGGTATTGCCGCTGACCGATGAAGTGACGGTCAGAGAGCCGGTGGTGGTTGCGGTTATTTCAGGAATACCTATGGCTACATTACCGCTTCCGGCGTCATCGTTGCTGTCAGAACAAGCTGCGAAAACAAAGAGAACCGACAAGAATATCCAGAATAATAATAACTTTTTCATATCTTTCATGTTAGGGACCATGCCGTTTCTTCTAAATAATCAGAGGAAACGGCATGGGTAAAATTAATAGTTATTTAGCATCGAAGATGAGGTGACTTCCGTCAACGGTCAAAGCGAAGTTCAAGTCGGCTGGATCCACTGTGTTGATACCTAAATAGTATTGGGTGGAGGTTGTGCCTGTAGTACCTGTCATCACAGCTTGAATATCGGCGGTACTATTACCGCAGTTGGTCACATAGACTGTCACTTGTGCTCCGTTCATACCTGCAAGCCAAGTGGCCCAGTCGCCTTGTGTTCCGCCTGTAACGAGGTTAGCATTTCCATCATAGCCGTTACCCCATCCATAGTTGTCGGCGCGAACTACTCCGTATTCGGCAAGTGCTGTATTACGAAGAACTACAACGAAGTGATTCCAGTTACCGGCCAAACTGCTATAATTGGTGAAGGTGATGGACTTAGTCTCGCCTACAGGCACATTGAAGTTGTCTGAGAAGGCTCCCCAGAAGGCTGTTGAGTTGTCTTCGGCTCCTATTATGCTGGCGGAGTTGTTCACTGCGGAAACTGCCGATTCGGATACGGTGACATTTATCTTTGCAGTAACCCCTTCATCGGCGGTAATGGTAACGGTCTGGGAACCGACTTTTGCAGGAACGACAGAGAAGCTGAGTTTTGAGCTGTCAATCACTCTTGAACTTCCATTGGCGTAAGTTGCCGTAACCTCCATGCCTGTCGGGTCGAAGGCCATTGTCCGGTCTGTCAAAGCTTCGGTGGCTGCCGAAGTGTAGTAATAGTATTGCACGTGCGAGGGTTGGGCGGTCACTTCGATGGATACTATTTTTTCCACGACTTCAAATGTCGCATTAGCCACAATCGGTTGGTCGCAATTTTCACCTTTGAAGGTCTTGTTGTAGATGGCTACAAGTGTCTTTGTGCCCAGTTCTTCCATATTGGGGATGGCAGTGAACTGGAGCTCTTCGGCAGTTACGGTCTTAGTCACACCTTCTTCGAAGCTGATAATGGCAGTGATACCGGATACAGCCTCTTCGAGGGTAGTACCTACATTGACCTGATCGGGTACATTTTGCAGTACCATCGAGAGCGGATTCTTGTCCTCGGCAGAAGTAAGGCCACCGATAGGAATGATGTTTGATTGTAAGAAGTTGATATAAGAGCCTTCAGGTACTAGGAAACAGCGGATGTTGGTATTGCTCTTGTCTATATTCAGATTGGGTAACTTGTACGGCTGTTTGTAGGTTTTGGTTGCCGAGGCGTTCTGGATTTTGATAGAGAAGGCATTTTCACTGGTTCGGTCTACGGTGAGTGTCACTTTGCCGCCCAATTTCTGTACAGTTTCGTCCAGATTATCAACGGGTGACAGCATCAGCGTGCTGGATGTGTATTTGAAAAAAAGATGGGAACCCCATTGGGAGTTATAGGTCAAAGTATCGTTTGTAGTGTCAAAACGATAAGCACCATATTCCGTATATCCTTCTCCTCCACGGTCTGTATCGTTGGTAATGACGAGGGCGAAGTTTTTATAATAGGTATTGTCGGCGGGATTGATGTTGAGATTGAACACCCCATGCCATTTCTGCCCGTCGGGCACGACGTAATACTTGGAGAAAGCTGTCCAGAAACCGGAGGTGTAGTCTGTGTTACCGAAGGAGTAGACATCTTCCTGCATACCTTCCAGTACTTCTTCTTCCGGCTCTTTCTTTGAATCTGCTATAGAGTCCACTTTCTCGGAGATCCAGTCAGGGGCGTTTACATCATATAACTCGCCACCCTCGCAGCTTGACAATGCCATCAACCCCAAGGTGATGGAACAGCAAACGTATACTAATTTTCTGAGTATTCTCATTGTCTTAAATTTTAATAGGTTTGTTTATTTGCTTAAGTCAACAACCGGACGAACTGTCCATCCATTTTCACTGAAATAAGTAGAGTTGTCTGTGCTGAAGTTCGCGGAGTTACCACTCAAATTGGGGTTCTTGTTCAACAACTGCTGTACGATGGGCAGGAATTCGTGTCCGGGTAAGTAAGTGTCGAAAGAACTTTTCAGTTCGGGATCGGTTGCGATATCGTTGTAGTTTACAGGGTCCTTGGTTCCGATTAAAGAACGGCGTACGACGCTGTGTTCCTTGAGTTGTTGCACTTACAGCTGAACTTTTCACTTTATAAGGTGTTCTTTCACTTACAAGAATATCTGTTATCATACCATAAAAAGTGTCATCAACCAAGGCATCACTTAAAATTCCCAAAGCTCCGCCTACAAGGCCCCATGCTACAGCTGTATTCGCAGAACCTGTGTTGTATCCTCCAAGCAATGCTCCAATCCCTGCTCCTGTAAGTCCGCTTAAAGCTGCATCAGAATTATTCAAACTTAATTTTTCAAGTTTTAATATATTTATCTGCAACCAGTAATTTGCAGTTTTAGGAGTATTTACAACTTTGTACCCTTTTTCTGCAAGAACATTTTTTAAATCTCTTTCAATATATATATCTAAGAAAGTAGAAGTTCTTCCTAAAGACATAGCTGCTCCATCTTGATCTTTAGTTGCTGCAAGATAAGCAAAATATAGAAATTGTACTGCTTCCTTAGCATCTTTAGCTGGTCTAGTTACATCAAACCCATAAGATGCACACATCTCTATAAACTCCTTTAGAGCTTTTATTTGATCAGATACTTCTTCTCTTTTTCTAATTACATCTTCATTAAAATCTGCTGCTTCTAATTGCTTTAATTGCTCTTTTTTATCCTCAATTAATCTATTTACTCCATATAAGGCAACTCTTCTATAATCTCCAATAATTCTTCCTCTTCCATAAGCATCAGGAAGTCCTGTTATAATTCCACTTTTTCTAGCAGCTCTTATTTCATCTGTATATGCTGAGAAAACACCTTCATTATGAGTTTTTCTATACTTTGTAAATATCTCTTCTGTCAATGGATCTATTTGATAACCATATGCTTCTAGAGAGTTCTTTACCATTCTTAATCCACCTTTTGGAAAAATTCCTCTCTTTAAGGGAGCATCAGTTTGAAGTCCTACAATGACTTCTGAATCCTTGTCAATATATCCTGGTCCATATGTAGTTATTCCTTGGGGAAATTTAGTTTCTGCATCATATATTCCCTTCTCTCTCTCCACTTTAAATAACTCTGTCAATTTGCTCCAAACTTTTTTAGTCTTTTCTGTAGAGTCTACTAAAAATGAATCGTCTCCATGATAAGGAGTATAATTCTCTTGTATAAAATCTCTTACATTGATTTCCTTTTTCCATAATTGACCTTTAAAATTATTCCAAAACTCCATTTTGCCTCCTTAAATTTAATTAATATTATAAAAAACTTAAAAGTTATTTTATTATTCTTTGTTAAGTTAAATTATACATTATTTAAGTATAATTTATGATATCATTCTTTATTCAAAAAGTCAACTTTTTTGTTTGAATAATTTATATTTTATAATTAAAACTATTTTATATATAAAAATAAAAAAACCGACAATCTAGGCATAAATTGCCCAGACGGTCGGCTTAATATCAAGGTTATACTCCATGTGGTTATCCACTTTTTCCGTCAGTTATATAACAAATACATTTTATCATTTTTTTCTTATTCTATCAACTATTTTTATTTTATCTTCTTATAATTTTCTTCTATAACCTCTCTTACTTTTGTGCTCAATTCCTTAATTTCATCGTTAGATAAAGAATCAACATATATTGGTTCTCCTACTATTATTGTAACCAGTTGATTTCTTTTCATTTTCCATTCCCCTCTCTTTTGAATATCAAAAGTTCCTTTTAAAGTAAGAGGCACTATTATTCCATTGGTTTCAGTAGCTAATTTAAAACTTCCTTTTTTAAATCTCAATATCTCTCCATCTAGTGTTCTCTCTCCCTCTGGAAAAATTACAATAGGATATCCATCTTTTACAACTTTTACTGCTTCTTTTATATCCTTTATTCCTTCTCTAGGATTTTCTCTATTCAAAAACACACACTTACTTCTTTTCATCCAGATATTAAAAAATGGCCAAGATTTCATCTCTTTTTTAGCTACAAATCCCACATCTATATGTAGAGCACTTACAATTACAGGAATATCTAAATTACTTTGATGATTACATACAAAAATAATTCCTTTTTCATCGGCAATCTGCGGAAGTTCAGGGCGAATGCCGATCCACGTCTTGGCATTACCGCCAAAACCATGCAACAGGTATATCACCGGGCAATCAACACCCTTTTTGCCCAAAGCAATATCAGGAACAACCACTACCACTTGCACTTCCTTGTTCATAGAAGGGCTTTTTACCATCAGCGTATCTACCTGTGCTGCATAAAACGGAAGTACTGACCACAACAGACAGAGCAATAATAAACTTTTTCTTTTCATCGCATTAAAAACATTTGCATTAAAAATTAAATCCGGGATTCTTCTTCTCTCTCATAATCCGCAGAAACCGGTTTATCGAAGAGAGCCTTACAACGATTGCATTTATAAGTCCAATGATTGTCTCCGGGAGGCGCCATAACCAGCAAAGACAATACCGCAGCACAAGCTGCCCGCATCCGTCTGTCGCTCCGCAACTTAAATGTGATATCCGCCGAACCGCAATAAGGGCAACATTTCAGATCCTCCGGAAAGCTCTGATTATCACGCAACACCTGAAGGGCACGTTCATAATCTTTCTCATAAACGAAAATATCGACGCCGGAAATATTGCTTACACAACTCTTCAGTAATGATGACAGATTCATTATGCAACAATGATTCTATTCCCTCATTCTCTAAAGCTCCCTGAAAGATATGCGCCTGCATAGCATCATTGCATGTTATCAATCGGACTGTTCTCATGATGATTATCTACTCAAGTGATTAATGCCAACAAAAATACCGGATAATAATGAAAAGAAAAACATTTTTTATGTAATTTTGTATTCAAAATAGAAAAGGAAAAACCAAACCAATGAAAAAACGCTCCGTATTTCTTCTGTTCTTTCTCTATCTCCTCATAACGGCAACGGCACAACCACTCCACCAGATAAGAGGTACCGTTATCGACAAAGCCAGTCGTAAGCCATTGGAATTTATCAACGTAGTGATCGCCGGTTCGGGTATGGGCAGTGTCACGGATTCAATGGGACATTTCACCATCCAAGCAGTCCCTCCCGGTATCTATCGGTTGCAGGCATCTGCCGTAGGATATAAAACCACCCTGACCTCCGAATATATCCTTTCGACCAAAAATCTGAATATAGACATCGAAATGGAAGAAAATCCGACGGAATTAGAAGGAGTCACAATTACCGCCTCTCCTTTTCGTCGCGATCTGGAAAGTCCGGTAGGCCTGCGCATTATCGGGGTACAGGAAATCGAAAAAAGTCCGGGAGCCAACCGGGACATTTCACGTGTAGTACAGTCATATCCGGGCGTAGCATTCTCGCCCGCCGGATACCGCAACGACCTGATTGTACGTGGCGGTTCTCCATCCGAAAACCGATTCTATCTGGATGGAGTCGAAATACCGAATATCAACCATTTCAGTACGCAAGGAGCATCAGGAGGTCCCGTCGGTATCATTAATGCAGACTTTATCCGGGAAGTTAATTTCTACACGGGTGCTTTCCCGGCAAACCGGGGTAATTCGCTCAGTTCGGTACTCGATTTTAAACTCCGCGACGGAGACATGGAACGGAACTCACTGAAAGCCACTCTCGGCGCATCGGAAGTATCCCTTGCTTCCAACGGGCATTTGGGAAATAAAACTTCTTACCTCGTATCTGTCCGCCAATCTTATCTGCAATTTCTGTTTGATATGCTGGGGTTACCTTTCCTACCCACTTTTACCGATGCACAGTTCAAACTGAAAACCCGTTTCGACGAACGGAATGAATTACTTGTGCTCGGCCTGGCAGGCATAGACAATATGCGCCTCAACACCAAACTGGACGGAGAAAAAGCAGAATACATATTGAGTTACCTTCCCAAGATACAGCAAGAAACATTCACATTGGGAGCCGTATACCGTCACTATGCCGGGGCACATGTACAGACGGCAGTCATCAGCCACAGCTATCTGAACAACCGCAACACTAAATATCTGCACAATGACGAATCTTCGGAGGACAACCTCACTCTCCGGCTACGTTCTGTAGAACAGGAGACGAAACTCCGACTGGAAAACAGTTCTACCTTCGGAGCCTGGAAAGTAAATTTGGGATTGAACCTCAATTATAGCCAGTACACCAATACCAGTTTCCAACGCGTGTACATCGGAAAAGGAGAGACATCCGACTATCACACAGCCTTAGGGCTTCTCCACTGGGGTATATTCGGAACAATGAGTTATGCTTCGCCCGACGAACGCTTCACGGCATCATTAGGGGTAAGAGCGGATGCCAATAACTATTCGTCAAGGATGAAACACCTCTCCGAGCAACTTTCCCCACGTCTCTCCCTCTCTTACCGCCTCATCGACGGACTGTATGCCAGTGGTAGCGCCGGACTATACTATCAATTACCGCCCTATACAGGACTCGGATTCAAAGGGAACAACGGGAAACTGGTAAATAAACAACTCCGCTACATGAGCGTAAGTCAAGGCAGCCTCGGCCTGAATTGGCGTACCAACAGTACATTCGAACTTTCCGCCGAAGGTTTTTATAAGTCCTATGACCGGATTCCCCTATCCGTTACAGACGGTATTCCGCTTGCCTGCAAAGGAAATGATTACGGGGTAATAGGCAATGAAGAACTGACTTCTACTGCACAAGGCCGTTCATACGGCATAGAAATATTATTGAGATGGCTCGTTGCAAAAAAATTGAACCTCGCTTCTTCGTTCACCCTTTTCAAAAGTGAATATCGCAACAACAAGCAAAGCGAATACATTGCATCGGCATGGGACAACCGCTATATTTTCAATCTGAGCGGCACATACAACTTCCCCCGCCATTGGAGCTTCGGCATGAAGGTAAGCTGTATCGGCGGTGCTCCCTATACCCCTTATGACGAAGAAAAATCCCGGCTCGTAACAGCCTGGAATGCACAGGGCAGACCCTACTACGATTATAGTAAATACAATACGGGCCGGCTCCCCGCTTTCGGGCAACTGGACATCCGGGTAGACAAAACGTTCTACCTCAAGCGCTGCATGTTAGGCTTTTATATCGACCTGCAAAATGTGACGAAGAGTACCTTCAAACAACCGGATATTTATATGAGTACCGGAGTGATTGAAAACCCTTCGGATCCACTGCCTGAACAGCGATACAAAATGAAATACATCGAACAGAAAAGCGGCACACTGATGCCGACTCTCGGAATCACTTTCGAATATTAACACGGAAAAGCGTGTGGCACGCATGAAAGCGAAAGCAGACGAATACACCCAAAACAAATAAAAGAACGGGCGGCCCGATACGACCGCCTGTTTTGTATAATTAAACGAAGCCTCATAAAACGTTAAATATTCATTAATATACTCTCCATATAGATAGTGTTTCAATAGATTCAAGTAATTTTCGGGACAGAAACCATTCATATATTATATGGAATTTATAATTATTATTCTCTTACTTCTTTTAAATGGCGTCTTCGCCATGTATGAAATCGCCTTAGTATCTTCAAGTAAAGCACGTCTGGAAACCCTTGTAAGCAAAGGAAACAAATCCGCACGAGGAGTTCTGAAACAATTGGAAGAACCCGAAAAGTTCCTCTCCACCATTCAAATCGGTATCACACTGATCGGTATCGTATCGGGTGCTTTCGGTGGTGTAGCCATCGCCGATGACGTAACACCACTCTTTGCCATGATTCCCGGACTGGAAGCCTATGCCCGGAACCTTGCCATGATTACTACCGTAGCCGTCATCACTTATCTGTCACTCATCGTTGGCGAACTTGTTCCGAAATCCATCGCACTGAGCAATCCGGAACGATATGCCACAATGTTCAGCCCCATCATGATCCTTTTGACCAAAGTCTCTTATCCTTTCGTATGGCTGTTGAGCGTTTCTACCCGACTTCTCAACAAACTCATCGGACTGAAAAGCGAAGAACGCATCATGACACAGGAAGAACTGAAAATGATTCTTCATCAAAGCTCCGAGCAGGGAGTGATCGATAAAGAAGAGACAGAGATGCTGAAAGATGTATTCCGTTTCTCGGATAAACGTGCCAACGAATTGATGACTCACCGCCGTGACCTAATAGTACTCCACCCCAACGAAACCAAAGAAGAGGTGATGCGTATCATCGATACCGAACACTTCAGCAAATATCTGCTGGTCAATGAAAACAAAGATGAGATCATCGGTGTGGTTTCAGTAAAAGATATTATTCTCATGGTGGGCAGCGAACAAGAGTTCGATCTGCGTAAAATAGCCCGTCCTGCCCTCTTCATACCCGAAAGTTTATACGCAAAAAAAGTTTTAGAGCTATTCAAGAAGAACAAAAACAAGTTCGCGGTTGTTGTTAACGAGTATGGCAGCACAGAGGGTATTATCACCCTGCACGACCTGACCGAAAGCATCTTCGGAGACATTCTCGAAGAAGATGATACGGAGGAGGAAGAAATCGTCCGTCGTCAAGACGGTTCGCTGTTGGTAGAGGCTTCTATGAACATCGGCGACTTTATGGAAGAAATGGGTATCCTTTCTTACGAAGATATAGATTCGGAAGATTTCACCACATTGGGAGGTTTGGCTATGTTCCTTATCGGACGTATCCCCAAAGCAGGAGATACCTTTACATATAAGAATCTACAGTTTGAAGTGGTAGACATGGACCGTGGAAGAGTTGATAAGTTGCTTGTCATACGAAAAGAGGAGGAAGAGGAATAAGCAACTCACTTTTTATATTAACTTAAAGCACTTAACAATGAAAAAAGTAATTATGTTGGCAGCCGTTGTAGCTGCTCTGGCATCATGCCAATCAAAAGCAAACAAAGCCGCAGAGGCTGAAGCAGACAGCATTGCTATCGAAGCAATGTCACCCACAGTAGAAGCAACCGAAGTTTATGAAGGAACACTTCCTGCTGCTGATGGTCCGGGTATCCGCTATGTATTGACTCTGAATATGCTTGCCGATGCAAACGATACCACCTACACGTTGGACATGACCTATCTGGATGCTGACGGACAGGGAAAAGACAAAACATTTACATCGGCCGGTAAACCTCAGATGATTCAGAAAACCGTCAAAAACAAAAAGAAATCGGCCCTTAAGCTGACTCCGAATGACGGTAGCGAACCTGTCTACTTCGTTATTGCCAACGATACGACCCTGACATTATCAAACGATAGCCTTCAGGAAGCAGTCAGCGACCTGAATTACGACATCGTACGGGTAAAATAAGAAAAACAAATCAAAGGAAAGGCTTCATGAGTATTACCCCATGAGGCCTTTTTTGTTACAGACAAGTTACATTCCGACAATCTCGATTCTCTTTTTATCATCCCAGCCAAACCTTTATTTTTTCAGTTCCAATACCCGAAACACCTGCTTATCAGTTCTATCTTCCCTATTTATCAATTCCATTTTCTCGCAAGACTTTCATTTCTTTCATCAAGAATACTTTCGAAATGTCGGTATTCTGATAGTTTTTCATATATTTGTAATCGCTATGTACTAGATATTTGGCTAACTTTGAATCGTGGAAAGAAAACTAATATATATATTAGAGTCACAATCGTGGTGTAAAACAAACCTAATCCGTTGAAAAAATAATATAGCTTAAAAGGGGATTTATTTGATGATTAATGAAGAAATTATAATTCGTCAAATGAAGGAAGGCAACCAACTGGCCTTTACTTTATTATTTAACGAATACAGTAAACAGGTGTATTCGCTGGCTTTTAAATACCTATATAACAGGGAACTTGCAGAGGATGTCGTCCAAAATGTCTTTTTCAAAATCTGGGAAAAGAAAAAAGACATAGACGAATCAAGACCGTTTAACCGGTATCTTTTTACTATTCTAAAGAACGATCTGCTGAATGTTCTGCGCGACAAAGACAAGGAGATATTTCGTATCTCAGATAATTTAAACCTTTTAAATACGCTTGCCAACGAAACCGAAGAACCGGAATTGGATGAAGAACAATTACGGTTGGTTCGTAGAGCCATTGAACAGCTATCTCCCCAAAAACGAAAAATAGTAGAACTGAAAATCTCCGGAAAATATTCGAATCAGGAGATTGCCGATAAGCTGAACCTATCTATCAATACCATCAAGTTTCAGTATAGCCAAGCACTGAAAGAATTGCGTATGACAATCAGATTATCCTCTTTCATGCTTCTCCTCTTGGGTGGTTTATAAATAAAATATCTTTTTTTAAAAAAAATTCCATTTTATATAATACTTTTCTTACCGACTTGTGTATTACTAATAAAAGACAGCAATTAAATGACAACTCAAGATAAGCAAACAGCATTAAACGCTATTTCCAAAGCAATGGACGAAGATATCGAAAATATCATCGAAGGAAAGGAAATAGATATCCCCGAAACAGAGGAAACCTGTTTTCGCCAGGAACAAGTCTACGTGCACCTGATGAATCGGATTAATTCGAAAAGGAAAAAATTCTCTTGGTTGAAAATAGCAGTTGTCTTATTGCCATTCCTTATTTTGAATATGGCATTTTGGATATATTCGGGTAGCGACAACCGCGAAGCGGTAACCAGAGACATTTATGTGCCATGTGGAGAAAGAATGACGGTAATGTTGGCAGACGGAACAAAAGTATATCTCAATGCAGATACGAAACTGACCTACCCGGAACAGTTCGTCGGAAAAGAACGAAAAGTATCTGTAGAAGGAGAAGCCTATTTTGAAGTAAAGAAAGATGCAAAGAAGCCTTTCATTGTCGATGTCGCCTCCATGCAGATCAAAGTACTGGGAACTTCGTTCAACGTAAATGCATACCCGACAGAGAGTAAAGTGTTGACAACCTTAGACGAAGGTTCCGTAAAAATACGAAACGCACAAAGCAACTCATTCGACTATATAATGAAACCGGGTGAAACAGCTATTTATGAAAAAGAAACCGGTACGTGTATCATACAGAAAAATAAAGATTACAAAAATGAATCCGTATGGATGAAAGATGTACTGATATTTAATGATACTCCCCTGGAAGATGTACTTAAAGTATTGTCCAGAAAGTATAACGTACAATTCAATATAGAAAATGAAGCCATCTATTCTTATACGTATACATTAAGAAGCGAAGGTGAATCCTTACAGGAAATATTGGAAAGCATGAGACATATTACTCCGATCAAATATGAGAAAACGAATCGGAGAGAGATAAAAATAAGTCCGAGATAAACAAAAAAGATAAAACCTAATCTGAAATATTATACTTATGAACGCGCTATTACAAACCTTATCAGAAACTTCAACATAAGAATACCGACATCGTCTTCTTTGTTGATTAGAAAGCCATTAATATATTAAATTTCAAAGAGTTAAGAAACGAACATTTCTTAGCAAGGGATTCTATTGCTCAAATTTAAAATAATCATAATTCTAAAAAACACACAATGAAAAATTCTCTGAAAAAAAATCATTATTGTCTTTGCTCTCATGTGAGACAGTGGATTTCTATTTGGTTGGTATTATGTATATTTCCTTTAGCATTACACGCACAAAATAGGGAAATAACATTGGACCTGAAAAATGTAACGCTTGAAAATGCGGTTACCCAAATCGCCTCACAAGCAAAGATATCGGTTGCTTACAGTAAAGAATTTGTCGATACGAAGCAATTGGTAAGTATTTCTGTGAAAAATGCAACTTTAAGAGATGCTTTAAACAGTTTACTGAAAAAGACGAATGTAGGGTATAGTATTTCGGGAGATAAGCTGCTTCTGTTCGACAAAAAGACAGAAAACAGAGTTACTCCGGAAAAGAAAGTGAAAGTCCGTGGCCAAGTCATCGATCAGGTTACTACGGATCCTATGATCGGAGTCAGCGTTTTTGTGAAAGGTGGAAAAGAAGGGACTATCACTGATATAGACGGTAATTATTCGATAGAAGTCGATCCCGGAAAAACATTGGTATTTTCCTTCATCGGTTATAAAACCCAAGAAATTGAAGTCGGTTCAAAAACTGAAATATCAGTTCGTATGACGGAAAATACCGAAATGCTGAATGATGTAGTAGTTATAGGCTACGGTGTACAGAAAAAAGTAAACCTGACAGGAGCTGTATCTGCCGTAAAAGGCGATGAGCTATCCAGCCGCCCAATTACCAATGTAGGTAGTGGCTTACAAGGTATGTTGCCCGGTGTATCCATCGTACAGCCTTCCGGCCAACCGGGCAATGATAAAATGTCGATCGTAGTCCGTGGTATCAGTACATTGAACAGCAAAACCGATCCTCTCATCCTGATCGACGGAATTGCCGGCGGAGATTTAAACCTGTTGAATCCCGATGATATAGAAAGCGTATCCGTATTGAAAGATGCAGCATCTTCTGCCATCTACGGTGCTCGTGCTGCCAACGGAGTTATCTTGGTGACAACCAAACAAGGTAATCAGAAAGAAAAAACCACAGTAAGTTATTCAGGTTATGTAGGCTTCCAGACTCCGACCGCATTACCCGACTTAGTAAACGGACGGGAATATATGGAATTAGCTAATGAAGCGTATATAGCTGCCGGTTTTGGTAAACTATATCAAGATGAAGCATTCGAAGCATACGATCGGGGCGACTCTCCCAATGACTATTCAAACACCGATTGGGTAAAAGAAGTATATAAAAAATCAGCAATGCAAACAGGACACAATATCAGTGTCCGTGGTGGTACGGAAAAAAGCGGCTATTACATGTCATACGGATATTTAAATCAGGACGGTCTTATCGTAGGCGATCCGTTCTCCTCAAAAAGACATAACGCCCGCCTAAGCATGAATACAGAACTCTATGACCGCCTGAAAATAAACGGTAATATCAGTTTCGTAGACTTTTATCGCCAGGAAAACGGTGTATCCGGAACGACTGGTGTATTCCGAACCGTTCAGCGTGTCTCTCCCCTTCTTCCTGTAAAATGGAAAGAACAAAATGAAAAGGGAGAGTGGGTAGATACCGACCATTACGCATATACTTCATTGATGAATCCGGTGGACATTGCCTATAATTCCGGTTATAATAAACGTAATTCACGTACTTTCAACGGACAGGTAAACGCCTCTTTGAAAATAATAGAAGGTCTGTACCTAAACGGACAATATGCCGCCAACTATTACACCCGAGATACCAAAAAATATGTCCCGGCAATGAATCGCTGGATGTCCGATGGTACGGAAGACCCGGGAAACAAATTAAGAAAGAACTCAATCAGTGAATCTCATATCAATACATTGACCCAAACTTTGAATACCACTGCAACTTACCAGAAAAAC
>ERZ835109.1155-NODE-1155-length-23315-cov-19.463500_pt1 | contig 23315 bp, 19 predicted proteins | sample MGYA00519946_ERZ835109 | MGnify/ENA primary metagenome ERZ835109 (study PRJEB31850, sample SAMEA3708771) | human gut metagenome | biome: human gut; feature: human-associated habitat; material: faeces | place: China | collected 2014 ...
ATAGCGTTCGTGCTTTTTATTGATGCAATAGCATTTGGCATTATAGGACCAGTTCAAGATTAACAATTCCAGTTTGACAAGGAAGTGCTTTGCATGAAAAAGCGTATATCAAGGATTCTCGGTTTAATAATGCTGATTATAGCTATTGCATTTATTGTGTTTGCATTGAACCATCCAGAAATGAGCTTTCCTTGGAACAATACTATTACTTGGTTACTGTATGGTTTATATATTCTTGTGACAGTCATGCTACTTATTGCGCCTAAGACGAAGAAGTAAACAATTCGCGTTTGTGGAGCGAAGCGGAACAATGAAAGCCCCAGTGGGGCTTTCAAGCGACAGAACGGTCTTGCGTAGCAAGATGGAGGGGCTTTGCCCCGACAAGTTCCAGTTTGCTGCACTCATTATTTCTCTTTCTCGTAAAAACGGGATACCGGAGCGTCTGCAGACGTTCCGGTATCCCGTTTTTATCCATAATTCTTCTCTTTTATCTACGGCTGCGCGCAGGGCGGCGATGGAGGGCGCAGTAATAGCCGAAGGCGGTACCGCACAAACCGCCCACGATGTGCATAAAGTTTGCCACGTTATCGTGCACAAAGATGATATCGTACACCTGCTGACCGAAGTACAGCGCCGCCACCAGCAGCATGGTGACCGGGATGCCGCCGGAGAAGCCCGCCAGCGAGGAGAGCATGATAAGCATGAACACGATGCCGGACGCCCCCAGCAGCCCCGTGTGGGGAAATAGGATGCATTGCAGCACGCCGGTGACCAGCGCGGTAAACAAAATACCCTTGAGCAGCGGGATGCTGCCGTATTTCTCCTCCATGGGCGGGCCCACTACCAACAGCAGCAGCATATTGTTGAGAAAATGCTCCCAGTTTGCATGGCCCAGCACATGGCCGAACAGCCGGATGTAGCCCAGTGGGTCCCGCCACGAGGAGCGGTACACACAGAACAGGTTCATGGTGCTCCAGCCGTTCGTCCAGCCGTCTGCCAGCAGCACCAGCATGGACAGCAGAAAAAAGGTAAGGATCACCGGCGAGTTATACTGGAGTTCCAGTTTCAGCTTGATCTTTTTCGTAAGCAGTCATTCCCTTCACAGTATTATCGGCGTTACCCTCTGGTTTGCACCCAGTATGCACCCATGCTTTGGCCGGGCTGGTTCGTTACTTCATCGTTGAGGTACGCCACAAGGCCGCAGGCCGCAGGCTGCCAGCTGAGCGCGGCTTCCACCGTGGGGTACTCCACCTCGGCGTACCAGAATGCTGTGGGCAGGCCCTCGTCCACATGGTTCACCTCCAGCACCGCGCCGTCCGGCAGGCGGTAGCTCCGGCGCACCTTTTTGATCAGGGGTTTACCGATGATCTTTTCCTCCAGCTGCACAAACAGGTCTTTGTCGATGCTGCGCTCGATCTCCTCCCGTGCCAAGCCCCCTGCGGACTTGAAGCAGAGGATATAGTCGGTGCTGCCGCCGGTCAGTGCTTCCTCCCGGATGCGCACCGTGGGCTGCACGCTGATATAGCCCTGCCGCATGGTAAATTCTTCCTCAAGGGGCAGCCCCTCCGGCCAGCCGGTCACCATCCATTTGCGTTCGATCTCCATAGCGTTTTCTTCCTTCCGCAAAATTTTGTATTTATTCTACCATATTTTTATGTTATGATAAAGAGCAGAACAAGCATCATTTTGCGCATTCTTAGTTGAAGGAGCATTTTATGAAAAGCGAACGCACTTATCCTGTATATAAAGTCAACAAGCACGCCGAAGGGCTTTTGGTGGGCGGGCACCCCTGGGTGTACAAGAACGATATTCTGGAAGCCCCCGGCACCACGCCGGAAAACGGCTCGCTGGTGGATGTGGTCAGCCCCAAGGGTGCCTATCTCGGCACCGGCTTTCTCTCGCTGAAAAGCAAGATCCGGGTGCGGCTCATTTCCCGCAACGCCAACGATACCTTTGATACTGCCTTCTGGCGCCGCCGGGTGGAGTACGCATGGGCCTACCGCAAAACGGTGCTGGAGCCTGCCGACCTTTCCGCCTGCCGCTTCATTTTTGGCGAGGCAGACCAGTTCCCCGGCCTGACGGTGGACCGGTTCAACAATGTTCTGGTCACCCAGACCCTGAGCGTGGGCATGGAAAGGCTGAAGCCGGTGCTCTTCCCGCTTTTGGCTGAAGTGCTGCGGGCAGACGGACAGACCATTGACGGCATCTATGAGCGCAACGATGAAGCCCTGCGTGCCAAGGAGGGGCTGGAACAAAACAAAGGCTGGTTTGCCCTGCCCGGCGAGAGCCACCCGGAAACCACCCAGACCGAGATCTGTGAAAACGGCGTGTACTACCATGTAGACTTTGAAAACGGGCAAAAGACCGGCTTTTTCCTTGACCAGAAGTATAACCGCCGGGCTGTGGCACGCCTTGCCGCCGGGCACACCGTGCTGGACTGCTTTACCCATACCGGCAGCTTTGCGTTGAACGCTGCCAAGGGCGGGGCTGCCCGGGTGACTGCTGCCGACATCAGCGCCGAGGCCATTGCCATGGCAAAGCGCAACGCCGAACGCAACGGCCTCGACAACATGGATTTCCTCTGCGAGGACACCTTTGCCCTGCTGCCCCGGCTGGAAAAGGAGGGCAGCCCCTACGACTTCATCATTCTGGATCCTCCTGCCTTTACCAAGGCGCGCCGCACGGTGGAGAATGCCATGCGCGGCTACAAGGAGATCAACTACCGCGCCATGAAGCTGCTGCCCCGGGGCGGGTATCTGGCTACTGCCAGCTGCTCCCACTTTGCCACCGAGGAGTTGTTCATCAAGATGCTGCGCGCCGCCGCCAAGGACGCTCACCGGCAGCTGCGGCAGATCGAGGTAAAGCAGCAGGCACCGGATCACCCCATTCTGTGGGGCGTGCCGGAGACAAACTACCTCAAGTTTTTCCTGTTTCAGGTCATCTGATGCTTTTACAATGAGAACAATTGCCGCGCGCTGCGCACCTTTCAGCCGGAGAAAGCCGTCCTGAAGGGGGCTTTTTCGATGCAAAAGTCATACCAATCGCGGTTATTCCAAAAATCCGAGATCGTGTTTGTGCAGAATCGTCAGTTTTGTCAATTGCCTTTTTTGCCCGCAAGGACTATAATTTTAGCCATAGACAGCAACGGCGCTGTGGGTCACCTCCTGACTCGCAGCGCCGTTTTTGTTAAGATGTAAGCAAGCTTTGGGTTTTTGCATTGCGGCAGACCCAAGGCGAAAGAAAAAAGTAAGATCAAGTAAGGAGTAGGATTTATGGCAGCAAATGTTATGGAGATCTACGGCAGCAAGGTCTTTAATGAGCACGTTATGAAGGAGCGCCTGCCCAGCGCTACCTACAAGAGCCTGAAGAACACCCTGCACAAGGGTGCTCCGCTGGATATCGAGGTGGCAAACGTCGTTGCCAGCGTGATGAAGCGCTGGGCTATGGAGCTGGGTGCCACCCATTACACCCACTGGTTCCAGCCCCTGACCGGCATCACCAGCGAGAAGCACGATGGCTTCGTCAGCCCTGTGGGCGACGGCACCGCCATCATGGAGTTCTCCGGCAAGGAGCTGGTACGCGGCGAGCCCGATGCATCCTCCTTTCCTTCCGGTGGTCTGCGCGCCACCTGTGAGGCACGCGGCTACACCGCATGGGACCCCACCAGCTACGCCTTTGTGAAGGATGACGTGCTGTGCATCCCCACCGCATTCGTCAGCTACACCGGCGAGGCTCTGGATAAAAAGACTCCCCTGCTGCGTTCCATGAACGCACTGTCCGGTCAGGCCGTCCGCATCCTGAAGCTGTTCGGCAAGGATGTGGACTACGTTTCCACCACCGTCGGCCCCGAGCAGGAGTACTTCCTTGTCAAGAAGGAGGACTACGAGGCACGTCAGGATCTGATTCTCACCGGCCGCACCCTGTTCGGCGCTCCCTCTGCCAAGGGTCAGGAGCTGGAGGAGCACTACTTCGGTGTCATCCGTCCCGAGGTTTCTGCGTTCATGAAGGAGCTGGACGAGGAGCTGTGGAAGCTGGGCGTGCCCGCCAAGACCAAGCACAACGAGGTGGCTCCCTGCCAGCACGAGCTTGCTCCCATCTTCGATACCACCAACGTAGCCATCGACCACAACCTGCTGACCATGGAAATGATGCGCAAGATCGCACCCAAGTATGGTCTGGTCTGCCTGCAGCACGAGAAGCCCTTTGAAGGCGTGAACGGCAGCGGCAAGCACAACAACTGGTCCATGAGCACCACCCACGAGAACCTGCTGGACCCCGGCGACACCCCCATGGAGAACCTGCAGTTCCTGATCTTCCTGGCCGCTGTTATCAAGGCTGTGGATGAGTACGCTGACCTGCTGCGCACCTCTGTGGCTACCCCGGGCAACGATCACCGTCTGGGCGCCAACGAGGCACCTCCGGCCATCATCTCCATCTTCGTGGGCGAGGAGCTGGAAGCTGTCATCGATGCGATCGCATCCGATTCTCCCTATGCCGGCCCCGTCAAGATGAAGATGGATCTGGGCGTGGACGTTCTGCCCAAGTTCAGCAAGGACACCACCGACCGCAACCGTACCTCTCCCTTCGCTTTCACCGGCAACAAGTTCGAGTTCCGTATGCCCGGCTCTGCCGAGAACCTGAGCGACTGCAACACCATCCTGAACACCGCTGTCGCCAAGGAGCTGAAGGGCTACGCCGACGAACTGGAAGGTGCTGAGGACTTTACCAGTGCAGCCATCGCTCTGATCAAGCGCACCATCCGCGACCATCGCCGCGTCATCTTCAACGGCAACGGCTATACCGCCGAGTGGGAGGCCGAGGCAGCCAAGCGCGGTCTGCCCAACAAGAAGAATACCCCCGCTGCTCTGCCCGCACTGGTCGAGCCCAAGAACATCCAGCTGATGGAGGAGTTCGGCGTGCTGACCAAGGTGGAGATGGAAAGCCGCTACGAGGTCGAGATGGAGCACTACTCCAAGATTATCAACATTGAGGCTCTGACCATGCTGGAGATGGCCCGCAAGCAGCTGCTGCCCGCCATCAACGCCTACATGAGCGAGGTTGCCAATACCGCCGCCTCCAAGCTGGCTGTCAGCGAGCACATCAGCGTGCGCAGCGAGACCAAGACTTTGGAAAAGCTTTCTTCTGACGCCGATGCCATGAGCGATGCCATCGACACCCTGCAGGATGCCGTGAATGCCGCCAAGGCACTGCCCACCGAGAGCGAGAAGGCCGTTGCCTTCCACGATAACGTTCTCCCGGTGATGGATGCCCTGCGTGCCGCTGCCGACGATGCCGAGACTATCTGCGGCGAGGATTACTGGCCTCTGCCCAGCTACAGCAAGATGCTTTACTACGTCTGATAATCTCCTGACAGCGTAAAAAAATAAGCATCCGCCGGCTGCCGGATCAATTAGCCATTCTCCTTTTCCTATTTCTTACACCAGCCCAAAGACCTGCTCCCTTTTTGAGGGCAGGCCTTTGGGCGTTTTATTTGAAATGCAGTTTTTGTAAGGGGGTTATTTATGAGCTATTCCACCCAACAGGATATTCTGGATTTCGTGGAGGACAACAACGTCAAATTTGTGCGCTTTGCCTTCTGTGATATTTTTGGCACCCAGAAGAACATTGCCGTGCTGGCCAGCAATCTGTCCAAGGCGCTGGAAGAGGGCGTGTGCTTTGACGGCAGTTCCATTGCGGGCTTTATGCACGTTGAGGAAAGCGACCTTGTGCTGCGGCCGGATTTTTCCACCGTGACCATCCTGCCGTGGCGTCCCACCGAGGGGCGGGTGATGCAGTTCTTCTGCGATGTGGAAAAGCCGGACGGCGCATCCTTTGGCGGCAACTGCCGGGGCTTTTTGCGGGATGTGAACCGCAAGTTCAAAAAGCTGGGGCTTACCTGCAACGTGGGCACCGAGTGCGAGTTTTATCTTTTTGAAAAGGACGACCGCGGCCGTCCCACCTGCATTCCCATCGACTTTGGCGGATATTTTGACGTTGCGCCGCTGGATGCGGGCGAGAACCTGCGCCGGGACATCTGCCTGACCATGGAGCAGATGGGCATGGCACCCCAGCACAGCCACCACGAGAGCGGCAACGGCCAGAACGAGATCGACTGCCGCTACGCAGGGCCGCTGAAAACCGCCGACAACGTAATGACCTTTAAGCAGATCGTCCGTGCTATTGCCATGCGCAACGGCCTGCACGCCAGCTTTCTGCCCAAGCCCCTGCCCCAGCAGGCCGGCAGCGGGCTGCACATCAACCTCTCGCTTTACATGGACGGCAAAAACCTGTTTGAGGGCGATATTGCCCCGGACAGCGTAGCAGGCAGCTTTATGGCAGGTGTGTTGGCACACAGCCGGGAGTTGACCGTGTTCACCAATCCCCTGCCCAACAGCTACCAGCGCTTTGGCTGTGACGAAGCGCCCCGCTATGTGAGCTGGAGCCGCCAGAACCGCAGCCAGCTGGTGCGCATCCCCATGGTCAAGGGCGACAGCTGCCGCATGGAGCTGCGCAGCCCGGACCCCGCCTGCAACCCGTATCTGGCCATTGGCCTGATCCTTGCTGCCGGACTGGACGGCATTGAAAAGCGCATGGTGCTGCCCCCGCCGGTGAACCGCAACCTGTTCGATGCCGCCGAAGCCAAGGGACTGGGGCTTGAGACCCTGCCCGCCACCCTTGAGGAGGCGGTGCAGGTGGCCGAGGAGAGCGAGTTTTTGCGCAAGGTGCTGCCGGAGGGGCTTTCTAAACGCTATTTCTCGGAGGAGCTCAAGCGCTGCGCTGCACTGCGGAGTGCGCCTGACCGGGCCGAGCACGAGCGCGTCTACTATTTTAACGCCATCTGATCCCTGCCAGCGCAGGAGAAAGGAGTGCGGAAAATGGGACGCGCACTGATCGTAAGCGCCGGTGCCAACTCCAACGAGTATATTGCCGCGCGGCTGTCCGAGATAGGTTACAGCCGCCCGGTGATCATTCCCAGCGGAGCCGAGGCACGGCGCAGAATGTCGGAATCTGATTTTGAGTTGATCGTGGTCAACGCTCCCCTGCCCGATGAGTTTGGGCACGAATTGTGCATCACCGCTGTGGAGCAGACCGATGCCGGTGTGGTCTTTCTGGTAAAGGCCGCACAGGCTGAGCAATTGCTTGCCCCCCTGAACGAGCAGGGGGTGCTGCTGCTGAGCAAACCCTTCACCACCCCGTTGTTTTTGCAGGCCATGCACATGGCGGCTGCCGGCAACCACCGCCTGCAGCGACTGCGGCAGGAAAACGCCCGCCTGCAGGACAAGATCGGGCAGCTGCGGCTGGTCAGCCGGGCAAAGTGCTGTCTGGTAGAGCACGCCCACATGACCGAGGCCGAAGCGCACCGCTACCTTGAAAAACAGGCTATGGACACCCGCCGCGACCGCGCCGAGGTGGCGCAGGAGGTGCTGGAAGAGTACGCTGACAGAAGCGAATGAGACACAGGGCTTCGCCCCGCACCCGCAGGGAAAGGGGTGCGCCGGGAGCGAGCCTTTTATAGAAAAGTTTTATTTTACGAAAGAGGAAGGTATATTTTTATGGCAAAATTTATTTTTGTGACCGGCGGCGTGGTCTCCGGTCTGGGCAAGGGCATTACCGCTGCATCTCTGGGCCGGCTTTTGAAGTGCCGCGGCCTGAAGGTGGCCAGCCAGAAGCTGGACCCCTATGTGAACGTGGACCCGGGCACCATGAGCCCGCTGCAGCACGGCGAGGTGTTCGTGACCGATGACGGCACCGAGACCGATCTGGATCTGGGACACTACGAGCGCTTCATTGACGAAAATCTGAACAAGTACTCCAACCTGACCACCGGCAAGGTGTACTGGAACGTGCTGAACAAGGAGCGTCAGGGCGCTTATCTGGGACAGACGGTGCAGATCATCCCCCACATCACCAACGAGATCAAGAGCTACATCTATAACCTGGCCTCCTCCACCGAAGCCGATGTGGTCATTACCGAGATCGGCGGCACCACCGGCGATATCGAGAGCCAGCCCTTCCTGGAGGCCATCCGTCAGGTAGGTCTGGAGCAGGGACGGGAGAACTGCTGCTTCATCCATGTGGTGCTGGTGCCCTACATCTCCGGCTCGGACGAATACAAATCCAAGCCTGCACAGCACTCGGTCAAGGAGCTGCAGGGCATGGGCGTAAGCCCCGATATCATCATCCTGCGCGCAGACGGCAGCGTGGGCAGCGACATCCGCCGCAAGATCAGCACCTTCTGCAATGTCAAGCCGGAGTGTGTCATCGAGAACCTTACCATGCCCAGCCTGTACCAGTGCCCGCTGATGCTGCACACCAACGGTCTGGACGATGTGGTGGTGAAGCAGCTGCACCTGGATGTTCCCCCCGCTGACCTGACCGAGTGGAAGCAGGTGGTCTCCCGCATTGCCACCCGCAGCAAGACCTGCACCATTGCACTGGTGGGCAAGTATGTCAAGCTGCACGACGCTTACCTCTCGGTGATGGAAAGCCTGTACCATGCCGGGTTTGAGAATGACAGTCAGGTGGAGATCCGCTGGGTGGAAAGCGAGGATCTGACCGATCAGGCCGCCTGCAAAGAAGCCTTTGCGGATGTGGACGGCATCATCGTGCCCGGCGGCTTCGGCGACCGCGGCATTGAGGGTATGATCCAGGCAGCCCAGTACGCCCGCGAGAACCGTGTGCCCTGCTTTGGCATCTGCCTTGGTATGCAAATCATGGTCATTGAATTTGCCCGCAATGTGCTGGGCTACAAGGACGCTAATTCCAGCGAGTTCACCCCGGACGGTGCCCACAACGTCATCTCCCTGATGCCGGACCAGCAGGGCAATATCCCCAAGGGCGGCACCATGCGTCTGGGCAAGTACCCCTGCACGGTGAAGCCCGGCACCAAGATGGCCGAGTGCTACGGCGAGAGCGAGATCTGGGAGCGCCACCGCCACCGCTATGAGTTCAACAACGACTTCCGGCAGGAGATGCAGGACGCCGGGCTGGTCATTTCCGGCACCAGCCCGGACGGCCATCTGGTGGAGACCGTAGAACTGCCCGGCCGCGACTTCCATCTGGGTGCACAGTTCCACCCGGAGTTCAAGAGCCGCCCCAACCGCGCACATCCCCTGTTCAAGGGCTTTATCGCCGCTGCGCTGCGCTACCGCGCTGCCGCCCAGCGGGATATGCTGCATCTGTAATAGCATAATATAACGGCAAGGCCGCAGCACAAAATACCGTGCTGCGGCCTTGCTTTATGTAAGACGATTTTAAATGCCTTCCGCGCCGTCCTGTCTGGCGTGGTTTGCCTGCTTATTCTCGTACATCCGCTGGTCGGCGATGCAGCGCACCTGCTGCACATCCACGCTTTCGGCGGGGTACAGGGCGTAGCCGCAGCTGGCACCCACGCTTACGGTATTGCCGTCGATCTCGTAGGGCACAGCGACCATCTCACAGATCAGGTTCATCTTGCTGGCGCAGGCCTCCGACTCCATCGGGCCGAGCAGCAGCAGAGCGAACTCGTCGCCGCCCAGACGGAAGGCGTAGTCCCGGCTTCGGATGCAGCCCTGCAGCCGCTGGGAAACGCCCTTCAGCAGCTTATCGCCCACATCATGGCCGTAGGTATCGTTGACCGGCTTGAAGCGATCCAAGTCCATATAAAATAGCGCAAAAGGCTGGCTGTGCTGCTCCAGCACCGTCAGTACCCGGTCGAAGTAGCGCTTGTTCAGCAGACCGGTCAGGCCATCGGTGTTGGCAAGGCTTTGCAGCAGGTGCTGCTTGCCCATATCCTGCACGATCATCATCACACGGGTCAGGCGATTTTCCTTCCACGCCATGGGAACGACCGTCATCATGAAAAATGCGCTTTTATCACGGGCGGCATATTCCAGCTTGAGGGAGTCGTTGTCCGTTTTGATGAGCCTGCGCAGGTTTTCCGGGGCCAGCATCTGGGGGATCTTGGCGTTTTCGCTATCGGTCAGAACTACATACTTGCGCGATATTTGCTCCAGCATCTGCTGGTAAGAGCCCTCCGGTTGGTACAGCGGCTCTCCGCGCCGCTCGTGGTACTGGTAGCGGTCGCGGTCCAGATCGCACACTGCAAAACGCTCCACAACGCGTGCCATGCCCGCAAACATCATATCGCTCTTTTCCCGGCGGCGCTCCAGCTCCCGGCGGCGGTTGCGCTCTGCGTCACGCTGGATCTTTACCACGCCTGCCATGATCAGAAGCCCCAGCAGTGCGATGACTAAAATAGTAGCGTTTTGCACCCTGCGCATCCCGGAATCCACCACCCCGGTGGGTACGATGCCGATGATGCTCCAATCCAGAATGCCCAGCGGCTGATAGATCAGGTAATATTTTTGCCCGTTCATGGTGAACAGCACACAGCCCTCGCCGCCCTGCGGCAGGGTCTGCACCATGGTGTCAAAGTAAGGCTGATCCACGCTGGCGTTCTGCCGTAAGTAATCAAACAGGTTGGTCATCTGCTCGGTGATCTCGGTCTTTGTCTCGGTGGAAAGCACCACATCGCCGTTTGAGCACACGATATAGCAATCGCTCTGTCCCTCATAGACCATGCTGCCCAGCAGCTTTTCCAGCACGGCGTTGTCGTAGCTGACCACCAGCGCCGTATAGGTAGTGCCGTCCAACTGCAGCGGCTGCTCCATTGGGATCGCAAACAGGATCTTGCGGATGCCCTGACTGGAGATATAGCTGGAGATCACTGGCTTGTTTTCGGTATACAGCTTTTCAAAAGCCTCCTTCATGTACATAGCTGTGCCCTGCCGCCCGGCGGTGGTCCAGAACTCGCACTGCTCGTTGAACAGGTAAAAATCCGTGTATTGCCAGGTAGCCTTTTGGGCGATATACTCCTGCCACTGCCCCTCCTGCTCTCCCAGCTCCGCAAGGGTGCCCAGGTAGCTGTCCCAGTCGTTCAGGATGTTCCAGTTGCGCTGCGCAAACATGGTAAAGGTCTTGGCAGACTGCCCATAGGTAGAAAGCAGATTTGCCGTGCTTTCCTGATAGATCTGCTTCTGGGTATAGGCACTGTAAGCAAGGATGCCGACCAGCAGCACCAGCAGCATTCCTGCTATGAGCAGTATATTTTTTTGTTTCTGCTTCATAGGTTTCCCCCCCCGCTGCCTCGCAGCCAAACCCCTTCACAATACGTTCTTCCAAAGGCTTTATGTCAAAGCGCTGTGCACAGTTTTTTGCAAAAAGTGTACAACCGCTGCGTGTCAGTTCCCGCATAAACCGACACTATCCCTAATAATATTATACCATTCCGCAAAAAAGCCTGTCAACACATCCCCGGGGCGATTCGTGTCGTTTCAAGGGCGATTCACGCAGATTTGCTCTGCTTTTGCCGCTTAAAAAGACAAAAAGACCCGCAGGCCGCGCCTGAAGCTTCAGGGCTGCTGCGGGTCTTTTTGCTGGTGCAGAAGAAGGGACTTGAACCCTCACTCACTAGGAACTGGTGCCTAAAACCAGCGTGTCTGCCATTCCACCACTTCTGCTCATAGAAAAAAGGCAAGTCAAAAACCGACTTGCCTTCTGGTGCGAGGGAGGGGACTCGAACCCCCAAGGATAAACCACACGCACCTCAAACGTGCGCGTCTGCCAGTTCCGCCACCCTCGCATACCTGTTATACAGTTCTCCGGTTTTTGAGGTAGAAAACCGTTGGTGCGGACTGCTTGGATATAGTAACACATTTCCGGCATTTCGTCAAGTGGTTTCTTTGTTTCTCATAAGTTTTTTTAAGTTTCATATCTATATTAGCAGCGCAGCGCGCACGCAAGAGCAGCCCTGCGGGCAATTGCACAGGTCATTTGTGCGTAGAAAGCCTGCCTGCGGCGCTGCGCCCAGAGCAAAGGAGGGGTTTGTATATGAAACTTTTTGTGCGGCGCACCGGCGGGCGCATCGGGCTATGGGGCGGGCTGCTGGCGGCTGCGCTGGCAGCGTTTGCGGCGGGGTGGCTGGTGCCGGCACGCGCGCCGGTGGGCTGCAATCTGAACGAGCTGACCGCCGCGCCGGACTTTTCGCCCTTTTCCCCTGCCGCGCCGGCGGTGGCTGCATCCGATGCCGGTACGCCCGCTGCCCCTTCCCTGCCGGAAAAATGGGTCTGCCTGACCTTTGACGACGGCCCCAGCAAAACCACCCCGGAGGTGCTGGCGGCGCTGGATGCCGCCGGGGTGCACGGCACCTTTTTTGTAGTGGCCACCGGCTACAATGAGAAATATCTGCCCCTGCTCACACAGGCTGCTGCCGCCGGGCATCAGATCGCGCTGCACTCTGCCTCCCACGAATACAGCGATATCTACCGCAGCAGCGCCGCCTACTGGAAGGACATCGCCCTGCTGAAACAGCGCATTGCGCCCTATGTGGACGCTGAGAGCATCCGGTACCTGCGCTTTCCCGGCGGCAGCACCAACACCGTAAGCCGCCGCTACGGTGGCAAGGGGCTGATGCCGCAGCTGAAGACCGAGGTAGAGCAGCGCGGCTGGCAGTGGGTGGACTGGAACGTCTGCGCCGAGGACGCCGTGGGCGGGCACCCCAGTGCGGATACCATCTACCGCAATGTGGTGCGGGAGACCGGCGAGCAGACCCATTGCGTGGTGCTGATGCACGATTCTGCCACCACCCACACCACCGCCGAGGCGCTGCCGGACATCATCCGGTGGTATGCGGACAACGGCTACACCTTTTTGACCGTAGCCGAGGCGCTGCCGCTGGGGTAGTACACCTTACAGCCATTTTTCAAAGCAGCGTCCCAGCAGTACCCCGGCAGAGGCCAGCACCGCCAGCCAGAGCCAGCCTGCGCCGCCGGTCACCACCCACCCCGCCGCCAGAATGGCGGCAAAGGTACATACCGGCGGCACAGCGAGGCGCAGGATATGCAGCAGCTTCTCCCGCTGTGGCGGCAGTCCGGTGTCCAGCTGCTCAGGGTGCAGGGCATCACAGCAGATCTCGTCCCGGTACTTGCCCGGGTTGCGGTAGGCCTTATACGCGATGTCATCCAGCAAAAACTCCGGGTACATCCCCTCTTTGGTCAGGGTAAACTGCATTTCCTTTTCCTCTGCATAGGTCTGCAAAGCCGCCGTAAACTCCTGCGGGGTGTTGATGCTGCCCTGCGGAATAAAGAAAAAGTGCTTCTGGTGCTGCACCTGCGCCAGCGTGCAGTAATCCTGCAGCCAGCCGGAGAAGAAGCCCTGCTGCGGGGTGGGGCTTTCCATGCGGGTCAGGCAGGCGTCCACGTCCAGCGTGTCCGTCTGCGGAGCCTGCCGGGCAAGGTCGGCGCAAAACTGCATGACTGCCGCCAGCTGCGCCGCCTGCTGCTCCAGCACGGTCTGCTGGGCTTGCAGCGCCTGTTGCAGGGGCTGTTCCCCGCGCAGTACCGCCTTGATGGTAGGCAGCGGCACATCCAGCATCCGCAGCATACGGATAAGTTTAAGCGTGCGGACGTTCCCGGCGGTGTAATCGCGGTAGTCATTGCCCTGCCTGCGTGCCGGTGTAAGAAGCCCTTCTTTTTCATAAAAGCGGATGTTCGGGGCGGACACGCCGCTTTGTTCGGAAGCCTGTTTGATGTTCATTTGCTTCACCTCCGCCCTTACATTACACCTTAAAGCCGGTTGAAGGTCAAGGGTTTTGCGCAAAAAACCGAGCCGCCGCACAAAAATGTGCAGGCAGCTCGGTTTTTCAATGCAAAATATCCGTCAGCGCGGGGGATCAGTCCGCAGACTGGCAGAACACAGAGAAGGTGCGGTAAGCCATGTACAGGTCGGTCTTATGGATGACCTCGAAGGGAGAGTGCATGGACAGCACAGGCACGCCGAGATCCAGCACCTTGATGCCGCGGTTTGCCACATACTTGGCAATGGTGCCGCCGCCGCCCAGATCCAGACGGCCCATCTCGCCGATCTGCCATGCCACGTTGTTGGCATCCAGCATCCGGGTGATGTCGCCCAGCAGCTCGGCGTTGGCGTCGCTGGCAGAGCTCTTGCCGCGGCTGCCGGTGTACTTGAAGATGGCAATGCCGCGGCCTGCATAGGTGCCGTTCTGCTTCTCAAAGGCGCTTGCCCAAGAGGGGTCGTAGGCAGCGGTCACGTCCGCAGACAGGCACACGCTGTTACGGAAGGCGAGGATGTCGTCCTGACCAGCAGCGCGGCAGAGCATCTGCATAAAGTGGAACACATACATACTCTGCATACCGGTCACACCGTCGGAACCGATCTCTTCCTTATCGGTCAGCACGCAGATGGTGGTGTGCACGGGGTCCTTGGTTTCGATCTCGGCCAGCAGTGCGGGGTAAGCATCCACGCGGTCATCGTGGCCGTAGGCACCGATCATGGAGCGGTCAAAGCCAACGTCGCGTGCCTTGGCAGCGGGCACCACCTCGATCTCGGCGCGGGTGAAGTCGCGCTCGGTGATGCCGTACTTCTGGTTCAGCAGGATGAGGGTGTTCAGCTTGACAGCCTCCTTGACGTCCTCTTCCTCCACGGTGTCAGAGCCGATGAGCACGTTCAGCTCCTCGCCCTTGATGCCCTCGCTGAGCTTGCGCTCGTTCTGCTCGGCACCCAGATGGGGCAGCAGGTCGGTGATGCAGAACACGGGATCGCTTTCGTCCTCACCGATGGCAAAGTTGACGCTGGAGCCGTCGGCGCGGGTAAACACGCCGTGGATGGCCAGCGGGATGGTAGCCCACTGGTACTTGCGTATACCGCCGTAGTAGTGGGTGCGGAAGTAGCTCATGTGGTCAGACTCGTACAGGGGGTTGGGACGCAGGTCCAGACGGGGGCAGTCGATGTGGGCGATGACCAGACGGAAGCCCTCTTCATAGGGCTTCTGGCCGATGGTAGCCGCCACAACGGCCTTGTTCTCCTGAATGAAGTAGACCTTCTCACCGGGGGCGTAGGCCTTTTTGGGCTCAAAAGCCTTGTAGCCGGCAGCCAGCAGCATCTGCTCGCTGACAACGGCAGCCTCGCGCTCGGTCTTGGCGCTGTCCATAAATTTCTTGTAGCCCTCGGCAAAGGCAGCAGCCTTTTCCTTTACGTCTGCCTGCTTGTCGGCAGCGTATTCGGGGGTGTAGAGCAGCTTTTCAGCGTACTCTTTTGCAGTAAGTTTCTCACTCATGATTTTTCGCTCCTTAACTTTTTATCATTGACCTGCGTACAGACGCTGATAGGTCTGGTAGCAGGCGGTGATCTTGTTGACGTAGTGGTGCATCTGGTTATAAGGGAAGCCCTGCAGCGTTTCCCCATCTGCCGAGTGTTCCTCTATTTGCAGCAGCTGATCCACCGTGCCCCAGCCGCTGTGGTAAGCCGCTGCTGCCGTGGATACATCACCTTTGTAGCGCACCATACACAGGTGCAGGTAGTAGCACCCGAACCGGATGGCGGTATCGGGGCTGTACAGGTCGGCAAAGGTCAGCGGCTCCTCCGGGGCGATCTTGCTGCGCATCCAGAGAAAGGTCTCCTCAGTCATCTGCATCAAGCCCCGGGCATCCACACTGGAGGTAGCCTGCGGGTCGAAGCCGCTTTCGGTGCGAATAAAGGCGTAGACCAGCAGCGGATCCAACTCATAGGCTGCTGCCCATTTTTCCACCAGCTGCTCGTACTTGCGGGGGTACAAAAGCTGCTCTGCCCGGTTGCACAAAGGCGGCACCACGCACACCGTAAGCACCACAGCCAGGCACAAAGCGACCAGCCGCCGCACCATCCGGCGGCGGCGCTGCTGTTTACGAAGGCGCTGTTTTTCCCGCGCGGCGCGGCGCTCCCGGGCGGCGATGGGGTCGTAGGCTTTTTCATAATTTTGTTCGTTCAAAGCGCTGCCGTCACGCCCCCTTCTGCCTGCAGCCGCTCACACAGGCGGGCGGCTGCGGCTTGCAGCGCCTCCAACCCGGCGTCGTTGTGCAGGGTGTAGTCTGCCTGTGCGGTCAGGGTTTGTTCCGGGGTCTGAGCGTTCAAGCGGCGGGCAGCCATCTCCGGCGAAATGCCGTCCCGCGCCACAATGCGCGCCACGCTGGTTTCAAAGGGTGCGGTGACCACGCACAGGCGGTCGCACTCAGCCTGTGCCGCCGTGCCCACAATGACTGCACCGTCCAGCACAAAAAGGGGCGCACCGGCGGCCTGCGCCGCCTGCTTTGCGGCGCGGATGCGTGCCACGATGGCGGGGTGGGTCAGACTGTCCAGCGCGGCCTTGCCCTCCGGGGTGGCAAAGGCGCGGTCAGCCAACAGACGGCGGTCCAGCGTGCCGTCCGGCTTTAAAATATCCCCGCCGAACCGCGCCGCAAGCTGCGGCAGCAGCGGCGAGCCGGGCAGCAAAATTTCCCGACTGAGCTGGTCGGCGTCGGCCAGCGGCACGCCGTGGGCGGCAAATACTGCTGTGACCGTGGACTTGCCGCAACCGCTGCGCCCTGTGATGCCCAGAGTGATCATAGGTCGATCACCCGGAAGGCGGCGGCGCGGATCAGGCGGTTGTACACTGCCATGGACAGGCCGTCCTTCTGCGGACAGCGGGCGTAGACTACGCCGTCGCCCTGCTCATCCAGCGCCCGCAGGGAGCGGAAGATGTGCTTTGCCTGATCGGCACCGTCCCCCTCGCGGCCGTATTCCACGCAGGGCACATCCAGCTTTGCGCTTTCGCCGGTAAAGCACAGGCAGCTGGGGTTCTCGTCTTTATGGGCGTCCACATAGGCCTTGAACTGCGCAAAGGTGCCGTTGAGCAAGGTCACATCGGCCTTGGGGGCGTAGTGTTTGTACTTCATGCCCGGGCTGCGCACCACAGCACCCTCCGGCAGCTTTTCCAGAATGGCCTTGGACACCTCTACCTCTTCGCCGAGGGCGCGTTCCAAGTCCTCCAGCGTGATGTGGCCGGGACGGAACAGGGTGGGTTTATCACCCACCACCGACACCACGGTGCTCTCCACACCCACATCGCACTCGCCGCCGTCCAAAATCAACGGCAGGCGGCCGTCCATATCGGTGAACACATCCTGTGCGTTGGTGGGGCTGGGCTTACCGGAAAGGTTGGCGCTGGGGGCGGCAAAGGCGCAGCCGCTCTGCTGGATGACCGCCCGCGCTACCGGGTGGCTGGGCATCCGGATGCCCACGGTATCCAGTCCGGCGCAGCACTCATCCGCCACCTCCGGCCCGCGCGGCATGATGATGGTCAGTGGGCCGGGGCAGAAGGCTGCCATCAGCAGCTGGGCACGCTCCGGCACCTCGCTGACAAGACCCGGCAGCATCTCCGGCCCGGTGACGTGGACGATGAGGGGGTTATCCTGCGGGCGCCCCTTGGCCACAAAGATATCGCGCACCGCCGCACCGTTGCGGGCATCGGCGGCAATGCCGTAGACCGTTTCTGTTGGCAGGGCCACAAGCTGACCCTGCCGCAGCAGCTGCGCGGCCTCGGCTACGCCTGCTTCATCGGCAGGCAAAACTCTGGTTTTGATTTCCATACGAATCATCGTTCTTTCTATCTGTAAAGTATATTTGCTTGGCAGTCGTTTGGATGGTTTTGCACCCGCAAAACCGGGTTTTACCCGCCCAGCCTTTGCAGCTTTTCGGTCTGCTCATGGGTGGCAAGAGCATCGATCACCTCATCCAGATTGCCGTCCATGATCTTTTCCAGATTATGGACGGTCAGGCCGATGCGGTGGTCGGTGCAGCGATCCTGCGGGAAGTTGTAGGTGCGGATCTTCTCGCTGCGGTCGCCGGTGCCCACCTGCCCCTGACGCTGGGCGTTGATGGCATCCTGCTGTTCCTTCTGTTTTTGCGCAAGCAGACGGCTGCGCAGGATCTCCAGCGCTTTATCCTTGTTCTGGAACTGGCTGCGCTCGTTCTGGCACTCCACCACCGTACCTGTGGGGATATGGGTCACGCGGATGGCACTGGAGGTCTTGTTGATGTGCTGACCGCCCGCACCGGAGGAGCGGAAGGTATCAATGCGCAGATCCTTCATGTCCAGCGCAAAGTCCACCTCCTCTGCCTGCGGCATTACCGCCACAGTGGCGGTGGAGGTGTGAATGCGGCCTTGGGTCTCGGTCTCCGGCACACGCTGCACCCGGTGCACCCCGCTCTCGTACTTGAGGCGGTTATATGCGCCTGCACCGTCCACCGAGACAATGGCTTCCTTTACGCCGCCAAGTTCGGTCTCGTTCAGGTTGAGCAGTTCCAGCGTCCAACCACGGTTCTGGGCGTACATGGTGTACATGCGCAGCAGGCTGTGGGCAAACAGGGCGGCTTCCTCGCCGCCGGCACCGCTGCGGATCTCCATGATGACGTTTTTGCCGTCGTTCACGTCCTTGGGCAGCAGCAAAATTTTGAGATTATTTTCCAGCTTTGCCACATCTTGACTTTTTTCGCTGATTTCCTGCTGTATCATCTGCTTGAAGTCCGGGTCCAGTGAACCGGGCTCCTCCAGCAGGGCTTTGGCCTGCGCCAGATGATCCAGCGCGGTCTGCCAGTCCCGGTAAGCCTCCACCACCGGCTCGGTGTCGTGGTACTCCCGCATCAGCTTGCGGAACAGCGCCGGGTCGGCGGCGGTATCGGGCTGGTTCAGCCGTATGGAAAGTTCCTCAAAGCGGCGGCAGACCGCATCCATCCGGGAAGAAATATCTTGCATCCTTGCAGTTCTCCTTACAAATTCGTTCCGGTTCGGGTGCGTTGGCTGCGCTACTGCACGCTGCCGGGCTTTACCACCTTTTTGATGTTCTTTTCAATTTTGGCGCGGGGCAGCATGACCTCGCGTCCGCAGCCGGTGCAGCGGATTTTAAAATCCATGCCCACCCGCAGCACCTCGAAGCTGGATGCCCCGCAGGGGTGCTTTTTGCGGGTGAGGATGGTATCTCCCACAGCGATGTCCATATTTATCCGACCTCTCCCTTCTTTTCTGCCGCGCAAGCGCCCGGCAGAGCCAGTGTGTGCCGCCGCCCGCTGAGCGGGTGCTGCGCATACAGATATAGTATAATGCAAAGCCGCACAAAATGCAAATATCTGCGCACACTGCTGCATATCGTTGTAGCATCGCACAGAGACCCGAAAACCATATAGAAAGAGGAATGAAACATGATGCAAGCTTATCGTACCGAAAACAGTTACCGTTCTGCCGCCCGTTTGTCCCCTGCCGAGCTGCGGGCTGCCATGGCCAGCGGCGAAATTTTACAGGCCACTGCCCTTGCCTTTGACACCCGGCGGCAGCTGCGGTTTGAGCTGGGCGGCGTAAAGGCGGTGATGCCCTTTGCCCAGTGCGCAGACGGTGCCGAGACAGGTACCGTGCGGGATATTGCGGTGCTGACCCGGGTGGGACGCCCCACCTGTTTTGTCATCGAGGGGCTGGACACGGACGAGGACGGCGCGCCCTGCTACCGGCTTTCCCGCGCCGAGGCGCAGCGGCTGTGCAAGGCGGAGTATCTGGACACCCTTTCGCCCGGGGATATCCTGCCCTGCACGGTGACCCACATCGAGCCGTTCGGCGCGTTCTGTGATGTAGGCTGCGGCATCAGCGCCCTGCTTCCCATCGACTGTATGTCGGTAAGCCGCATCTCCTCCCCTGCCGACCGGGTCAGCGTAGGGCAGCAGATTTTGTGTGCCATCAAGAACCGGGACGCGCAGGGGCGCTTTGTGCTGACTATCCGGGAGCTGCTGGGCACATGGGCAGAGAACGCCGCCCGGTTCACCGTAGGCGAAACGGTGGTGGGCATCGTGCGCAGCGTGGAGGAATACGGCACCTTTGTGGAGATTGCGCCGAACCTTGCCGGGCTTGCGGAGAGCTGCTCCGGTCTTGCGCCCGGGCAGGCGGTAAGTGTCTACATCAAAAACATCCTGCCGGAAAAGATGAAGATCAAGCTGGTCATCGTGAACCACGCCCTGAGCCAGCCCCACCGGTTTGAGCTGCGGTACTTCATCACCGAGGGACATCTGGACAGGTGGGTGTACTCCACACCGGAATGCCCCAAGCGCATTGAGACAGATTTTGCCGTTGCGGCTTGCAATCCGGGCTGAAAGCCTTTATACTAATAGAAAGAGTTTTTGTCTGCCCGCTGCCCGCCCTTTTGGCAGCGGCGCAGACCTTTGATACCATGTGAAAGCGCAAGGGGGATGTAAGGAACGATGAGTGCCAATGATGCTTTTACCGCCGGTGTCCGTCCCGGCGGCCTGACCAGCAGCACCGAGATCCGGTTGCTGCTGTGCTATCTGGTGAAAAACGCCGGTCCCATTACCCGGCAGGAGATTGAGAACGCCCTGATGGAGGAAGCCCTTGTCAACTATTTTGAGATCGGCTCCTGTCTGGACGATATCACAAAACAGGCGCTGGTCACCCTGACCGGCGACAGCTACACCATTACCGACAAAGGCCGCAAGGTAGCGCAGGAGCTGGCCTACGACCTGCCCCGCAGCGTGCGGGAGCGGGCGGTGGCTGCCGTGCTGCGCTGCCAGACATGGGCCCGCAAGGAGGCCAAGTACAGCGCCCGCATCACCGAAAAGGCCGATGGTCACTGCACCGTGCGCTGCACCGTAAAGGGGCTGGACAGCGAACTGTTCTGTCTGGAACTGGGTGCGCCCGACCGGCTGAGCGCCGAACTGGTGAAGAAGCAGTTCATCCTGAAGGGCAACGAGATCTATCAGCTGCTGATCAACAAGCTGACCGAGGAAGAAAAATAAGACAGAACGATCCCCGCCCGCTGTAAGCAGAACTTACGGCGGGCGGGGATTTTTTCAGATACGCCTAGATCAGGATACAGATCAGTCCAGTGCAGCCCTCGTTGATGACCCGCTCCAGCGTTTCCTGCAGGCGGGTGCGGGCTTCCTGCGGGATGTGGAGCAGCTTGTTCTGCAAGCCGTCGTTCACCAGCTCGTGCAGACTTTTGCCGAAAATGTTGGACTCCCACAGCTGCACCGGGTCGTCCGCAAAGTCGGCCAGCAGGCTCTGCACCAAGTCCTCGCTCTGCTTCTCGGTGCCCACGATGGGGCTCAGTTCTGTATGGATAGTGGCCTTCATCATCTGGATAGAGGGCGCACAGGCTTGCAGCCGCACCCCGCAGCGCCCGTCCTGATGCACGATCTCCGGGGGTTCCAGATGCAGCTCGTCGATGGAGGGCATCACGATGCCGTAGCCCGTGGCCTCCACCTGCTCCAAGGCGCTGCGCACCTTCTCGTAGGCGCGCTTTGCCCGGGCCAGCTCCATGATGCAGGGCATCAACCCCGCCTCGTCCCCGATGTCCAGCCCGGTCTGCTCGCTGAGCACCTGATAAAAGATCTCCGGCTTCAGCTCCACACTCACCCGCACACTGCCGGCGGCAAGGTCTGCCCCCGCCACTGCCGAGCGCTGCACGGCATCGCATTCCAGCGCAGGGGCGTCTGTTCCGGCGGGCAGATCCTTCATGCGGGACACTCGCTCTGCCAGCTGCATGGCGGCTGCATACACCTGCGCTTGCAGCCAGTGTCCGGGCTCCAGCATGGTCACCCAGCGGGGCAGGGCAAAATCCAGCTCCTGCACCGGGAACTCGTACAGCACCCGCCGCAGGATCTCCCCCAGCATGGCGGCGTCCAAGTCCACACAGCTTACCGGCAGCACGGTGCGGCGGTAGTCCCGCGCCATACCCTCGGCCAGTTGCCGGGTCTCCGGCGCGTCCGGGTGGGTGCTGTTGAGCAGGATGATATAGGGCTTGCCCAGCGCTTCCAACTCGGTGACGACCCGCCTTTCGGCCTCTGCGTAGCCCGCCCGGGGGATATCGCTGACTGAGCCGTCGGTGGTGACCACCACCCCGATGGTGGAGTGCTCACAGATCACCTTGCGGGTGCCGGTCTCTGCGGCAAGATCAAAGGGCACCTCCTGCTCAAACCACGGGCTTTTGACCATGCGGGGCTTTGCGTCCTCCTCGTGCCCCATAGCGCCCTCCACCATGTAGCCCACGCAGTCGATCAGCCGCACCCGGCACGCCCCGCCGCCTTCCAGCTGCAAGGGCACGGCGGTCTCCGGGATGAATTTCGGCTCAGTGGTCATGATGGTGCGCCCTGCTGCCGACTGCGGCAGCTCGTCCCGGGCACGTTCCCGGGCGGCGGCAGAGCCGGACATGGCGGGCAGCACCAGCTGCTCCATGAACTGCTTGATAAAGGTGGATTTGCCGCTGCGCACCGGCCCCACCACACCGATGTAGATATCCCCGCCGGTGCGTGCGCCGATCTCGCGACAGATGCTGTTCTGTTCCTGTTTCTCCAAGGTCCTTCTCCCCTTCCTGTTGCGCTGCGCACCGCGCCCGTAGGGGTGGGTGTGCTCGTTGTATCGTATGAAAAGGGAGCGTTTATTATGCCGGGACAGTTTTGAATGCCCTCCGCTTTGCTCTGGGCATAATCAGCGGAAAAATTATTTTATATAATTGCAATTGAGGAAAATCTGCGGATTTTCCTCAATTGCCTTTTCACGGGACTCAAAAAAGAGCTGCCATGCAAACGCACAGCAGCTCTCAGAAAGGTTTTATGAAATCACGGGGTCAGGCGGTTGGGGCCGCGGAACAGGAACTCGGCGTCCTTGATGCTCAGGCCGCACAGCAGCATGGTCAGGCGGTCGATGCCCAGACCAAAGCCGCCGTGGGGCGGGCAGCCGTACTGGAAGAACTCCAGATAGAACTTGACATCATCAGCCAGACCCTTCTCCTCAGCCTGCTTCTTCAGCACCTCGTAGCGATGCTCGCGCTGGGCACCGGTGGTGATCTCCACGCCGCGCCAGATCAGGTCGTAGCCCTGCGGCACGCCGTTCTCATCGCGCATGTGGTAGAAAGCGCGCTTCTCGGCGGAGTAATCGGTGATGAACAGGAACTCGTGACCATAGTGCTTCTTGACCCAGTCGTAGCTCAGGCGCTCGGCCTCGGTGGTCAGATCACCCTTCTCGCTCTCGTCCACGGTGTAGCCGAACTCTTCCTCCAGAGCCTTATACAGGTCTGCCAGCTTGACCACCGGGAACGGCGTGGTGGGCACGATAACTTCCAGTCCGAACAACTCCTTGATCTGGTCGCCGTAGTTATCTTTAACAGCCTGCAGACCGGCGGTCAGCAGCTCCTCTTCCATCTTCATCACATCTTTGAAGGAGGTGATGTAGCTGAACTCCAGATCGAAGCCGGAGAACTCAGTAGCGTGCTTGTTGGTGTAGCTCTTCTCAGCGCGGAACACAGGACCGGTCTCGAAGATACGCTCAAAGCCGGCAGCCATAGCCATCTGCTTATAGAACTGGGGGCTCTGTGCCAGATAAGCGTTGCGGTCGAAGTAGTCCACCTTGAATACCTCAGAGCCGCTCTCGCTGGCAGCAGCGATCAGCTTGGGGGTGTGGATCTCGA
>ERZ835109.1165-NODE-1165-length-23063-cov-13.534944_pt1 | contig 23063 bp, 20 predicted proteins | sample MGYA00519946_ERZ835109 | MGnify/ENA primary metagenome ERZ835109 (study PRJEB31850, sample SAMEA3708771) | human gut metagenome | biome: human gut; feature: human-associated habitat; material: faeces | place: China | collected 2014 ...
TGAGAAACTCCGAACTTTCTTGCCATTTTGTTACCTGAAATGTGGTCTGTGCAACTGCAAAAATGGGCTTTTGGGGGTCAGAAGGCCCTTTCCACGCCTTCAGCTGGGCCAAATCGCTGAAAACGAATACCTCTCCCCGGGTATGTCCGACGATGCCCTGCACCTCCGGATGGGACGCATCACCGGCCACCACGAGCACTGCACCGGCGGCTTCGGCCTCGGAAGCGATCTTCTGTATCTTCTTCACGAAGGGGCAGGTGGCATCGTGATAAGTGCAGCCCCGGGCGTCCAGCTCGTCGTAAATACTGCGGGGGACACCGTGGCTGCGGATGACCACCTCGTAGCCCGTAGGGACATCAGCGGGGGTGTCTGCTACCAGTGCGCCCCGGCGCTCAAGGTCTTCCACGGTCTGGGGGTTGTGGATGAGGGGGCCGAGGGTGGCCACCTTGCGGCCCTCATCCAGCAGACCGTAGGTCAACTTGACCGCGCGGTCCACGCCGAAGCAGAAACCCGCAGTCTTTGCAAGTCTGATTTCCATTGCTTGTCCTTCCTATTCTAGCGTCCTTGCCCTCTCAGTCTCGCTTTGCTCGACAGATCCGGGTTGCGGCTCCCAGCGTCTGCTTCGCTGTCACTCGCATCCTGCTGGCCGCGGCCCCAGCCTCGCCTCCCTCGATCCGCCACTGGCGGCGGTCGGTTCGGCTGCCCCCAAAGGGAGAGCCTTAAAGCGCAGCGGGCAAGCCGCCTTACAATTCACTCCACGCATCCAGAACGGCCTGCTTATTTTCCCGCAGCTTCTTTATGTCGCGGCGGCCTTCCATTGCAAACTGTGCAGCGGGCATGGGCTCGCCGAAGATGACACGCACCTTGCAGAACAGCTTCATCTTACCATCAGGGGTGTCGTAGTAGATACGGCAAGGCACGACGTCCACATTTGCTGCCGCCGCGATGACGAAGAGGCCGCTCTTGAGGGGAAGGAACTTTCCCTCCTGCTCCCGCGTACCCTCCGGGAAGAGCAGCAGTGTGCCGCCCTCCTGACACTTTTTCACGGTGTCGTCGATGACGCTGACCTCTTCTTTCGCGCCGCGGACACAGACTGCACCGGCGCACCGGAAGAACCACGACAGGAATGCGTTTATCTCGAACAGCTCTTTCTTGGCAAACACTGTCATCCGCTGACCCCAGAACCGGGTGATGACGACGAACACCGGGTCGATGGCGGAGATATGGTTGGGGGCAATGATGCAGCCCTTCGTGCCGATTTTTTTCAAGTTCTCCCTGCCCTCACACCGGACGCGGAAGCCGATGTGGAACACCAGCCATGCCAGCGGGACCAGAATATAATATAGTATCATCCGACCTTCTCCGTGATAATTTTCTTCATGGCCTCAAAGCTCTGCTCAAAATTCAGCTCCGAAGTGTCCAGCAGCACGGCATCGTCTGCCTGCTTGAGGGGGGCTGCGGCGCGGTGGGTGTCCTGATAGTCGCGCTGCTTGACGTCGGCCAGCACATCTTCGTAAGGGGTATCGATGCCCTTCTGCTGGTACTCCTTCCAGCGGCGGGTGGCGCGGGCCTCCGGGCTGGCGGTGAGGAAGATCTTCACAGTCGCATTGGGCAGCACCACGGTGCCGATGTCGCGGCCATCCATCAGGATGTTCTGCGTCTTGGCCATGTCCCGCTGCATCTCCAGCAGGAAGGCGCGCACCGCCGGATTTGCGCCCACGGCAGAAGCCGCCATTCCCACCTCTTCGGTGCGGATGGCCGTGCTGACGTCCTCGCCATTCAGATAGATATGCTGTTCGCCCTCGATAAAAGCAAACTCGAGGGTGATATTGGGCAGCAGCGCATCGACTGCCTCGTTGTCCTTCGGTTCTTTGCCAGCGCGGAGGGCATAAAGGCCGATGGTACGGAACATCGCACCGGTGTCCACATAAATGTAGCCGAAGTCCGCAGCCAGACGCCGCGCCAGCGTAGATTTGCCTGCACCCGCAGGCCCGTCGATCGCAACAGAAATCATTTTTATATCTCCTTTTATATGAATCTGAAATTTCCAGCCGCTTAAACCTCTCCGTCACGGCTGACGCCGTTCCACCGCTGGCGGCAGTCGTTGCTGCTGCCCTGCCGAGGGGGCCGTCTGCGAAGCAGACTGAGAGGTCATTCCAGATGATTCGCAAAACTCTGTGCCGTGCAGAATGCGATTTGCAGATTGTAGCCGCCGGTATAGGCGTCCACATCCAGCACCTCGCCTGCAAAGTAGAGGCCGAGGGCCTTTTTGCTCTGCATGGTCTTGGGGTCGACCTCCCGCACCGACACGCCGCCCGACGTGATGACCGCGTGGGCCAGGTCGCCCCGGGCGTCGATGGACACCCGCCAGTGCTTCATCAGCTGTACCAGTTCCCGCTTCTGCTCCCGGGTGATCTGGTTTGCCCTGGTGGCCGGGTCGATGCCCCAGCGGGCCACCATGACCGGCTGCATACTGGACGGCAGCAGCTTCACCAGTGCGCCCTGCGCCGCGTGGTTCGCCAGAAGGGCAAAGTCCCGGGTGATGCGGTCATAAAGCTGTTCCTCACTGAGGGCAGGCTTCAAATCAATAAAAGCTTCGTACTTGTGCTTTTTCATGTCGCCCAGATGACTCGACGCGCTGAGGGTCAGCGGCCCGCTGATGCCGAAGTGGGTGAACAGCATCTCGCCCTGCTCCTCGAAGATGGCTTTGCCGTCCTCGTGGAGAGTGAGAGTCACGTTCTTGAGGGCGAGGCCCATCATCTTCTTGCAGTCGGCGTCATGGCTCACGAGACTGACAAGGCTGGGGACAGGCTCCACGAGGGTGTGGCCCGCCTGCTGGGCCAGCTTGTAGCCGTCGCCGGTGGAGCCGGTGGTGGGGTAGCTCAGGCCGCCCGTTGCCACCAGCACGGCGTCCGCTTTGTACTCCCGGCCCGAAGTTCCCCGCACTCCTACGCAGCGATAGGCCGGGCCGGTTTTTTTCTTTTTCGGGTGGCGCGGATCTTCCGGCGCGGCAGGCGCTTTTTCCGGCTGGGCCAGCGGCTCCAGCAGCAGCTTTTTTGCCCCGTCGTGGACGATGTCCGCTCCGTCTGCGTACCGCAGAAGGGCCTGCCGGATCTCTTCGGCCTTGTCGGACACCGGGAATACCCGGCGTCCGCGCTCCACTTTCAGCTCCACACCGAGAGACTCAAACAGTTCCATCGTCTTGGCCGGTGGGAAAGCCCCCAGCGACGAGAACAGAAAGCGGGGGTTCGTCCGCACATGGTGCAGAAATTCCTCTGCGGTGCAGTCGTTGGTCACATTGCAGCGGCCCTTGCCGGTAACGAGAATTTTCTGAGCCGGCTTTTCCATATGTTCCAGCACCGTCACCTCATGCCCCTGCCGCAGGGCCGCGCCCGCCGCCATCAGGCCGGCAGCACCGCCGCCTACCACTAAGACCTTCATGTTTCGTTTCCTCCGCTTTTTCTTCTGTCTTCACACTTATTCTAGTTTATCATACCAGAATCGACCGCCAAAAGCAATGTGAAAAAAGCAGGTACAGCGTTCTGCTGCACCTGCCCGGAAAATTTTGCTTATTTCATGGCCTTGATGGGGTCGAGATACTTTTCGCCCTCCATGACTTCCAAGTGGATGTGGCTCTCCTCGGCACACTCACAGCTCACGCTGCCCACCTTGCCGATGGTCTGCCCGGCCGAGACGGTGTCGCCCTTCTTCACCTTGGCGTCCGTCGTACCGCAGACCCGCCAAATCCTGCCGGAAGCATCTTCGATGGCGACCACAGGCCCCCACTTGTCGTCCGTGCCGGTCTCCACCACCTTGCCTGCCGCCGGGGCGGTCACTTCCGCGCCCCTGTCGGCGGCGTAGTCCACACCGTTGTGGGTGCGCCAGTCGCCCAGCGTCTTGCTGTAGACCAGCTCATCGCCGCTGTAGCTGTTTAAGACGCGCCCCGAGACAGGCTGCGTGGAGGCAGGCGCATCCGAACTGCTGGCAGGCAAGGACTCGGTTTGCAGCGCGGAGGGTTCGCGCACCGAACCAGACCCAGACCGCGCACCAGAAGAGGACGCAGCCCCACCGGACGAGCTGTCGGCTTTTGGCACATTGGCCACACTGTTTGCTGCGGGTGCGTTCTGCTGCTGCCATTCGGCTTCCTCCTCTCCGGCAACGCCGGGCGATGTGTTGATGCCCTCGTCGATGCCGGGGGCGGTGCTGGACGGGCTTCGCACCGCGTCCAGATCTTGCTTCAGCTCATTGCGCACCGTGCGCACAGCCCACACTCCGGCCGCTGCCGCCGCCAGCAGGCAGGCGGTGAGCACCAGCGCAAAGGCTTTGTCCCGCAAAAACTTTCTGAATTGCTCCATCGTTCGTTACTCCAATCCATCTTTGTGTACGGAATCGTTTCTTTGGTGGTAGTTTGGAGCGATGGAGCGGGGTTTATTCATAAAGACGCAAAAAGGCCCCGGCGGACCGGGGCCTAACGAGTTCATGATTCAGTGGGCGGGCATTGCTGCGGCTGAGGCTCAATCCTCGAAGCCACCTTCGTCAATGCCACCGTCATTCTTATCAATTTTTACCCGGCTTATAATCCGGATTCGTTACAGCAGTGGTCTTGAAGAGCGCGATCATGTACTTCTTACCGCCAACCTCGCCGGTCGCAACGGCAACATAAGATTTGTCACCCACAGTCCAATTAGGCTCACCATTATCCCACTCCGTGTCAGGAGCATTGATGGGGCCTATGGAAGTCATCAGCTGACCTGCATAGTAAATGTTCTTATTGCTACTTGCAGACAGCGTTGCGCTAATATCGGCAAAGCCACACTCATACAGCGGCGAACCATCACCAACATTTGCTTGAGTAAACTTCGCTGCCCAAGCCCCCAGCTTCAGCCTTGCAGCTTTATCTTTCATAATGGCGTTGTACACATCATCGAAGTCCTTGGCATCTCCAAAATCGATGCCCTTGCCGACCTCATCCACGGTCTTCACCAGTGCGTTTACCTGTTCCTGCAATTCTTTATTGCCCTTTTCGAAGGTAGTATCCACACCATAGACCTTCGCCCAGTCATTCAGCGCATCGAGCATTTTCACGGTAGCCACACTATTGCTGTTGTTACAGCCCGTCAGGACGGACAGTGCCAGCACGCCCGCGAGGGCTGCGGCGAGAACCTTTTTGAACAGTTTCATTCGAAACCCCTCCTCAATAAAAATAAGCTCTGTGTGCTGCTGCCGCAAACATCGTCTGCCGCATCACCACACAAATTTTACCCCCCCCGCATTCTGTCAACCTTTTCCTCGATTTTTGGCAAATCGCACAGTTATCATGATTCAAAGCAGGCATTCTGACAAAAAAGAGCCGCCGTGCAAACGCTCTGCACGGCGGCTCCGAAAAATTTGATTTAATTGTTGCGGCTGCGGCTGTTCATGCCCAGCAGACGGACGACGTACAGGAAGATGTTAATGAAGTCCAGATACAGGGTCAGTGCGCCATAGATGGAAGCCTTCTCGGCCAGCTCAGCGTCGCCTGCATAGTAGGCGTAGATCTGGCGGAGCTTCTGGGTATCATAGGCGGTGAGCAGCATGAACACCACCAGGCCGATGCCGCAGTAGAGCACCGAGGTGCCGAAGCCAAAGCCGAAGAGCGCGCCCACGAGGCTGGTGACGATCATGGCCACCAGAGCCATCATGAGGCGGGGGCCCCAGCCGGTGAGGTCTTTATGGGTGGTGGTTCCGTACACAGCCATGAGGCCGAAATAGACCGCCGTGGCGAGGAAAGCCATGACCAGCGTGCCTACCGAGAACATCAGGAAGTAGTAGCTCAGGACCATGCCGTTTAAGATGGCGTATCCGAAGAACGCAGCTCTTGCTCCGTCGATGGACATCTTCTGCACCCGGGCGCTGAGCATGAACACCAACGCCAGCTCACCGATGGTGAGCAGGAAGTAGAGAGAATCGACCAGGTAGATAAGGGGCGTGGTCGCCGTGATATAGGCCATTGCGAAGGTGACGAGCAGGCCGCCGGCCATCCAGCGGTAGGTGCGGGTCATATAGTCCGATGCGCTCATCGAAGGCTCCGCATAGCCGCGGTCATAGTTGTTGTAATCCATAAGGAATCCTCCATTCAAAATCAGGGCATCGGTCTCGGCCTTGCCCCGGTCTACGAAATATAGTATACTGCATAGAAATGAACGATTCATGAAAAAGGCTGTGATATTTGATGTCCCTCGGACTTTATCTGCATATTCCTTACTGTTTTTCCAAATGCCGGTACTGTGATTTTTACTCTGCCCCCGGCCAGCGCGGCGTCCCCCGGGCCTATGTGGACGCTTTGCTTCGGGAACTCTCCCGGTTTGCGCCGGACGCGCCCCTGCGACCGGACACCCTTTATTTCGGCGGTGGAACTCCCAGCCTGCTGGACCCGGCAGACGCCGCCCGGCTCATCACCGCCGCACAGCCCCTGCCCGGGGCCGAGATCACACTGGAAGCCAACCCTGAGACCGTAACCGAAGACTCTCTCCGGGCATTCCGGGAGGCGGGCGTCAACCGCATTTCCTTCGGCGTCCAGTCGGCCCGGGACAGCCAGCTCAAGACGCTGGGCCGCCCCCACACGGCAAAGCAGGCGCGGACCGCTTTCGCCGCCGCACGCCGGGCCGGGTTCGAGAACATCAGCGGCGACATCATGCTGGCCCTGCCCCATTATACGCAGGCCGAGTTCGACGAGACGCTGGAGCTTATCCAGGATGGCGGCGCGACCCACATTTCCGCCTACCTCTTGAAGATCGAGCCTGACTCCGCCTTTGGCCGCACGCCGCCCGAAGGTCTGCCCACCTCCGACGAGGCGGCAGACTTCTACCTCTATGCCGTCGAGCAGCTGGAACATCATGGCTACCGGCAATATGAGATCTCCAACTTCGCCCGTCCGGGCTATGAGGGAAAGCACAACCTCATCTACTGGGACTGCGGCGACTATCTGGGCATCGGCCCTGCCGCCCACTCCTGCATGGGCGGCAAACGGTTCTACTACCCCGCCGACACCGAAGCCTTTCTGCGGGACGAGGCCGCGCCCGTCATGGACGGCGGCTGCGGTGCGGAGGATTATCTCATCCTGCAGCTGCGTCTGCGCAAAGGTCTGAGCCTCGACGAATACAAAAAACGCTATGGCAGGGAGTTTTCCACCGCACAGCTGGCCTTTGTGCAAAACTGCGTGAAGAGCGGCTACGCCAACTTTGACGGTCACACCCTCGCCCTCACGCCTGCCGGGCTCATCGTACAGAACAGCATCCTTGCCGAGCTGCTGTGAGCCTCAGTGAACAGCAAAGCTCATCGCCGCCAGCACAAAAACACCGATGATGCTGGCAATACGGCTCACCCTCTGCATCGCGTAATACCAGTCGGTGGGCTCACCGCCGTACACTTCCAGCCCGTGACGGAGGTTCCAGAACAGCAGCGGGAACCGGACATCCAGCACAAGGAGCACCACCAGCGCCCCTATCGGCAGCAGGAACGCCACGCTGCCCCGGGTCTCCCGCCGCCCGCCGACGGCCACATTATAGAGCCAGTTACAACTGGGCCAGAGGTCGGATCTCTGGTATTCGCCGTTGACGATGACGTTCACCTCGTCGGCAAGGCCCCCATCGTCTTCCCGCCACAGGATGGCGTCGCCGGGGTCGCCCAGCGCGGTCCCGGTAAAAATGACCACTCCGTCCTGCTCAATTTTTACGCCCGGGTCGCTCATGCCCTCGGCTTTCGATTCGAGCCGATAGTGCCGCGTCTCTCCGTCTATCGTGAACTCCACTTCCGCACCGTTTTCCGTCTGAGCAACCTGCATGGTGTAGGCGGCATACGCATCCTTGCCCGAAAAGCTGCCGTCGGCCTGCCGGTACAAAAAGGCATCCCGCAGCCAGACCCCCGGGCGGAGTGCCGCCCAGAGATAGAGCACAGCGAGAAGCAGCGCGGTAAGAACGCAGAGCAGGCAGCTCGTCTTTTTCTCCATGGTCAGGCTCCTTTCGTTTCAGACCAGTTCGATCACTTTCCACCCCAGCTCCCGGATGGCTTCTTTATCATGGGTCGCCAGCAGGGTGGGCTTTGTGCCGCAGCGTGCCTTGAGCATGGCTGCGGCTTTTTTCATGACGGCGGGGTCCATGCCGGTGAAGGGCTCATCTAACAGAAGCGTGTCGCTCTCGGCCCAGAGAGCGCGCAGCAAGGCGGTGCGGCGCTTCTGTCCGCCGGAGAGCTTCCGGGCAGGCAGGGTAAGGGCCTCGTCATCCAGTCCTAATTGTATAAGGTCATCTCGTATCTGCTCTTTGTATTGTATTTTGGTCTTGTACTGTTCTGCGGTCAGCACCAGCGCCACATTCTCTTCGGCGGTCAGCTGGGGGCAGAGCCTGTCTTCCTGAAAGACTGCGCCCACACGCCCCACGCCCTCCACGCTGCCGGAGGTGGGCGCTTCCAGCCCCATCAGGATGCGGAGCAGGGTCGTCTTGCCCCAGCCGCTTGGCGCCCAGAGCACCGCCGGGCCGTCCACAGTAAGAGAGAGGTTTTTGAAGAGAATTTTCTCTCCGAATCGTTTAGACAGATTCTTTATTTCCAGTTTGTTGTTGGTTTCACTCATTTTTCAGCCCCCTCTTCGCCCAGAACCGCCGCTACCGCTTTATCCAGCAGAGCGAGGAACAGCTTTTCGAATACGGCGCTCAGCAGGATGATGACGAAGGTCCAGGCAAACAGCTCTCCGGTGGAAAGGGTAATTTTGGCCCGGTAAAGGGCGTCGCCGATGCTGCCGTCCGGCAGGCCGATGACCTCTGCTGCTACGCCGCTCTTCCAGCAGATGCCCAGCGCCACGCTGCAGCCCTGCCGGAACGCGGGCAGCACCGCCGGGAGCCAGACCGCCCGCAGACGCCGCCCCAGAGGCAGACGGAACACCTGCGCCATTTCGAGAAGCTGGCGGTCAGCACTCCCGATGCCGGTGCGCACTGCGCTGTAGAGGACGGGCAGCACCATCAAAAAGCTGATAAGGACGGACAGCGACGAGCCGCTGACCCACACCAGCGCCAGAATGATGAAGCTCGCCACCGGAGTAGCCTTGACCAGCTGCATCACGGGGGCGAGAAGGGCGTCCACCCACTCCCACTTTTCGGCGGCTACCGCCAGCACCGCGCTGGACAGAACGCCCAGCCCGAAGCCCAACAGGATGCGCCCGGCGCTGAAACCGACGCGCTGCCAGAACTCGGCCTGCGGCAGCAGCTCCACCAGCGTACCGATGGCCTGCACCGGCGAGACAAGAAAGACTTCCTGCCCGATGGCCACAGCCGCCGCCTGCCAGACGCCCAGCCAGAACACCGACGCCGCTAAGATTTGAATGCGGCGTTTTTTTGTTTTATCCATGTATTTCTTTGCTCCTGTTCGTTTTCTCGCTTTCAGAATATCACATCATGTATGAGAATACAATCCTTCATCTTTTCTTCTCTTGACATGAAGGTCATAAAACACTACACTGGAATAAAGTAATCCTTATTCTACGTGCCTCCGCGCACAGCTGGGAGAGATGACCATGCACGATTCCGCTCAGGCCCTCCGGGGCAAAAAGCTCCTTCTGGTGGGGTTCACCCTGTTCTCGATGTTCTTCGGGGCAGGCAACCTCATCTTCCCGCCCTTCCTCGGCGCACAGGCCGGGACAGCGCTCTGGCCCGCTTTTGTGGGCTTTGTCGTCAGCGCCATCGGTCTGCCCATCGCGGGCGTGGCAGCAGTGGCCCGGGCGGGCGGTCTGCCTGCGCTGGCCGGGCGGGTCCATCCCCGCTTCGCACAGGTGTTCGCTGTACTGGTCTATCTGTCCATCGGTCCCTGCCTCGCTATCCCCCGCACGGCCAGCACCTCGTTTGAGATGCTGACGCCGCTGGTGGGGCGGAGCGCACCGGGACAGTTCATCTACTCCCTCGTGTTCTTTGCTGTGGCGTACTTCGTGGCCCTCAAGCCCGAAAAGCTGACCCAGCGGCTGGGCCGCATCCTCTGCCCTGCCCTGCTGGTGCTCATCGTGGTGCTGTTCACGGGCTGCATCCTCCGCCCGGCCGCGCCCGGCTACGGCACGCCTGCCGAGGCTTACGCCGCCCTCCCCGCCGCACAGGGCGTGCTGGACGGCTATCAGACCATGGACGCGCTGGCAGCGCTCAATTTCGGCGCGGTCATCGCGCTGAACATTCAGGCAGTGGGCATCACGGAAGAAGCTGCCGTCCGGCGCGGCACTATCCGGGCCGGGCTCATCGCAGGCGGGATGCTGCTGGTGGTCTACGCCATGCTGACCCACATCGGCGGCATCTCGGGGGCCGCGTTCCCCGGCAGCGACACCGGCGCCTCCGTCCTGACGGCACTGGCCGACAGCCTGTTTGGCCGGGTGGGACAGGTGCTTCTGGCCGTTATCTTCGTCATCGCCTGCTTCAACACCTGCGTCGGCCTCATCGCCAGCGTAGGCGAATACTTCCACGAGCTTCTGCCCCAGCTTTCCTACCCCGCCATTGCAGCCTTCTTCGCGCTGATGAGTATGCTGCTGGCAAACATCGGCCTTGCGGACATCCTGAGCCTTTCCGTCCCGGTGCTGAACGCCATCTACCCCATCGCCATCATCCTCATCGTGGTGGAGTTCCTGCCCGGACGGTTCCAGCGGACATCGGTCTGGCGGCTGAGTATCCTCTTCACGGCCATCCAGAGCATCCCTGCTGCCCTGCCCTTCGGCCCCCTCTCCGCCTTGATGAACGCTCTGCCCCTGAGCAGCCTCGGCTTTGGCTGGCTGCTGCCGGCTCTCATCGGCATCGGCGCGGGCCTTCTGACGTAAGAAAGGGGCTGCTGCACTTTCGGCTAAAACGATGTGCAGCAGCCCCTTCTTTGTTTCAAAGCTTACTTTGCAGAGTTGCGGATAGCCGCCATGACCTTGCGCAGGACGGACGGCTCGGTGTAGTAGAAGTTATCGTCCGGCAGCTTGCCGCCCACGGCGGCGGGAGAGGCATCGTAGAGCACCTGCAGGTAAGCAGAGATGTCTTTCTTCATCTCCTGACCGTTGCGGTAAACGATGTTGCACTTGGGCAGGGCCTTCTTGGCGATAGCAGCCTTGGCCACCACGCCGACTTCCTCACAGAGGGCGGCGGTGCCGTCGATGTCCTCGTTCGCCGCCTTGACGCTCTTCTGGTAGTCGGTCAGGAAAGCTGCGATGACATCGGGGTTCTGCTTTGCGTACTCGGTGCGCACCACGGTGACGCCGGTGATGAGCTGGGTGTCACAGACCTTGTTCCACTCGCGGGTCAGGTCGAGTACGACGCGGAGGTCGCTGTCCTTCATCTGGGCAGCGGTGACGTAGGGCTGAGGCAGGACGGCGATGGCATCCTTCCTGGCAGCGGCCATCTGGGCCGTGACCTCGGAAGCCTCGCTGTAGTATTCGATCTTCACGTCCTTGTCGGGGTCGAGGCCGTTCTTCTTGAGCAGATAGCGCAGGACGTACTCGGGCGTCGTGCCTTTGCCGGTGGAAAGGATGGTGCGGCCCTTGAGGTCGGCAAAGCTGTGGACGGTATTGCCCTTCTCCACGACGTAGAGGACGCCCAGCGTGTTGACGGCCATAACCTGGATGCCGCCGTTCGTCTTCTGGTAGAGGGTCGCGGCGAGGTTGGCCGGGATAGCGGCCATGTCGAGTTCGCCCTTGATGAGCTTCGGCACGATCTCATCGGCAGCGCCGTAGAGCTGCAGGTCATAGTCGAGGGAAGCAGTGCCGTCCTTCTCCATGCTCAGCAGGTTGACGAGGCCCATGGTGGTGGGGCCTTTCAGGCCGGCGATGCGCACTTTTGTGCTCGTCTTAGCCGATGCGCCGCAGGCCAGCACGCTGACCATCAGCACCAGCGACAGCAGCAGAGATGTCAGTTTTTTCATAGGATCACGTTCCTCACTTTCATTGGGAGAAATTTTCCCGCAAAAAATTTGCAAAACCATTTGCTTTACGCCCTCAAGTTTACTATAATAAGAGAAAAAATACCGTTGCACACGCAACGGAATCGCAGAAGGGCGGTGAGGGCCCGGGGAAAACCTCACGGAATGGGTATGGAAAATTATCTTCCGCTGTTACAATCCACCTCTCTGTTCGCCGGGCTGGAAGCCGAAGCGCTCCGGGTCCTGCTGGGCGAAGTGGGGGCCGTATTGCGCACCTACAGCCGGGGCGAGACCCTCGTACTGGCCGGACAGTCGAACCGCCGGGTGGGCGTGGTGCTCTCCGGCGCCATCGAGGCCTACCATCCCGCCGCCAGCGGGGCGCGTCTGCCCATCAGCCAGATGGGGCCGGGCGGTGTGTTCGGCGACGTGCTGGGCGGCTCGAGCCTTTCCAGCCCGGTAACAGTGATGGCCTCGGCCCCCTGCGAGGTGCTGCTGGTGCCTTACGAGAAGCTTCTGCTGCCCGGGGCCGACCCGGCTCGCCAGCGGGTGCTGCAGAACCTTGTGCGCACCATCAGCGACAAATACTTCCTGCTCTCCCGCCGGGTAGACCTGCTGCTGCTCAAGAGCCTGCGGGCCAAGGTGTGTGCCTACCTGCTCAGCGAGGCCGAGGTTCACCACAGCCTCACCTTCACCATTCCCTACTCCCGCATCCAGCTGGCCGACTACCTCAACTGCGACCGCAGCGCCCTCTCCCGGGAGCTGAGCCTGATGCAGCGGGACGGCCTGCTCGAGACCTATAAGAGCAGCTTCAAGCTGCTGGAACCGGACGCGCTGCGGCACATGGTTCTGTAACAGCCTCTCCCTTTGGGAGAGCCTTATATAGAAGGAGAACTTCATCATGTCCAAACCGATTTTATGGATCGTCATTCCCTGCTACAATGAAGAACAGGTATTGCCCATCACGGCCCCCATGTTCCTGAAAAAGATAAACGACCTCTCCGCAGCGGGCCTTGTCAGCGAGAAGAGCCGGGTGCTCTTCGTCAACGACGGCTCCCGCGACGCCACCTGGTCCCTCATCCAGAAGTTCGCCTCTGAGGATGAGCACTTCATCGGCATCTCCCAGAGCCGGAACCGCGGCCACCAGAACGCCGTGCTGGCCGGGCTGATGGAGGCGCTCCACAGCGGCAGCTGCGACATCACCATCTCCATCGACTGCGACGGCCAGGACGACATCAACGCCATGGACGAGATGGTCAAAAAGTATCTGGACGGCGCCGAGGTAGTCTACGGCGTGCGCAGCCGCCGGGACACCGACACCTTCTTCAAGCGGTTCACCGCCGAGGGCTTCTACCATGTAATGAACGCGCTGGGCGCAGACATCGTATTCAACCACGCCGACTACCGGCTCATCAGCACCCGGGTTCTGGAAAGCTTCGCCGACTACCGCGAGGTGAACATTTTCCTGCGGGGCATGGTGCCGCTGGTGGGCTACCCCAGCGACACCGTCTACTACGAGCGCCACGAGCGTCTGGCCGGCGAGAGCCACTATCCCCTCAGCAAGATGCTGGCCCTCGCCTTCGACGGCATCACCAGCCTGTCGAACAAGCCCATCCGCCTCATCACCGGCGCAGGCATCGCGGTCAGCCTCATCAGCTTCATCGGCGTCATCTGGGCCATCGTGCAGGCTGTTCTGGGCAGCGCCGTGGCGGGCTGGGCCTCCACCATCTGCATCGTCTGCTTCATGGGCGGCGTCCAGCTGGTGTGTCTGGGCGTCATCGGCGAATACGTCGGCAAGATCTATATGGAGACCAAAGCCCGCCCCCGCTACATCATCAGCGAGCGCACATGGGCTCCCTACGAAAGGAAGTATCACGGATGAGCAAACAGAGCTGGAAAGGCAGCACCCTCCTGAACCCGGAGCCGCCGGTGCTGGTCTCCTGCGGCGGGCTGGACAAGCCCAACCTCATCACCATCGGCTGGACCGGCACCATCTGCACCCAGCCCAGCATGGTATCCATCAGCGTCCGCCCCGAGCGGTACAGCCACCACCTCATCAGGGAGAGCGGCCAGTTTGCTATCAACCTGCCCACCGAGGCACTGGTGAAGTCGGTGGACTGGTGCGGCGTCAGGAGCGGCCGGGATTTTGACAAATTCGCAGCCTGCAAACTCCATTCTGCCCCCGGCTCGGTGCTGACAGACTGCCCCATCCTCGAAGAAAGCCCCGTCAACCTCGAGTGCAAGGTCACGCAGGTCATCCCGCTGGGCAGCCACGACCTCTTTCTCGCCGAAGTAGTCGCCTGCGACGTGGACGAGAGCCTGCTGGACGAGAACGGTAAGCTCTGCCTCGACAAGGCCAAACTCATCGTCTACAGCCACGGCGAATATCTGGCTCTGGGCAAAAAGCTGGGGACCTTCGGCTACAGCGTGCGGAAGAAAAAGCCGACGCGGAAGCCCCGCAGATAATACTATGAAAAATGGGAAGCGCAAAAGCGCTTCCCATTTTTTTATTTCTCGTCGAGCAGATCACTCAGACATCTGACCGTCCGGCCATGATAGCCCGTGACCGTCTCGGCATGGAGCAGACTGCTCAGCACACTTTCCTCCACGCACTCGGCCACCGCCCGAAACAGCGGATTGATGGCGTCGTCGTGGAGCATACCCATCGGCAGGATGGCCTTTTCGGAGTAGTGCGGCACCCGGTTGGCGGTGGTGAAGGCAATGACGATCTCACCAGAGCCGTTGCCGCAGAAAGAGCCGGTGCGGGACAGGCCCACCAGCGCCCGGTGGCAGAGTCGCCGCAGCTGGCGCTCACTCAAGGGGATGTCCGTCGCCAGCACTGTGATGATGGAGCCTTTGTCCTCGTGGGGCGGGATATGGGCGTCCAGCAGGCTCTGGATGGGGGTGCCTGCCACTACGAGGTCATCGAAGACGGCGTGGTTGGAGAGCACCAGCGCACCAATGGTGTACTGTTTCCCGTCCAGCTCCACCACACGGGAGGCCGAGCCAATGCCGCCCTTCAGGCCGTGGCAGCGCATTCCCCGGCCCGCGCCCACAGCGCCCTCGGCGAAATCGGCGCGGCAGTCGGCCAGCGCAGCCCTCACGTTTTCTTCTGTGACGTGGAGGCCCCGGATGTCGTTGAGGCCGCTGTCATTGCACTCGCAGACCACCGGGTTGACGCTGCCGGTAGTCTCGCAGATGTCGGGGTTCTTATCCAGCATATACTTCACCAGCGCTGTCTCCACAGTACCTACGCTGAGGGTATTGGTGAAGAGGATGGGCGTTTCCAGCGTCCCCAGCTCGTCGATCTGGACAAGGCCGGTGGTCTTGCCGAAGCCGTTGATGACATGGCTGGCCGCCATCACTTTATCGTGGAAAATATCGCCCTGATGGGGCAGCAGCGCGGTCACGCCGGTCTGGACATCGCCGTCCGCCAGTGTGCAGTGGCCCACCGTCACGCCCGGCACATCGCTTATCTTGTCCAGCGGCCCGCAGGGCAGTTTGCCCACCCGGATGCCCCGGCTCTTCCATTTTGCTTCGATTCCCATAAGTATTCTCCTTGCAAAAATGCCCCCTCCCCACCAGACGGAGAGGGCTGATTTTATTCTTCCTCGTGCTCCACCTTGCTGATAGCGCCCAGGTCGTAGGGCGTATTCTGGTAGACGTAGTAGTTCAGCCAGTTCTCATACAGCAGGTGTGCGTGAGCACGCCAGCGGAAGAGAGGCGGCTGCTCGGGGTCGTCGTTGGGGTAATAGTTCTTTGGCACCGCGATGGGCAGGCCCTTGCCGACATCCCGCTTGTACTCGGCGTCCAGTGTGTACTTGTCGTACTCCGGGTGGCCGGTGACGAAGATCTGCCGTCCATTCTCGGTACTCATCAGGAAGGGGCCGGCCTCGTCGCTCTCGGCGAGGATGCGCAGAGCCTTGCAGTTCAGCACGTCCTCCCGGCTGATGCCGGTGTGGCGGCTGTGGGGGGCGTAGAACACCTCATCGAAGCCGCGCACCAGCGGGTTCGAGGGACGGGTGACTTTATGCTCAAAGACGCCGAACATCTTCTGGTCGAGAAGCTGCTTGCGGATGCCATAGTGATAATAAAGCCCCGCCTGTGCGCCCCAGCAGACATGAAGGGTGGAGTAGACGTTCGTCTCGCTGAAGTCCATGATCTCGCACAGCTCCTGCCAGTAGTCCACCTGTTCAAAGTCTATTTTCTCCACAGGCGCACCGGTGATGATCATGCCGTCGTAGCGGTTGTTCTTCACCTCGTCGAAGGTCTTATAAAACGCCTCGAGGTGGGCCGCAGAGACATGGGTCGCCGCATGGCTGGCCGTCTGCAGCAGGGTCATGTGGACCTGAATGGGCGTATTGGCCAGCAGGCGGGCGATCTGGGTCTCAGTGGCGATCTTGGTCGGCATGAGGTTCAGGATGAGGATCTCCAGTGGGCGGATATGCTGGGAGAGCGCCCGTTCTCGGTGCATGACGAAGACGTTTTCCTCGTAGAGGGCATCGTAGGCGGGAAGAGTCTTGGGGATGATCAGCGGCATAGCATCGTTGCTCCTTTTGACGGTTTTAGCGGGAAGTTTTTATCTGCATCCAGAGACGCTTTTTTCACGGGAAGGGGCCGAAACCGGCAGATGGCGCTGACCGTGTTTCTTAGATCTTATCCAGCGCCTGTGCAATATCGGCGATGAGGTCTTCGCTGCTCTCGAGGCCGCAGCTCATCCGCACCAGCTCAGCAGGCACACCGGCAGCGGCCAGCTGCTCGTCGTTCATCTGGCGATGGGTGCTGGAAGCCGGGTTCAGGCAGCAGGTGCGGGCATCGGCAACGTGGGTCTCAATGGCGGCAAGCTTCAGCTCCTTCATAAAGGTGCTGGCGGCTTCGCGGCCGCCGGCCAGGCCGAAGGAGACGACGCCGCAGCTGCCGTTCGGCAGATACTTCTCCGCCAGTGCATGGTAAGGGCTGGACTCGAGGCCGCAGTAGTTGACGTAAGCCACCTTGGGGTGAGCCTCAAGGAACTTTGCGACGGCCATGCCGTTGGCGCAGTGGCGCTGCATCCGGACGTGGAGGCTCTCAAGGCCGAGGTTCAGCATATAGGCGTTCATGGGGGACTGCATCGAGCCGAAGTCGCGCATGAGCTGTGCGGTGGCCTTGGTGATGAAAGCACCCTCTTTGCCGAAGCGCTCCGCGTAGGTGATGCCATGATAGCTCTCATCAGGGGTACACAGGCCGGGGAACTTCTCGGCGTGGGCCATCCAGTCGAACTTGCCGCCGTCCACGATAGCACCGCCCAGCACAGCGCCATGGCCGTCCATGTACTTGGTGGTGGAGTGGGTCACGATGTCGGCGCCCCACTCGAAGGGGCGGCAGTTGACCGGCGTGGGGAACGTGTTGTCCACGATGAGCGGTACGCCGTGGGAGTGTGCGGCCTTGGCGAACTTTTCGATGTCCAGCACGGTGAGGGCAGGGTTGGCAATGGTCTCGCCAAACACGACCTTGGTGTTGGGCTGGAACGCGGCATCCAGCTCTTCCTCGCTGCACAGCGGGTCCACGAAGGTAGCAGTAATGCCCATCTTCTTCATGGTGACGGAGATGAGATTGAAGGTGCCGCCGTAGATGGTGCTGGACGCCACGATGTGGTCGCCTGCCTCACAGATATTGAACAGCGCAAAGAAGTTGGCGGCCTGACCGCTGGACGTCAGCATGGCGGCGGTGCCGCCTTCCAGCTCGCAGATCTTTTTCGCCACCATGTCGCAGGTGGGGTTCTGCAGGCGGGAGTAGAAGTAGCCGTCGGCCTCGAGGTCGAATAGCTTGCCCATGTCCTCGCTGGTAGCGTACTTGAACGTAGTGGACTGGATGATGGGGATCTGGCGGGGTTCGCCGTTGCCGGGGGTGTAGCCGCCCTGCACGCAGATGGTATCACGGTTCATTGCAACATACTCCTTTACTGGGTTTGTCTGTATAGCACAATTCCCCGCAGGAGCATGAGCCTCCTGCGGGGAATCGATTCGTTAAATTTTATTCCCTGCAGGAAGCAGAAACTTACTTTCTCAGCCGCTTATCGCTCCTGTTCGCCCAGAAGGTGCCGACGGTCTGGAACACCTGCACCATGAGCACCAGCAGCACGACGCAGACGATCATGATGTTAGTCTGGTAGCGGTAGTAGCCGTAGGACAGAGCGATTTTGCCCAGACCGCCGCCGCCGATGACGCCGGACATGGCCGAGTAGCCGAGAATGGTCGTCAGGGCAGTGGTCATGCTGGAAATGAGGCCGGGCAGACACTCAGGGATCATGACCTTGGTGATGATCTGGAAGGGAGTCGCGCCCATGCTCTGGGCAGCTTCCACGACGCCCTCGTCCAGCTCACGCAGGCTGGTCTCCACCAGACGGGCCACGAAGGGGAAGGCCGCGACTACCAGTGGAACGATGGTGGCCTTGGTGCCGACGGTGGTACCCACAATGGCACGGGTCAGCGGGAAGACGCAGATCATCAAAATCAGGAACGGCACGCTGCGCAGAATGTTGATGACGATGTTCAGGATGTGCATCAGCCAGCCCGGCAGGGGCAGGACGCCGTCCTTATCGCCAGCCACCAGCAGAACGCCCAGCGGCAGGCCCAGAACCAGAGAAAATGCCGTGGAGAGGACGGTCACATAGAACGTCTCCCAAATGGCGAAGCCATAATCTGCAAAGCTCATTCTCCGGTCACCTCCTCAACGGTCACACCATTCTGGCTGCGCATATAGGCCGCAGCCTGCTTTGCCTGTTCGGTATCGCGGGGAAGTTTGAGCAGCATGGAGCCGTAGCACTGGCCGCTCAGGTCGCGGGTGTCGGCGCTGAGCACAGACACGAGGATGCCCTTCTCCGCAGCGAGGCTCGCCACCAGCGGTTTTGCGGCAGACGAACCATTGAAAGTAACACGGACCACGTGATCGTCGGGCGCAAAGCTCGAGAGGTCGCGGGCTGCGCTGCCGCCGTTGGGGGCGACGAGGCGTCTGGCCGCAGCCGTCTTGGGATTTGCGAAGATCTCGCGCACCTCGCCCTGCTCCACGACCACGCCGCCGTCCAGAATGGCGACAGAGTCGCAGATCTCTTCCACGACGCTCATCTGGTGGGTGATGACCACCACGGTAATGCCCAGCTTCTTGTTGATGTCCTTGATGAGGGTCAGGATGGCGTGGGTCGTGTTGGGGTCCAGCGCGCTGGTGGCCTCATCGCAGAGCAGGACTTTGGGGTTGGTGGCCAGCGCACGGGCAATGGCGATGCGCTGTTTCTGGCCGCCGGAGAGCTGGGCCGGGTAGGCATTTGCCTTATCGGGCAGGCCCACCATTTCCAGCAGCTCTCTGGCGCGCTTTTCGGCATCGGCCTTCTTCACGCCCGCAAGCTCCATCGGGAAGCAGATGTTCTTCAGGCAGCTGCGCTGCATCAGCAGATTGAACTGCTGGAAGATCATGGTGATGTCGCGGCGGCGCTCACGCAGGGCTGCGGGAGACAGGGTCTCCATCGCGGTGCCGTCGATGACGACACTGCCCTCGGTGGGGCGCTCCAGCAGATTGATGCAGCGCACCAGCGTGGATTTGCCCGCACCCGACATACCGATGATGCCGTAGATGGAGCCATCGGGGATGGTCAGGTCGATGTTCTTCAGCGCATTCACCGCGCCGTCCTTCATCTGGAAGGTCTTGGAAAGGTGTTTGATCTCGATCACGATTTACTCCTTAGTTGGTAAAGCTCAGCCCACGATGGGTGCCAGGCTGTCCTGCTTGCCGCCGTAGATGCCCATGGGCTCGACGTGGATGCCGGCGACGGTCACCAGATGGGTCCCCTTCTCCTCATTGAAGTTGTCCAGATACGGCTGATGCTGGAAGTAGTTGGTGTCGCACTGGCCGTCCTCGACGATGGTGTTGGGGATCACATAGTCGTCGTACTCCTGAATGTCCAGAGTGATGCCCTTAGCGGCCAGAATGTCCTTGCAGACCTCCAGGACCTCGCAGTGGGGAGCGGGAGTAGCAGCGCAGCTGACGGTCTCGCCGTTCAGTGCATCGTAGTCGATGGAAGCGTCATAGCCATCGGTCGGGGTCTCGACGACGGAGACGACAGCGCCCTTGTAGTTCTCATCCATGAAGTCCTTGACCTGCTGGCTCTGCAGAGCGGCGACGAGGGCCTTGATCTTGGGCTCGTTCTCGTTGCCCTCCTTGCAGACCAGAACATTGACGTAAGCAGAAGAGCCGTCCTCCATTGCCAGAGCGTCGGTCATGGGGTCCAGACCAGCGGAGATGGCGTAGTTGGAGTTGATGACAGCGTAGTCCTCATCCTGCAGGACGTTGGGAACCTGAGCAGCCTCGACCTCATCGACGGTGACGTTCAGGGGGTTCTCCTCGATGTCGTTCTTGGTGGCGGTCAGGCCGGCGTCAGCCTTCAGCTTGAAGAAGCCATTCTTCTCCAGCAGGGTCAGAGCGCGGGCCTCGTTGGTGGTGTCGTTGGGGACAGCGACCTTCACCTTGTCCAGCTTTGCCACAGCGGAAGCAGCCTCAGAAGAAGCGGCAGCAGAGCTTGCGGTGGAAGAAGAGCCGCCGCAGGCGGTCAGGGCTGCAGCAGCGGCTGCAACACCGGTAACTTTCAGAAAATCACGACGAGTAATCATAGTTTTTTCCCTCTCTATTATTGGATATAATGTACAGCGGCGGCGCGGCACAGTCCGCGCCAGCCTTGAACGGAAGCATCAAAAAAGCCCCCGTCCCTGCCAGCCATGCGCTGCACAAGGACGGAGGCCTGAAACTTCCGTGGTACCACCTTGGTTCACAGCATCCTCGCGGACACTGCCTCAAAACTGCGGCAGAATTTTTTCTGCTTACAGCCGGACGCTTTAACGGGCGCACCCGTCGCGGACTAGTGCTCTTGCTCTTCATCCGCGCAGCTCCGAGACCATTTTCAGCTCCCTGTTTCCTGCCCTTTTCCACCTGCCGGGCTCTCTGGTAAGGCTCATGCGAAAGCTTACTCTTCTCTTCACAGCCATTTTAGTGATATTGCGTTTATTGTACTCGCCTCGACGGGATTTGTCAACCCCCTAAAACAAACTTTTTCAGTAGGGAATTGAAGTTCCTTCGCCCATGAGACAAAATATGCCCCCGCGCTGTACGCACGGGGGCATATTCAGAAGCTATCTATCAGCCCTGTTCCTGCTGTGCCTTCTTGGCTTCGAGAGCCAGGATGGCGTCGCGGCGGCTCAGGTTGATGCGGCCCTGCTGGTCGATGTCCGTCACCTTGACGACGATGGCATCACCCACAGCAACAACATCTTCCACGCGCTCGACACGCTTGGTGTCCAGCTTGGAGATGTGGACGAGGCCCTCCTTGCCCGGAGCGATCTCGACGAAGGCACCAAAGTTCATCAGACGGGTGACCTTGCCCTTGTAGATAGCACCAATCTCGGGGTCTTCCACGATAGTCTTGATGGTGAAGATGGCGCGCTTTGCGTCCTCCTGGTCCACAGCGGAGACGAAGACGTGGCCGTCCTCCTGCACGTCGATCTTGCAGTTGCAGGTAGCGCAGATGTCCTGGATGACCTTGCCGCCCTTGCCGATGACGTCCTTGATCTTATCGGTGGGGATCATCATGCTGAACATCTTGGGGGCCCAGCGGCTCAGCTCGCGGCGGGGCTCTGCGATGACGGGCTTGATGATCTCATCGAGGATGTACAGACGGCCCTTGCGGCACTTCTCGAAGGCCTCGGCGATGATGTCGTAGGTCAGGCCGTCGATCTTAATATCCATCTGGATGGCGGTGATGCCCTTGCGGGTGCCGCCCACCTTGAAGTCCATATCGCCGTGGAAGTCCTCGACGCCCTGAATGTCCAGCATGGTCATCCAGCGGTCGCCCTCGGTGATGAGGCCGCAGGAAATACCGGCGACAGGAGCCTTGATGGGGACGCCTGCGTCCATCAGAGCCAGCGTGGAGCCGCAGATGGAAGCCTGAGAGGTGGAGCCGTTGGAGCTCAGGACCTCAGACACGCAGCGGATGGTGTAGGGGAACTCTTCCAGAGAGGGCAGCACAGGCACGAGAGCGCGCTCAGCCAGTGCGCCGTGGCCGATCTCGCGGCGGCCGGGGCTGCGGGGTGCGCGGGCCTCGCCGACGGAGTACGGCGGGAAATTGTAGTGATGGATGTAGCGCTTGGTCTGCTCGTCGGTCAGGTCATCCATGAGCTGGTTGTCCTTGGTGCCGCCGAGGGTGCAGGTGGTGAGCACCTGAGTCTGGCCGCGGGTGAACATACCGGAGCCATGCACACGGGGCAGGATGCCTACTTCTGCGGCCAGCGGGCGGATCTCGTTGATGCCGCGGCCATCCACGCGCTTGCCCTCGTCCAGCAGCCAGCGGCGGACGACGTACTTCTGCATCTTGTAGCTGACGAGGTCGAGGTCGGCCTCGGTCAGGTCGGGGTACTCCTCGGCGATCTTGTCCATGATGGGCAGCAGAGCGGCATCACGCACATTCTTGTCGTCGGTATCCATGGCGGACTTGAAGTCGTCGAGATACTTCTCCTTGATGGCGTGGAACACGTCCATATCGAGACCCACGACCTGGAAATCGATCTTCGGCTTGCCGCGCTCGGCCACGATGCCGTTGATAAAGGTGATGATCTTCTTGATCTCCACGTGAGCAGCCTTGATGGCATTCAGCATGGTGTCCTCATCGACCTCATTGGCACCGGCCTCGATCATGACGATCTTGTCCATGGTGGCGGCGACGGTCAGGGCCAGGTCGCTCTTCTTGCGCTGCTCCTGAGTGGGATTCAGGACGATCTCGCCGTCCACCAGACCCACCTGCACGCCACCGATGGGGCCGTTCCAGGGGATCTCCGACACAGCGGTGACCAGCGAAGCGCCGATCATGCCGGCGATCTCAGGGCTGCAGTCGGGGTCAAGGCTCATGACGGTCATGGTGATGCAGACGTCGTTGCGCATCTCCTTCGGGAACAGCGGGCGCATGGGACGGTCCACGACGCGGCTGGTCAGGATGGCGCGCTCGCCGGGGCGGCCCTCACGGCGCATGAAGCTGCCGGGGATGCGGCCTGCGGCGTAGAGCTTTTCCTCGTACTCCACGTTCAGGGGGAAGAAATCGACGCCCTCGCGGGGCTTGGGGCTCATGACCACGTTGCACATCACGCAGGTCTCGCCGT
>ERZ835109.1171-NODE-1171-length-22970-cov-3.322103_pt1 | contig 22970 bp, 20 predicted proteins | sample MGYA00519946_ERZ835109 | MGnify/ENA primary metagenome ERZ835109 (study PRJEB31850, sample SAMEA3708771) | human gut metagenome | biome: human gut; feature: human-associated habitat; material: faeces | place: China | collected 2014 ...
TTTATCAGAAGTTGTTCTATGATTTTCAGTGCCGTTCTCAGCGACGAAGATTATCTTATCACGCGAATGTGTAATTGTCAATGTTTTTTATATTTTTCATATTTTTCATACAATTCATACAACTTTTTTCTTCAAATCGTTAAAAAGTACAACAGACACCACAAATTTCTTTGATTTCAAATCTGCATATGGAACCGGATTTCTACTCCCTGAAATACCAGATCAAGATTTTTCATTCTACTATATTTCCACTTCAAACAGCAACTGCGATAAAATATCTTTCTGTATATCGATTCCCGGATACACTTCAATCAGCTTTAACCCTTTTGGTGTCAGCCGGAATACGCACCTCTCTGTCACATACAGTACTTTCTGTCCATTTGAAATTGCACGTTTTGCGGAGAAACTTACACTTTTTACTTTATTTACAAACTTTGGAACAGAACCTTCCTTTTCAATTGTTACAACACCTTTTTTCTGCGTAACTTCTAGCCCTTTCGCATTAAAGCTCAGACAGAATACAACGGTTGGCGTTTTTGCTGTGATATTGGCAAATCCGCCTATTCCGGCAAATGCTCCAGGGCCTCTATGAGCGTTAATATTTCCCTCTTTATCTACTTCCAACGCCCCCATAAAGCAAACATCCAGACCTCCATTGTCATAAAGATCAAACTGATTTGCCATATCATAAACGGATGCCGCTCCGATCATTGCTCCAAATGCCTCACCCGAAACCGGGAATCCTCCGATTCCACCGGATTCCACCGTCAGTGTCACCATATCAAGCATACCGCTTTTTCTTGCATACCGTGAAACCATTTCCGGAATCCCGATTCCAATATTGACAATGTCATCGACTCTCAGTTCTTTTGCTGCTCTTTTGCCAATAATGTTCGCTACTGTTGTATTTTTTGGCTGCTTCGCAGACACCTGTTCCAGCTTTTCACTCCACTGATTCCACTCTTCATATGGAATTTCAAAACTTCCGGTTAATGCTTTATATGCTTCATTTTTTTCTTCCGGTTCTGCTACAACAATTGCGTCCACGAGGCATCCTGGAATGATTGCATTTCTCGGACGGGATGGCGTATCAACAAGACGATCGACCTGCACAATCACCTTACCTCGGTTCGCTTTTACTGCCTGACAGATTGACAGTGCATCTCCCGACATAAACATATCATCAAAGGTGATATTCCCTTTCCGGTCTGCTGCCGTTCCTTTTATCAGTGCGATCGTGATCTTAGGCAGTTTATAATAAAGAAATTCATCTCCATCTACTTCGACATGTTTCACAAGAGAATCGTCAATCGAAACACGGTTAATCCCCGGACCCTCTCTTCTCGGATCTACAAAAATATCCAGTCCAACTTTGGATAATGCTCCTGGAAGCCCTCCTGCCTGTGCCCGGATTGCATGGGAAATACAGCCAAGAGGAAGATTATACGCCTCAAACCGATCCTCCAGCACCAGCTTCTTGGTACTGAGCATTGCTCCAAAATGTCCACAGATCAGCTTATCAACTGCTCCTTCCCTTATGTATCCTTCCGCATTATGTTCTTCATCCCAAACACCAAACCCTGCACTGGAAATCATTGTCAGATGCGTTGGTGACTGCATTTTCTGGTATCTGCGGTAAATTGCTTCATGAAGTTCTGTCGGATTTTCAATCCCAACGAAAGAATTTACACAAATACAATCCCCATCCCGGATCAACCTTATTGCCTCATCAGCACTCATTATCTCATACATTTTACTCAAGTTCTCCTATCGTACTTCACAAATATTTTGACCACCACTTCAATAAATATAGGATACCTATTCCGAAGCATAAGTGCAATATATTTTTATGAGATCGATTTCATGCGTATATAAATAAATCCCATAGCCGGTTGTCTGCACCCCGGCTATGGGATTTATTTCTTACACGTTCTTTATCATAGAATTCACCGTATTATAATCGGCTCTGCCAGAGCTTTTCTCCTGATACTAACCATTCCGGAGAACAGACTATGGCATAATGGAATTCGCACCATCTACGATCACACTCTGTCCTGAATAATAGCACGAATCCGGTCCTGCCAAAAATGCAATAACAGGAGCAATATCATTTTCAGGATCACCAAATCTCTTCATCGGATTCAAGTTTACCTGCTTTGCATACTCCTCCGGAAATTTTGCAGCCCAGGCCTTAGCCGCCGGTGATTCTGCACCTGGAAGAACGATATTGACACAAATTCCATACTGTCCCCATTCTTTTGCAGCGATCTTTGTCAGACCTCTTAATGCTTCTTTATTAGAGCCATAAGCTAACTGACCAGCTATACCGAACATACCTGTCGCCGAAGCAAAGTTAATAATTCTTCCCTCATGCTGCTCTTTCATATAAGGGAATGCTGCCTGCATATAATTAAGAGAACCGATCACTCCGCTCTCCCAGGCTTTGAGCATATTTTCATAAGTAGTCTCCTCAACCGGAGCAGAAGGTACGATTGCCTGTGCATTATTCACTACAACGTCCACTATTCCATATGTATCGACTGTTGCTTTAACAACTTCTTCTACTTTTGCTCTGTCAGCGGAATCACAGCTCATAGCAAAGCCATCTCCACCAAGTTCTTTAATTTCTGCGATTGTCTGCTCAATCGGTTCAAGACGGCGACCCGTTGCAACAATCTTTACGCCTCTCTTTGCAAGACAAAGGGCAATTCCTTTACCAATTCCCTGTCCTGCCCCTGTTACAATAGCAACTTTTTCATTTAACTGCTTCACGTCAAAAACCTCCTATACTTACTATATCTAATAAGTCAATTATAACAATTTTATTGGATTATGCAAGAGTTCTTTGGTTAATATATACAGTTTTTATATACGCCGTGTTTGTGCTAAACGATTACATTCCAGCCTGATTTGCGAACTTCTGAATTTACCTTCCTGCCTGTATTGCTACCTATATATAATACAGCTATGTATTTATCAGTATTTTCAAGAAATTTGTCTTTCCGGCTAATTAACGATTTCCAGTGTTCCCCAAATTTTTAAGTTGGGGAATAATTTTGAGCATTTGTTGCTTGATTTCAATTTCATTTTTTCTTATTTGGGGAATCTGGTTCTAATATTCTTTTGGATATTCGAACAGCCTCTTCATGCATTACCTCTTGTCGCATATCATCCATTATTCTACTCACAACAACCAGTACCCTCCAAGCGATTTTGCTATATCCAGCTTTTGCTTACCATATTATTTCCTTAAATTAACATTCATGTAACGCCCAATATTACGCAAATTCATCGAGTCCTCTAAAAACTGAAGTTCATCCCAATATGCAGACCTTTGATTATACACGTTTATAAATTATTGGTTCATTATATCCAAAAGTTCTCTTTCCATTAACTTCCATGCTTTCTGATACTTCCAGAAAATTATTGGAAAACTTTTCCCAAAGTTTGAATGTCATTACCGAAGAGAACTTGCTTGTGCTGCCTCCCTCCCAGATTCCGTCCTTTTCATGATAAAGTGCCGGGGTAAATTTTTCAGATTTTTCTAGTTTAGAGTAATCAACATTCTTCATAGAATCATATGAAAATGTATTTTTATCTTCTCCTTTGGGAATTTCATAAGAAGAAAGTAAAATTCCCTGTTCTATTTCCGTGATAAGGAAAAGATGTGGAGATGCATGACGTTTCCCATTAATTTCATAATAACTCTCTTCACAACAAATTTTCCTTTGAAATCTTCAGGAAGGTTATTTATTTTGTCATTACAGATTGTATTTACATGTTCCGCATATGGATATATTTTCCCTTCTGCCTGCATCTTATTAAATTGATCCTTATTATCAAAATGTCCTGTCATCATTCCTACAAAATTTTCAAGTTTCATAATATAATTTACCTCCATGTATTGAACTCGCCTTTCATCAAATACTCCGCCGATCTTACAATTCCATCATACTGATCTTCCAGACCAAACTGCTCTACTGCAAGCCATCCTTCATAACCATCTCTCTTTAAATAGGAAAGAATCGAATCAAGTGGAATATAGCCATCTCCAGCGCTGACCGGGCGAAGACCTTTATTATATGTGCCTGTGATTCCATTTGATGTTGGATTTTCTGTTCCCCTATCCTTGCAGTGGACATGAGCAGTATATGTACGAAGCACCTCATATGCATCTAATATGTTCTCACTACTATAAGCAAAATTCCCAGCATCCAGCGTCCAACAAAGCCCCGGCACCTGTTCCATAAACCATTTTAACGCATTGATTCTAGAACATGGTGACAATGTGCTGTCAAAATCCTCAAGTGTCACAATGACATTCTTTTCTTTTGCATGGGCAACTGCTCTACGAAGACCTGCCATAATATTTTGCACTACCTGATTTGACTGCATAAATGCCACTGTTTTTTCCCAATCATCTGCAGACTCTCCAAATATCTTTGCATCTGCCTCACTGAAAAATCCTGGCACAAGAAGCACACGACTGCAGCCATTTTTTGCGGCCTGATCAATTACATCAAGACATTTTTGTTCTTCTGGATCACTGTCCAAATGACAAAAGCCGTATATGCTGCTTATGACAAGCCTAGCTTTCTTTAAAGACGTTAAAATTGACTGTTCATCATCTTCAGATGACAGCATATCGTAATCCATCTCTATTCCATCAATACCGCTTTTCTTTACGTGTTCAAGCACTTCTTCAAGTGGCTTTTTTGTCTGCTCACATGCTTTTTCGATATGCTCGTAAAATACAGATATTTTCATGGAAGCGTCACCTCTTTTACTTCTGCGCAGTCTAGTGGGCTTGTCTTTCTCACACTTGGCTTACACCAGTACACTGCATTTTTAATGATCTTTTGTACTTCTGGAATATAATAAACCGGGTATTCTTCATGACCAGGTTGGAAATAAAAGATTTTTCCATAACCGCTATGGAATGTGCAGCCGCTTCTGAAAACCTCACCGCATGAAAACCATCCAGTAAAGATCACATCATCTGGTTTTGGAATATCAAAGTACTCTCCATACATCTCTTCCTTTGGAATATCAAAACGTTCCGGTATTCCCTCTGCAATTGGATGGTAAGGCGCTGTACAGAAGACACGTTCACTTTCTCCATGCTTCCAGCGAAGCGTCATGCTTGTTCCAAGCAGTCCCTTCATAATCTTTGAGAAATGTGCCGAATGAAGTGCAATCAGTCCCATTCCTCTGCGGACATGATCACAGACTCTCTTTGCAACCTCATCCGAAAACTGCTCCTGACGCATATGGCTCCAGAAAATTAGTACATCGGTCTGTTCCAAAACTTCCTCTGTCAGTCCATGCTCCGGCATCTCAAAGGTAGCTGTCTGAATTGACAGTTCCTCGTCTGTCTCCAAAAATTCCTTAATGCAACCGTGAATTCCATTTGGATAAATATGGCGTACTGGCTCTTCCTTTTCATGCAAATATTCATTCCATATCGTTACTCGAATCATAGTCGTCCTCACTTCTGCGCAGCCGCGCTTTTTTTCCAGTATAGTTCATTCGAAGTGTGTTGTCCATGGTATTCTTAACCAAAAATAACTCCAGCCGAGAACAGCATCTCAACTAGAGTCATTTTTATTTTTATCAATTTTCTCAGTAAATCTTGTCACCTTTCAGATAAACGCTTGGCATTGTTTACGCCGGATTGACATGCACCATGATGTGCTTTACCTTTGGAAATTCGTTCTCAATGCGGTTGTGGACTTCCTCTGCGACTGCATGTGCCTCGCGAAGTGTCTCATTTCCGTCAGCTCCAATTTCAATATCAACATAAATCTTATTGCCAAAGACACGAGTCTTTAACATATCAACTCGAACAACACCCTCCTGCTTACTTGCGCATTCGCGAATTGCCTGCTCGGTCTGTTCATCGCATGCCTTATCAACCATCTTATCAATTGCATCCTTGAAAATATCAAGTGCTGCCTTCTCGATGAAGAAACAAATTACAAGGCTGGCTAAAGGATCCATTAACGGATAGCCCATTCTGGATGCTGCGATACCAACAAGTGCACCAATTGAAGAGAGCGCATCTGAGCGGTGATGCCATGCGTCGGCCATCAATGCACTAGAATCAATTCTCTTTGCATGAAATCTGGTGTACCAGTACATGCCCTCTTTTGTCAAAATAGATACAGCGGCTGCAACCAGTGCAAGCACACCAGGAACCACAACCACTCCTGTGCTCTCTTTTGCAATGGACTGAATTGCAGAACCTCCAATTCCAATACCAGTGACAGCTAAAACGGTTGCAAGAACAATCGCTGCAACACATTCCATTCGCTCATGTCCATATGGGTGCTCTTTATCGGATTTCTGACCGGACAGATGGACACCGACCATGACAACAATCGTGCTAAATACATCCGATGCAGAATGAATCGCATCACTGATCATTGCACCAGAATGTGCAACCACACCGGCTAACAGTTTAAAGAGTGAAAGAAGTACATTGACAACAATGCTCACGCTTGAGACTCTCATTGCCTCTTTTTCAAACTGTTTTTCCTGCAGATTTGTGTTTTCAATTTGATTCTGATTCATCTGCGGATTTTGTTTTTTTGTTTTTTCCATAGTAGTTACCTCCTAAATAAAAGATGGATTGATAACTCTTTATGGCACTTATTTTTTCGTGGAAGATAAAAAAATACACCCACGAAACCAGTAATTACATATACTGTCCCGCAGATGTCTTCGATCCACTGTCATTTACGACCCGGCCCCAGGAAATCCCCGGCCTGCTCAGTTTGTACTGTATAAAATACTGCAGTGCAAAGAGTAGTTTTGATTAATATATCATATCTATATGACATTGTAAAGTTAAAGTTGCAACTAACTTTTAAAAAAAGAGGGATGAAAAACCATCCCTCTTAACATACATCAACTTGCTTCTACCATATCTGCCAGTCTTCTTGCAGCTGCGGCTAAAACTTTAAGTCCCTCAAAAACTTTCTTCTCATCCGCATCTTTTGGAAATGACTTCAGATAGGAATCTGCTTCTAAGGTAATATATCCCTGATAATTTATTTCTCTAAGTGCTGCTGTGACTTCATCAAAATCAATTTCCATAGAAAATGGGAGCTGATGAGAATCATGAAGTCTGTCATTATCATGCATATGAAGTGCTTCTAGATGATGACCGAGTGCACGAATCATATTGGCTGCTCCTGAGCCTGAGCCTCTCATTTCTGCATGACCAATATCAAGACAGGCAACTAAATAGTCATCATTTACAAGATTTAAATGCTTTAGGAAATCTTCAGATGTTGCGCATGCAGCAAATGATGATTGATCCTTTTCTTCATCCCACATCCACATATTTTCCGTAGCAATCTTTACCCCGCACTCCTTTGCAAATGGAAGCAGTTTCTGATACATCTCGGCATTCTCTTCTGCTGATTTATCATTCTCAGGATGAATGATACAAATTTTTCCTCCAGCTTCTGCCGTGCATTCAATCGCACGCATAAGATATGGTTGCATTGCTGCTGTAGATGGAAATGGTGCATGAGACTGGTTGCATACGATACCATTGTCCAGTCCAATCTGCTTTAATCTTCTTACAAATTTCAAATAATCCTTTGAAGCGAATGGATGAGTGTTTCCTGGAGTAACCTTTCCATTTTTGTCAAGAACACACATTGGAAACATGGATAAATCCCATGCATCAAAGCCTGCTTTTCCAACTAGCTCTACCGCTTTTTCCTCCCCAAATCTCAGTGCTGTAGAGTTAATCTCTGTTGATATTTTCATAAAAAAATTTCTCCTTTATTTTTTGTTTTTTATTTCCCTTTTTTTACTGCGTTTTGATGAATTTTTTTCTTTTTTTTTACCTATTTTTATACATTCCCTATTGTATATATTCCCATATATGTTGTCAATATCATCACCTTATAAATAAAATTCACCTTTTTTAGTCATTATTGCGGTTATTTCTTCCACTTGTCTTTAACATAGTTCTGTGCTAAAGTAGGGCTTGTGTAATAAAACAATATATTTGTTTTAGTGCACTAAACGTTTGTTTTTGGGAGGAGATATCTATGAAATACCTCAGACAATTTCTATTGATTCTTCTAATTTCTTTTATTGGAGAATTGCTTCACGAAGTGTTGCCGCTGCCAGTTCCAGCCAGTGTATATGGATTTGCAATCCTATTTATCGGTCTGTTAAGCGGCGTTATTAAGCTTGCTCATGTGAAAGATACAGGAAAGCTTTTAATTGAAATCATGCCAGTTATGTTTATCCCGGCTGGTGTCGGACTTCTTGAATCCTGGCCGCAGCTTTCGCCTATTGGTGTACCGGTTGCCATAATTACACTTGTTTCAACCGTAGTTGTTATGATAATTTCCGGAAAGATTACACAATTTGTGATTCATAAGGAAGCACAGCGAAAAACTGCTTCCAGTCAAACAAAGGAGGCTTGATCTGATATGCTTGATTTTCTGACTAATTCATTATTTTTTGGCGTTGCTGTAAGTCTTGCCGCCTATGAAGTAGGTTCACTTTTAAAGAAAAAATTTAAATCTCCGCTTTTAAATCCTCTTTTAATAAGCATTATTCTGGTAATTGCAATTCTTGTGGCACTTGATGTTGACTATCAAAGCTACAACATCAGCGCAAAATATTTAAGCTACTTATTAACACCAGCTACTGTCTGTCTCGCGATTCCGCTATACGAACAGATTGAAAAGCTTAAAAGCAACTGGAAGGCAATCGTTGCTGGCATTGTTTCAGGTATCATTTCATGTGTGCTGTGTGTCTATGCCTTCTCCTTAATATTTGGCCTTACACATGAGCAGTATGTTACCCTTCTTCCAAAGTCCATCACAACTGCAATCGGTATGGATGTTTCAACTGAGCTTGGAGGCATCACAACTATTACTGTTGCTGTTATTATCATAACTGGTGTATTTGGAAATATCGTTGGAGAGCCAATCTGCAAGCTGTTTCATATCACAGAGCCTGTCGCAAAGGGTGTGGGAATGGGTTCCTCTGCCCATGCAATAGGAACAGCCAAGGCTATGGAGATGGGTGAAGTCGAAGGTGCAATCAGCAGTTTGTCTATCGCTGTAACAGGTCTTTTAACTGTTATTGCTGCTTCCATTGCCGCAAATCTATATTAAATTATCTACCCAAAAAAATCGGCAGCACAGAAACTTATCACTCTGTGCTGCTTATTTTTATCTGATCCTATTTTTATTTAATCCTGCTTTTCTTCAACAAAATCCTATCATGAAACATGTTTTATCAAATCTTACTTTGCATACAGTCTTGTTGAGCCTGCCGGCTGATCTGCCGTATTTCCAGCATAGATCTTTCCATCATCACCCTCATACACATAATCGTAAATATTAGGAAGCTTTATTGTGCTACCATCTGATGTCTCATATGCATTCTGTGACAAGATATAATCGCAGAAGCTTTCTGTATCATATGTATCTGACTGCTTTTCCATTTCACTCTTAAAATAATCACCAGGTGTTTGCGTGCTCTGTGTACCATTGGAAATCTGCGCAATTAACTGAGTACTCAAATTGCCGGATGCTATGATAAAGCCATCGCTTACCTTTGTATTTAACATGAATAAATTAAAATCATCAAGTCCTTTCTCAAAGGCTGCTGTTGGCGTCATATAAATATAGGTATATGGCGCATTCCATACATAGTAGGTATCTGAGTAGCCAGCTGCTTGTGTCATGCTAAACTGGATAATCTTTGTCATTGTGACAACCTTCGCACGATAGTCGATTCCATCAAGCATAAATGAGTATGTGCGATCTGATGCTGTACATGCCACTCCATCTATTGCAACCAGTCCTCCTGACTGTGCAGCTGTCTGTTGTTCATCATAGCACTGCTGCGCCAGTTCTGTAAGTATGTCTTCCTGCTCTGCTGTCACTTCTTCCTCTGCCTCAATTGTAATATCGGCGTCAGTCACAAGACTGCTTATAATAAAATCAGCATAGCCAGATGCATACATTGGCGTCAGCTGCGGATAAGTGTTATAAAATAGTACACCTGGCTCATATAATCCCTGCTGTGCGTACATCTCATCATACATATACTGAACATCTGACATATATGCCATCTGATACATCATATTACTGTTTGATGCCTGAATCTGTACCTGAACTGGACTTGCCGGACTCTGCCACTTACCGTCTCCCCACCACATAATTTGATGTTCAATCGTATAATCCGACGGTGCATAACAGCGCGCAACAGTTTCATTTGTTTCCTGATCAACGATAGAAGTCAGCGTATACGACACTACTGCATCTGGATCCGCTGAATTTGCTGCATCCCCATTTGTATTATTGTTTTTTGCATCATTGCCTATGTTTCCAACGATACCGCCAATTCCAGGATTTTTAACTCCTTCATTTCCATTTTTAGAATTGATAACACCAGATTTATCTGTATCATCTTGATTTTTTGTTTCCAGATTATCAATCTGATCGTCCTCATCATCTCCATTTTTCAAAAGTGCATTTGCTAGCTTCCAAAGCTTTTCATCACCGGAAATCTCATAGCAAAGGCCATTTGCCTCTAAATGATGACCATTAAAGGAAATTCGGTATGCGCTTGCATCAGCAAATGTGAAATAAAAAATATCGTCACAATCACTGCTTCGCTCAGTTGTCACATTCTTTACCTTAATTGATGACATCGCATCAAAAAATGCCTGAATCGCATCAGCATCAAATGTAGCGACATCAATTCTTGTCTCACCATCCTGACGATATGCTAACGAGAATACCTCATCCTTATTGAAATTCTTTGCAAATTCCTTTACCTCATCTGAGCAATAATCAAAAAGTCCATCACCTGCCTGTGCCTGAGGCTTTGTAACTGACGATTGAATACTTGAATATACTGCCGCCTGCACGCTTACAGCTGAAATTGCCATACCCATTGCCAAAACACATCCACATGTACTAAAAACTTTTTTTCTTTTCATACAAAACACTCCTTCCATTCCTATTTTACAACGATTCAGAACAAATTAAAAAAATCACTTCTAAGTTCTTACCAACATTATACAGTATGAAATATCTGTTTGAAAGGAATTTACCACTTCTGGCATTGACTTATCTGGCAAATTTTTCTATACTAAAAAAAACATTTTTAAAGGGGAATATCATGACATTTTCTGAACAATTAAACGAATATCTTTCTATTTTAAATTGCAGTGCTAAAGAACTCTCACAAATAAGCGGTCTTTCTAATTCAGTCATAAGCCGCTATCGAAGCGGTGAACGTGTTCCTCGCCCTGAAAGTGAAAAATTAAATCAATTATGCGAAGGAATTTATCTACTTTCAAAAGAAAAAGCAGCTTCTAAGCGTACTTCTGCTTCCATAACGCCTTTTACAAAAGATGAAATCTACACTGCTTTTACAAATACGTTAAAGCAGCCTGATAATAGCCAACTTTGTGAAAATTTCAATCATCTGCTGTTAGCATCCTCTGTCAGCCTTGCTGATCTGGCACGTTTTTTAAATTATGATTCATCTTATCTGTCACGCATACGTTCTGGCTCACGCATCCCTTCTGATCCTGAATGGTTTTGCAGCGAGACAGCTCGTTTTATTGTGCTTCGCACACCGCCTGCTGACCGCATTTTTATTGAAAAACTGACTGGTCAGTCTATTAAGGATATAAATGACTCTGCGGCTCTTTGTCAGCTGCTTTCTGGATGGCTTTTAAACACAAATACTATTTCACCGCAAATAAACCAAATGCAAAGCTTTCTTGAAAAGCTTGATCAGTTTGACCTTAATAATTTCATTCGTTCCATTCGCTTTGATGAATTGAAAGTACCAACTATGCCAATACAGTTGCCTGGCTCACGCTCCTACTTTGGTATTCGTGAATTTATGACTGCTGAGCTAGACTATTTAAAGACTACCGTTCTGTCACCTTCTATGGAAAACGTGATTATGTACAGCGATATGCCAATGGAAGAAATGTCAAAGGATCCAGACTTTCCTAAAAAATGGATGTTTGGTATGGCGATGCTCCTCAAAAAAGGTCTTCGTATAAATATGATTCATAACGTAAACAGACCATTTTCAGAGATGATGCTTGGACTTGAAAGCTACATACCAATGTACATGACAGGTCAAATTAGTCCCTACTATTTAAATGAAACGCCAAACCAGGTTTTTGGTCATTTTCTAAAAGTTTCTGGAACAGTTGCCTTATCTGGTGAATGCATTGCCGGTTTTCATAATGATGGAAAATATTATCTGACAAAGAAAAAGGACGAGGTGTCCTACTACAGGCACCGCGCCCAGGCTCTTTTATCACATGCTCGCCCACTTATGAGAATTTTTCGTTCAGACAATGCGATTCAATATAAGACACTGCGAACACGTCTGTTTGCATCCGGCTCTCAGAGAAACATTGTTGCATCACTTCCAATTTATACAATGACAGATGATCTTTTATGCTCTATTTTTGCTCAAAATTATGTTTCAAAATCAGACGCTGCAAAAATCTTCTCCTACACTGCTGCTGAGCGTGCACGTGTTGAAGCATTTCTTGCCACAGCTTCTTTAACAGATGAGATCAGTCCAATCGACAAGGCCGAATTTGAACGCTATCCGCTTCGTCTTTTTCTTGCTGATCTATTTTTGGAACATGATATTGTATATACATGGGATACATATCAAAAGCATCTTGCACTTACAAAACAATATGCCAAAACACATGGCAGTTATTCTTTAAAAATAAGTACTACACCTGCTTTTCGAAATATCCAAATTCAAATTTGCGAAGGAAAATGGGCTGTTATCTCGAAAAATAACAGCCCGGCAATTCATTTTGTGATTGAGCACAAGAAACTGCGCCATGCCATTGAAAATATGGTGATACCGCTGGTAGAAACATGACAGATCACTTTCTTCCAAAGTGGAAAAATCCTTTCTTCTCATATGGCTCACTCTCGTAGGAGACAAGCTCATATCCGATCTCTTTGATCTTATTCTTTGCCCACGGAATATCCAGTGCATCCTCACTGATTACAACAGTCTCTCCATCCTTTGCTGATGAGGAGACTTTTTTTACCTTGAAATTGCTGCGAATCAACTCGTTCATATGTGCCTCGCACATGCCACACATCATTCCGTCGATTTTTAATGTTGTCTTGATCATATCTGCACCTGCCTTTTCTTAGCAAAATCATACCCCCTTGGGGTATATTTATCGTATGCCCCAAGAGAGTATTTGTCAAGTGCGAACTCTATTATTGAAATATTTTATCATCTGGCGCTGATGAATTGCTCTATTACAATATAGCTCTGGTATCATCAAATCTCAAGCTTATCAAAATACAGTTCCTTGCATTCTCTCAAATAGTCCATGCCCTTCTCGCCCATGAATGGAAGGTGGTGGGCAATCTGTGGTTTTCCAGAGAACGGGAAGCTTACACAGGTAAAATAAGTGTCCTGTGGCACGCAGCTTTCCATCACGCTATCGCCGAGCACCCACTGACCATGAAGCGTCTGATATAAATCAAGTCGATCTTTCTCCTTTGCATAGTAGGTAACGTCTGCATTTGGAGATTCAATTGCCTTTAGGCTATGACTGCAAATCATAGCAGTCGGTTCAATATCAAGCTCTCTCATTGCACCAGCTAATCCAAGTAATGTATCGTAATCAGCTTGAATAGTGGCCTGTGCCGGCTTTCTTCTCATGCTTGCCATTGGTCCACCGCCCATCGGCATCAAATCAGCCTGTTTTTCTTCGATGCGAGCAAGCAATTCTTCGTTGATTGGCTCTCCAATCACGGCCGAAATCTGCTTTAACCAGTCGATAGTTCCCTGATAACCATATGGTGCACCATAGACAAAAGGTGTCCCAAAGCGATCCTTTAAAATGTTTCCTGCTTCAAGCGCCTCATTTCGAATAATGAGATTAAGTCTTGCTGCCCCTGCCGTCTCAAGATCTTCAATATCAGATTCAAGTCCCATCACCATTCTACACTTCCAGCCAAATGCTTCACTCATCAGCTGCTGTAACTCCCACACGTCGGAACGGATTCGGTAGGAACCAGCCGACGCACCGATGATCTGATAAGTCTTTTCTTCTTTTTTATCACAATCCTTTGCGATTTGCTTTGCCAAAAGCTTATAGACAGCGCGAAGTCCGTAGGTATAATCACCGCGAAAACCTCCATCCTCAAAGGCAACTAATTTTGCATTTACCTTCTCTTGCATATAGCGGCAGACACCTTTGATGTCTGTTCCAATGACAGCAATAACGGCTGATGCCACAACGAAAATTACCTTTGGCGCATAGGTCTCATCAATCTCGACAATCGCCTTTTCCAATCGAGTGACATCTCCCATTATGACATCATCTTCACTGATATGAGTTGTAAAAAGAGACTGGCTAAGTCGAATGCCAAGCGAGCTGTAAAGGCCACCACCAAAATGAGTTGTTCCAGCCGGGCCGTACTCAAGTACAATCGCATTCTGAATCGGCATCAGGCTCCATATGATCGCTATGCGGTCGGACGCCGGCGGGTAAAATCTACATAAACTCATTTCATCCCTCCTTTTTGTGCCTGAACAAATGCATTCACAACCATCTCGTTCACCTCGAAGCCCAGCACATTGTAGGCCTGCATCATGCGAATCATCTGTGTGCCAGATTTTTTCATCTCTTTCGCATTTCCAGCTCCGATGTTAAATTGAGGTTTTAATACTGGATATAGATATTGCAAAGGTCCAATATTGGCTGCTCTTGTCACATATGGATCGCAGTGCGTCAAAATTTCTTTACGCCACTGTTCATCTTGTGCAGTCAAATCTGAGATTTGTAACAGAAGTGGCTCCATGCCAAGACTTGTCAGAAAACTATGAAGTTCATAATTACACAGAGCCGTATTGCCACTAAAATATGTTTTTCCTTTTAAAATCGGCTTTGCATTTTCTGTGCGCTCTTTGGCTTTCTGATGCCAATCGGAAAGCTTTTCTGGCATCTGTTTTTCCAGAATTTCAAACAATTCTTTATAAGCGTGATAGATTCGGTCAGGATCGCTATAGCGCTCAAATACCACATACGGTGTGCCAAACTTTTTTTTCATTTTCTTTGCAAGCGAAAGACCCACTGGATGCACAACCAAATTGACAGCTGCCTGTGGTGCCGTTTCAATTTCCTTTACACTGCTATTTCCCGGAAGCTGCATGCCAACTGGAATCGACTGTTCCTTAAGGACGCGATACACCTCTGTTTTTGTAAAGTCTCCCAGACGAAGTCCCAATACATTGACGCAGTTTGTTTTTTCTTGTGGCTGCATCATCTCGCAACAGACCTCTAATGTATGTTCAATTCCCGGAAGATGGTCATCTGTCTTAAAATTCTCTGCATGGACAACCATTACTGGAAAGCCATATTGATCTGAAAATAGATCAGCCATTGACTCCACATCATCACCTGTGATCTCCGGCACACATGTTGTGACTATGAAAACTGCCTTTGGATGATATTCCTCGTTTAACTCTTTCATTGCCTCTTCCAGCTTTTCCTGACAACCAAAGGTTACATCATGCTGCTCTAATACAACCGATACAATCTGACAGCCATCAGCTGACATACTTCCATTTCCAGATGTTGCCATCTTTGTGTAATAGGCACACTCATCTGGTCCAAGCACCAGCATTACGCTGTCTTTGATCGCACGGATTGTCAGCATTGCGCCCATCAGAGGACAATGATAGCCTGGAAACAGCGCGTAAGAAAGTGGCTCTACCTGCTTCATTTTATCGACCTGACTGAGTCTTTTCAGGTTTTGAAGCATCTTTTCTCCATTTAATCCCATATTTTTCTCCATTTTATTTTGCTTTTAAATCGCGGCATAGGCAAGTAACGGTTTTTCTCGTCCTGCCACATGCAAAATCTCACATTCTACCTGATAGACATCCTTCATCATCTTTGATGTGATCACATCCTGCGGCGCGCCTTCGCCATATTTTTCTCCATTTCGAATCACAATCACATGATCACTGACTTCCATCGCCTGTGCCAAATCGTGAAGCACCATGACAACGCCGATTCCTGTCTCACGATTGAGTTTTTTTACCAAATTCATCGTCTCTAGCTGATGGGAAATGTCCAGATAGGTTGTCGGTTCATCCAAAAACATAATCTCTGGCTTTTGTGCCAACACGGTTGCAATCCATACACGCTGCGTCTCACCACCTGAAATTTCATAAATGGACTTGTCACGAAATTTCCAAGTACCAGTCACTTCCATTGCCCATCGAATGACTTCCTCATCCTCCTTGCTCTTTCCTGACATCAATTTCTGGTGTGGCATTCGCCCATAGCCGACAAGCTCTTTTACACGAAAGTCAGACGGAGCTGTATGGATCTGGGGCAACACGCCAAGTTTTTTGGCAAGTGACTTTGGCTTCATCGTCTGAATGTCACAGCCATCCAAAATGACACTTCCCTTCTGATAACGGATCAGTCTTGTCAGTGCCTTTAACAATGTCGACTTTCCAGAGCCATTTGGTCCAATGATCGTCGTGATTTTGTTTCTTGCAATTGACACATCCATCTGATTGACAATCACATGATCTCCGTATCCGATTTGCAATCCGCTTGCCTCAAGCTCCATTGAAACTACCTCTCTTTCTAAGCATGTATAAGAAGAACGGGCCTCCAAATACACTCATCATGACACCAACTGGAATCTCAGTTCCCGGCCAGATGCTTCTTCCCACCGTATCAGCAAGCAATACCATCACACTTCCGCTTAAGATACTGGTTGGAAGCAATACCTTGTAGTCTGATCCGACTAACATTCTCGCAATATGAGGCGCCACCAGACCGACAAAGCCGATCATTCCAACTTCAGAAACTGTCGCTGCTGCCAAAAATGCAGAGACACCTGAAAGTGCAATTCGGCTCAAATTGACGCGAATACCCAAATTTTTTGCCATCTCATCGCCAAGCTGAAGCGCATTTGCATTTCGAATACAAAGACAAGCAAGCACAAGGCCAACCACAGCATACAGTGCCATCACACGCACCTGAGTCCAGTTTCCACCGGAAAAGCTTCCATTCATAAAGGATAAAACACCGCTCAAATTATCGCTGTTTTGCAGCTGTAAAAATGAATTATATCCGCCTAAAACTGAGTTGACTGCAACACCAGACAAAATAATTCTGACTGGATCTACGCCATCCTTCCATGCAAGCAGATAAATTAGCACACAGGCAAGTGCCGCACCACCAAATGCAAACAGTGGAACCGAGTAGGTGAGACTCGGAAACAGAAGTAGAATTGTGATTGCCGCTGCTCCTGCACCAGCTGACACACCGATTGTTCCTGGATCTGCAAGTGGATTTCTCATAACTGCCTGAAGAAGTGCGCCTGCCGCTGAAAGACACGCGCCCACCATAATGGCAAGCACAGCTCTTGGCAGTCGAAGATTGAAGACAATGATGCGAATCTTTCCGGCATTCTCATCCCAGAGGCCCCGAAGGACCTCTGGAAGCGGATAGCCAGAGCTTCCTATCGCAATACTTAAAAGAAACACGGCAGCCAAACTGGCAAGAAGAATTGCCCAAACAACACCTGTTCTTAACAGCTGATTGCCGCTTTTATTATTTTTATTGCTTGTAGTTCTATTAAAATCGTAAAACAAGCTGAGGTGTATGTTATTGAAAGGTTAGGTAGATTTTATAAAGTTGCTGATGCAGGTTTAACTATTATAATTCCTTTCTTTGATCATGTAAGAAGTGTTGTTAGTCTTAAACAACAAACTATGGATGTTCCACCTCAAGGTGTTATTACTAAAGATAATGTTACTATCACTATTGATACTGTTGTATTTTATCAAATAACAGATCCAGCAAAGGCTGTTTATGAAATTCAAAATTTGAAAAAGGGTATTGAATATTTAGCTATTACTACAATTCGTGATATTATTGGTAAAATGGATTTAGATGAAACTTTTAGTTCTCGTGATGGTATTAATACTCAATTAAGAGTTGTTCTTGATGAGGCTACTGACAGATGGGGTTGTAAAGTTGATAGAGTTGAAATTAAAGATATTACTCCACCTGCTGATATTAGAGATGCAATGGAAAAAGAAATGAATGCTGAACGTAATAAACGTGCTTTAATTCTTGAGTCTGAAGCTCAAAGACAGTCAGCTATTACTATTGCAGAAGGTAAAAAACAGGCTGCTATTTTAGAGGCCGAGGCTGATAAAGAAGCTCAAATTCGTAGAGCTGCTGGTGAGGCTCAGGCTATTAGAGAAGTTGCAGAAGCTAAGGCTAAGGAAATTCAAGTGGTTTACGAGGCTATTAAGAAATCAGATCCTGATGAAAAATTGGTTCAATTAAAATCTTTAGAAGCACTAGAAGAAGTTGCTAAGGGTGAGGCTAATAAAGTGTTTATTCCTTTTGAGGCTACAAATACTTTGGCTAGCTTGGGTGCTATGAAAGATATTGTTACAGATAAGAAAAAGGAATAATTTTTTAAATTTTATACATACTACTAAAAATGGCATATTTAATATGTCATTTTTTGATAGTATGTATATTTTGTATTGACATTGTCTTTACTTTGTAATATAATAAAAATAGAAAGAGGTGATTAATATGGCTCAAACTTTAGTTAATGTTCGTATGGACGAAGAAGTAAAAAAAGAAATGGAAAAAACATGTAAAGAATTAGGTATGACAATGAGTACCGCTTTTAATATATTTGCTAGAAAAATGAGTAGAGAAAAAAGAATTCCTTTTGAAGTTTCTATAGATCCTTTTTATTCTGATAGTAATACAAAAGCTATAAAAAATTCAATTAAAGAATTGGAATCTGGGAAAGTCGTAAAAAAATCATTAGATGAATTAGAGGCGATGGCTGATGAGTAATAATATACTATTTACAGAAACTGCGTGGGAAGATTATTGTTATTGGCAAAATCAAGACAAAAAAACATTAAAAAAAAATTAATCAGTTATTAAATGATATTAAAAGAAATAATTTTTCTGGTATTGGTAAACCTGAACCATTAAAAAATCAATTTAGTGGATATTGGAGTCGAAGAATTGATGAAAAAAATAGAATTGTTTATAAAGTAGAAAACGATATGATTCAAGTAGTTCAATGTAAGGGACACTATGAGGAGTAAGAAAAAATTTATAATAAAAAGAAGTGATAAAATCACTTCTTTTTATTACATTTTTTCAGGCATATCCATTCCAAGCAAGTTGGCACCTATTTTTAAAACTTTTCCAACAGCAAAATTTAGGTAAATACGACTATTTTTTATATTTACATCTTCTACCATTATACGGTTTTCATTATAGAATACACTATATGCTTTTGCTAATTCTATTAAATAACGTGATAATATTGATGGTTCATTTTTTTCTGTAACTTGTACAAGTATATTATGAAAATCATATATTAATTTTATTATGTTTTGAGAATATGTATCTTCTAAACTATCAAAATTAACCATATCAAATGGAATATTATCTATTTTTATTCCTGCTTTTTTTAATACACTTTTTGTTCGTACATAAGTATATTGGATATATGGTCCTGTTTCTCCTTGAAAGTTAAGAATGTTGTTCCAGTCAAATACTTCGTCTTTTACACGGCTATTTGATAAGTCATTGAATATGATTGCTCCTATCCCAACTTTTTTTGCTACTTCTTCTTTGTTTTCTAGTTCTGGATTTTTTTGTTCTATAATTTCTTTGGCACGTTCTATTGCTTCTTTTAAAAGTTCTTCCAATTTTACTATATTTCCTTCTCTTGTTGACATTTTTCCTGTTGGTAATAATACCATTCCAAATGAAACGTGTTCTAATCCTTTTATATATTTTTCATCCAATCCTAGATATTTTGCTGTTGCAAAAACTTGTTTAAAGTGTAATACTTGTTCATAAGATGTTACATATAGTGCTTTGTCAAAGTTATAGTTTCTTGCACGATATAAGATTGCTGCTAAATCTCTTGTTGCATACGTGCTTGAACCATTTGATTTTACTATTATACATGGTGTATTTATTCCTTGTTCTTCTAATTCTACAATTTTTGCTCCTTGAGATTCTTTTAATTTTCCACTTTTTTCTAATATTTCTATTACTTCTTGCATTTTGTCTGAATAAAATGCTTCTCCATTCCAAGAGTCAAATGTGCTTCCTAATAAGTTATAAACACGTTGAAATTCTTTTAAACTTAATTCTCTAAACTTTTTCCAGATTTCTACGCAATATGAATCTCCATCTTCAAGTTTTTTAAAATTATCTCTGCATGCTTGTAATATTTGTTCATCTTCTTTGCATGCTGTGTTTATCCTAATATAAATCTTTGTTAATTCGTTTATTGGGTCTGAATCTATATCATATTCTTTTCCCCATCTTTTATATCCTTCTATTAGTTTTCCAAATTGTGTTCCATAGTCTCCTAAATGGTTTATTCCTGTTACATTATATCCTAGATATTTATATATGTTATATAGTGCTGCTCCTATTACTGTTGAACGTAAATGTCCTATATGAAATGGTTTTGCTATGTTTGGTGCTGAATAGTCTATTACTATATTTTTTTCTTTGTTTTTGTCATCTTCTGGTTCTATGCCAAATTTTTCATTATTTGATATTTGTTCTAAAACTTCTTTTGTAAATATTTTTGAAGAAATATAAAAATTCAAGTATCCTCCGGCTATTTCTACTTTTTTTATTATTTCTGATTTTGATATTCCATTTTCTTCTAGCTTTTCTTTTATCTGATTTGCTATTTCTGGTGGTGATTTTCTTAATGTTTTTGCTAGTCTAAAGCATGGAAATGCATAATCTCCATTTTTTGTGTCTTTTGGTACTTCTATATATGTATATATTTCTTTTGATTCTACATTTTCTATAGTTTTGGCTATTTGTTCTGATATTTCTTTTTTTATATCTAACATTTTTTCTTTCCTTTCATTTAAGTAAATAAATTGGAACGCTAGACTTATTAATACTTTAATTTTTTTCTTAAGCGTTCCTTTAATTTTATATTTTAAGAATTTATATAATTCCAAGAGTCTCTACACATATCTTCTAATGTTTTTGTGGCTTCCCATCCCAATTCTTCTTTGGCTTTTTTAGGATTTGCATAACATGTTGCTATGTCTCCACTTCTACGTGGTGCTATTTTATATGGTACTTCTTTTCCTGTTGCTTTTTCAAATGCTTTTACCATGTCTAATACACTGTATCCTGTTCCTGTTCCTAAGTTATAAATAAATAGTCCCTTATTTTCTTTTTCTAGTTTATTTAATGCTAAGACATGTCCTTTTGCTAAGTCTACAACATGGATATAATCTCTAACTCCTGTGCCATCTGGTGTGTTATAGTCATTTCCAAATACTGATAATTGTGGTAATATTCCTGCTGCAACTCTAACTACATAAGGCATTAAGTTGTTTGGTATTCCTTGTGGTTCTTCTCCTATTAGTCCACTTTCATGTGCTCCTACTGGGTTAAAATATCTTAATATGCAAATATCCCATGTATTGTCAGATGCATAAGTATCTTTTAATATTTGTTCTATAAATAGTTTTGTTGTTCCATAAGGATTTGTTGTTCCTCCTGTTTTACATTCTTCTGTGATTGGAATTACTTCTGGGTCTCCATATACTGTAGCAGATGAACTAAATATGAATTTTTTTACATTGTGTTTTTTCATTACTTCTAAAAGTGCAAGTGCTCCATTTATGTTGTTGTCATAGTATTCTATTGGTTTTTGTACTGATTCTCCTACTGCTTTATATCCTGCAAAGTTTAATACTGCTTCTATGTCATTTTCTGTAAATACTTTTTCTAGTTTTTCTTTATCGCGGTAATCCATTTCATAAAATTTGAAGTCTTTTCCTGTTATTTTTTTTATTTTTTCTAATACTTCTGCTTTACTGTTTGAGAAATTGTCTATTATTACTATTTCCTTTCCTGAATTTAATAGTTCTACTGCTGTATGACTTCCTATATATCCTGTTCCTCCTGGTAATAATACTGCCATATATATATCAACCCTTTCCTTTTTTATTTTATCTTTTATTAGTGTTTATACATAATTTTATATTTTTTCTAGTTCTTGGCCATTTTTTGTGTCTTTTACAATATATCCTTTTTCTTTTATTAAGTCTCTTATTTCATCAGATTTTGACCATTCTTTTTGTTCTCTTGCTATTTTTCTTTGTTCTAATAAGTTTGTGATTTCTTCTGATATTTCTTCATTTTTTCTTTCTTGTATTTTGTTTATTTCTATTCCTAAAACTGTGTCGAATTTTTGTAATAATTCTGCTACTTTAGGATTTTTCTTTTCAAATCTTGCTGCTTCCCATACAAAACTCATTGCTAATGGCATATTCATATCATCATTTATTGCTTTGTGAAATTTTTCTTCTATATCAGATATTTTTCTAATGTCTGCATCTTTTAGCTCGTCATTTCCTTGTAAATGTGTCTGATATGCATTTCTTAATCTTTCTAATGATTTTGATGTTGCTTCTATTCCTTCCCATGTAAAGTTTAGTTTGTTTCTGTAGTGGCATGAGTAGCAAAATAGTTTATATACAAGTGGGTCATATCCTTTTTCTTTTATGTCTTTTAGTAAATATACGTTTCCTAAACTTTTTGACATTTTTCCGCCATTTATTAGTAAATATTCTCCATGTAGCCAATAGTTTGCTGGTATTTTTCCTGTTCTTCCTTTGCTTTGTGCTATTTCATTTTCGTGGTGTGTTGGTATTAAGTCTATTCCTCCTGTGTGTATGTCAAATTGTTCTCCTAGATATTTTAATGACATTGCTGAACATTCTATATGCCATCCTGGATAACTTGGTCCCCATGGGCTATTCCATTTCATTAAATGGTTTTCTGGTGCCTTTATCCATAATGCAAAATCATAAGGATTTCTTTTTTC
>ERZ835109.1174-NODE-1174-length-22937-cov-6.948781_pt1 | contig 22937 bp, 25 predicted proteins | sample MGYA00519946_ERZ835109 | MGnify/ENA primary metagenome ERZ835109 (study PRJEB31850, sample SAMEA3708771) | human gut metagenome | biome: human gut; feature: human-associated habitat; material: faeces | place: China | collected 2014 ...
TACAGTGACTTGTCGCCAGTTTCCTAACTTGACATTCGCTCCACGGAAAACCTGCCCTTGCTTATCTTTTTTTGCAGGACAGCAACCTCACGCTTCATTGCTATCATGTCACAGCTCTCTTAGTATAAATGATACTTTCCTTTATTTCAAGTCTTTTTTTTTATTTATTGTATTTTTTTTCGTACATTGCAGATTCTTGACATATACCAATTAGAATGGTATATTATATCTGACTTGTAGAAGAACCAAAGGCGGTTTTCCCTGTAGGGAGACCGTCTATTTTTTTTGCAGGTCAGATCCTTGGTCATCGTGCAGTATTGCAGTATGCCAGAGCCGGACGTTTCCCCCAAGAATGTCCCTGCCGCGGCAAAATCTCCTTCTGCATTTATATCCTCTTTGCAGGGATTCCCCAGTTAATATGCAGATGTTCTGCCCGATGGCTCAAGAATCCTCTCAATTACATACCATGAAAATAACGCTGCTGTCCGGAGTTGCAGATCCGGATGTGCAGCGTTATTTTCGTTTTCTGTATAAAATTTCTATCCGGCATTCTCTGCCTGATTCCCGTATGACATTTTCTTCCCACTGTCATTTATCATTTTCTTCCTATTATAATAGGAAAGAACTCTTTCAGTTTACAGAATCTTTCCGGTAAAACTTTCTCTTCTGAACAGTTCAGCGATCTCCGGGAATATTTCCACGCTTCTTTTTAATATTCCATGCGTATATGCGATCAGTATCCCATAATTTGTCATTGGTACTTTCTGCCCTTTTGACCTCTCCAGCCGAATCTGCATTTCCCGTTCATTAAGCATACATCCTCCACAATGTACAACCATTTTATAAGGACTCAGATCTGCAGGGAACTCTGTTCCTGATGTAGTTTCAAAAAGAAGCTCTTTTCCGGTATACTCCCTGATCCATTTCGGGATCTTTACCGTTCCGATATCTCCGCACTGCCGATGGTGAGTGCATCCCTCGCTGATCAGGATTTTATCTCCGTTTTTCAGCTTATCCAACATCATAACTCCTTCTATATTCGTTCTGAGATTTCCCTTATAGCGTGCAAACAGAATCGAGAATGATGTTAATTTTATCTCTTTTAATACATTGCATGCTACTTTCTCAAACACTTGACTGTCTGTAATCACAAGCTTTGGCGGTATTTTCAGATTTTCAATGGTTTCTTTCACTCTGTCCTCTTTGGTAACGACTGAAATTGCTCCCGATTCCAGAATGTCCCGGATCGTCTGCTGTTGAGGAAGGATCAGCCGCCCTTTTGGTGCAGATTCATCAATCGGGATGACAAGCACAACAACATCTCCCGATTCCAGCAGATCTCCCACGATTCTTTTTTTATTTTTCTCTGTGCAGATGCTTTCCCCGATTCTTTTCTTTAATTCACGGATTCCTTCTCCTGTCTCCGCACTTACATAAATCAGGCTCTCTTCCGGCACTTTTCCCCTGCCCTTTGACTGTATCCGGTGTTCTTTTAAAAGATCGCTTTTATTTACAGCAATGATAAAAGGCACCTTTCTTTTTTCTATTTCCTTCAGCAGGGCAAAATCTTCTTTCTTTATGCCTGTCCCTCCATCAATCACTACGATAGCCAGATCCGTCCGATTCAGCATCTGATAGCTTTTTTCTACCCGCAGCTTTCCAAGTTCCCCGTCATCATCAATTCCCGGCGTATCGATCATTACAACCGGGCCGGCCGGAAGAAGTTCCATCGCTTTTACGACCGGATCTGTTGTTGTTCCCTTTACGTTGGAGACTACAGCCAGATTTTGTCCTGTCACCGCATTGACGATACTTGATTTTCCTGCATTACGGCAGCCAAAAAATCCAATATGTGGCCTTTCTGCTGCCGGAGTCTGATTCAGATTCATTCTCCTGTCCTTTCCTGTTCCTATTTTTATCCGTCCATGTTTCAGATAGATTGCCTTAACGGCAAGTTACTTTTCTTTATCTTTCATTCTATTATACACAATTCATCGCAAATACGTTATACTGATATTACCTATAATTATGATTTTTTACAGGAGGATTTATTTATGCTTATAAAAAATGGTTATATAATTGATCCCGCTTCTGGCAGAGCGGAATTTGCTGATCTTCAGATTTCTGATGGGAAAATTTTTTCAATCGGACAGCATCTTTCAGTTTCCCCGTCAGAAGAGATCATTGATGCTTCAGGACTGACCATCGCTCCGGGACTGATCGACACCCACGTTCATTTTCGCGATCCTGGCTTCACCTATAAGGAAGATATTCATACAGGTGCTTCTGCCTCCGCTGCCGGCGGATTCACTTCCGTGATCTGTATGGCAAATACCAGTCCTGTCGTTGACTCAGTTTCTGTATTTTCCGGCCTCGCTGCCCGCGAAAAAGAAGAAGCTATTCATATTTATCAGGCTGCTGCCGTTTCCCATGATCTCAAAGGGACAGAACTGACTGACATGAAAGCTCTTGCCGCTGCCGGTGCGTGCGGATTTACTGATGACGGCATTCCGTTAAAAGATGCCGCATTCCTTCTGAAAGCCATGGAGCTTGCCGCACAACTAAACCTCCCCATCAGTCTTCATGAGGAGGACCCGTCTTTCATTGAAATAAATGGAATCAACCACGGAGCTGCTTCTGATTTTCTTGGGATCTACGGTTCTCCTTCGATTGCTGAGGAATCCCTTGTCGCCCGTGACTGTATGCTCGCCCTGAAATCCGGTGCAGATGTCGTGATCCAGCATATCAGTTCCGGAACTTCCGTGGAACTGGTGCGTACTTTTAAAGCTCTTGGAGCAAAGTTGCACGCAGAGGCAACTCCTCATCATTTTACGCTGACTGATGAGGCAGTAATAAAATATGGTTCTCTTGCAAAAATGAATCCACCGCTTCGTACAGAAAAGGACCGTCTTGCCATCATACAGGGACTTTGCGACGGAACCATCGACATCATTGCCACTGACCATGCCCCGCACAGTGCAGAGGAAAAGAGCCGTCCGATTCCATCGGCTCCAAGCGGGATCATCGGGCTTGAGACTTCACTTGCACTTGGCATCACTTCTCTTGTACGTCCGGGTCATCTGACTCTGAATCAGTTACTCGAGAAAATGACAGTTAATCCGGCTCATCTGTATCATCTTCCTTCAGGAAAACTGGAACCGGGGGCTCCTGCTGACCTGGTACTTTTTGATCCGAACGAAAAATGGATTCCGACAGAGTACCATTCCAAATCTTGCAACTCTCCATTTACCGGTTGGGAATTATATGGAAAGGTAAAGCGGACTATCTGTGCAGGAAAGACAGTTTACACTGATTGATCTAAATCGATTTGATTTAATCCCTCAATAAAAATACCGGCTATACAGATCCTGCATCCTGTTCAGGTCCGCTATAGCCGGCATTTTTATCCACTCTTTTATATTGCAGCTTTTCTTTTATATCTCTGCTTTTATTTCATAAGTTCTTCTGCCATCTCATCCAGCTCTTTCAGGTTCTCTTCACTCAGAGAGGACATAATCTTCACTGGTTTCTCCAGCATTGTAATATTTTTGCTCTTCTCCAACATTCCTGCAATCACTTTTCCTGCAGTAGATGCCCAGGAACCATTTTCAATCAGACCGATCGTCCGGTTCTGATAATTCCGTTCTTTCAGATGTTCGATGAAAGTTCTCATAAATGGGAAGATATCTCCATTATAAGTGATTGTGGCAAGCACCAGCTTTCCATAACGGAATGCATCCTCTACCGCCTCTGCCATATCCTCGCGGGCAAGATCACATACCACAACTTTCGGGCAGCCTTTTTCCTTCAGTTTTTCTCCCAACAGCTCTGCAGCCTTTTTGGTATTTCCATAAACAGAAGTATAAGCGATCATAACACCTTCTGACTCAACGCCGTAAGAAGACCAGGTCTGATACTGTCCCAGATAATGCTCCAGATTTTCGCTTAAAACCGGTCCATGCAGAGGACAGATCTTTTCGATTTCAAGTGCAGATGCAGCCTTCAGAAGATTCTGAACCTGGACACCATACTTTCCAACGATTCCAAAATAGTAACGGCGTGCCTCACAGTCCCAGTCTTCCTCTACATCCAATGCACCGAATTTTCCAAATCCATCCGCTGAGAACAACACCTTATCCGTACTGTCATAAGTCACCATAACTTCCGGCCAGTGTACCATCGGGGCGAAGACAAACGTAAGGATATGCTTTCCAAGTTCCAACTTCTCCTGGTTCTTAACTACGACTTTCTTTCCCTCTAAATCCAGGTTGCGGAAAAAGTTGGATATCATAGTAAATGTCTTCGCATTGCCCACAATCTTTGTATCCGGGTATACTTCCATGAACTTCTCAATATTGGCTGAATGATCCGGTTCCATATGCTGGATGATCAGATACTCCGGTTTCGCTCCGTCCAGTGCATTCTTTACATTCTCCAGCCATTCTTCTCCAAATGCCTCATCAACTGTATCCATAACTGCGATCTTTTCATCCCGGATCACATAAGAATTATAAGCCATTCCATTCGGAACAATATACTGCCCCTCAAATAAATCGATATCATGATCGTTCACGCCTACATAAATAATTTCATCCGTTACCTTCATCTTCTCTGCCCTTTCTTGCATGATGTATTTTATTCACCTTGAGTATAACGCAATTAAAAATATATGGCAATCCCGTCTTTTCAGGATTAAACCATACATTCATTCACTCCCGCTCTGTTAATTTCTCTTTCAGCCAAAATCTTTTCTATCAGCTCTTTGTCCTCAGGCGGTGCGGCCCACGCCAGCCCACACCCTGCGGACAGAATCCGGGGAGCCGGGATCAGCCGTCCCGGTATTCCCTTTTCTTTACAGATCTTTTCCATTGCCATCGCATCTGCTGTCGTATGAAAGGTTACAACAATTTTTAATTCCTTTTTTCGCATGAGACCACTGCCCCTTCTCATTGCACCCAAAACTGCAACTTATTTTTTCCCTTCGTTTTCAAAGTATTCTTTTACAAGCTTCACAACAACCCCTGATAACAGGAACACTGCAAGCAGGTTCGGGATTGCCATCAGTCCGTTAAATGTCTCCGCAATACTCCACATCAGACCAAGATCCATCGTAGCACCGACGATCGCTACCAGCGAATAAAGTACCATAAATGGTTTATTGACTTTTGAACCAAACAAAAATTCAATACATCTTGTTCCATATAAGCCCCATCCAAGGATTGTGGAAAATGCAAAACAACACATGGCAACTGCGGTAAAAATAGAAACCCAGTTTCCATAAGTAGAAGTAAACCCGCTGATCGTAAGCTCTGCACCTGCAGCCTCACCATAACCAATGGAAACGCCACTGCAAAGAATAACCAGTGCTGTCATTGTGCAGATCACGATCGTATCTACGAACACCTCAAAAATTCCAAAAAATCCCTGCTTGACCGGTTTCTGCGTATCAGCACATGCATGGGCGATCGAACCTGTACCAAGACCTGCTTCATTAGAAAAAATTCCTCTTGATACACCTTTTTTCATACTCATAAAGAAACTTCCCACTGCACCGCCTGTAACAGAAGCCGGAGAAAATGCACCTTCAAAAATTGATGCAAATACACCCGGAACATTCTTGATATTCAACAAGATCACGCCCAGTGCCAGCAGAATATAAACGACTGCCATAAACGGGACCAGCTTCTCTGTAACCCGGCCGATCCTCTTAATCCCTCCTAAAAGGATCAGGGCGATCAAAGCGGCAAGAACAATTCCGATGATCAGGTTCAATGTTCCTGACTTTCCCGCTTCAATGACTCCATAATTGATCAATGCTGAATCGATCGCTGTCGTGATCGTATTGACCTGAGTTGCATTTCCTGTTCCGAATACAGTCAGCACACCAAACGCTGCAAAAAGATATGCCAGCCAGTGCCAGTTCTTCTTCAGTCCATTTTTTATGTAGTACATTGGTCCGCCTACAAGATCTCCATCTGCATTCTTTTCACGGAAATGAACCGCAAGCGTTACTTCGGAAAACTTTGTACACATTCCAAGGATTGCAGAGATCCACATCCAGAAGACCGCACCCGGACCTCCGATAGCGATCGCACCGGCCACACCGGCTATATTTCCCGTTCCTACCGTAGCTGCCAGTGCCGTACATACTGCCTGAAACGGGGTCAACGCTCCGTCCGATGCATCCCTCTTCCTGAGCATTCGTCCGATTGTCACCTTCATCACATACGGGAATTTGCGGATCTGTAAAAATCTCGTTCTGAAGCTCAGCAGCAGACCAACTCCAATGATACAGATCATTGCCGGCACACCCCATATAAAGTTGTTGACAACATTATTTACTGATTCAATCGTAGATAACATTCTTTCATTCCTTTCTCATCTGAAACTGCGGCATCCTTTCTCCAAGTCAGCTTCCCCAAAAACTGTCATTTTACATCAACGCCGCTTTACCTTGCTAAACCGCAGTTTAACTGTTGAATTATAGCATATTTTCACCTTAAAGTACAGAATTTACATAAGATTCTTCTCTTGAGTGGCAGCTCTTTCCTGTGCTATAATCATAAGGTCATATAAAGCAGCATTTTATTTTGCGTGAAATGCTTACAGATCAGAAAGGACTTTTATATCTATGTGGATTGCAGATAATTGGAAAGACTATGAAATTATTGACTGTTCAAAGGGAGAGAAGCTGGAACGCTGGGGCAAATATCTTCTCGTCCGTCCTGATCCCCAGGTCATCTGGGACACCCCGAAGACCGACCGTGGCTGGAAAAATATGAACGGTCACTACCATCGCAGCAAAAAAGGCGGTGGTGAATGGGAATTTTTTAAGCTTCCTCAGCAGTGGCAGATCCATTACGGTTCGCTTACTTTTAATCTCAAGCCGTTCAGTTTTAAGCATACCGGTCTTTTTCCTGAACAGGCAACCAACTGGGACTGGTTTTCAGAAAAGATCCGCAACGCCGGCCGACCTGTCAAAGTACTGAATCTCTTTGCCTATACCGGAGGAGCTACCCTCGCAGCCGCGGCTGCCGGTGCAACAGTCACTCATGTTGATGCCTCCAAGGGAATGGTCACCTGGGCAAAGGAGAATGCTGTATCTTCCGGGTTGAAAGATGCTCCGATCCGCTGGCTTGTAGATGATTGTGTAAAGTTTGTAGAACGTGAGATCCGCCGTGGCAACACCTACGATGCCATTATCATGGATCCTCCTTCTTACGGACGCGGACCAAAAGGTGAGATCTGGAAGATTGAAGACATGATCCATCCGTTGATCCGGCTCTGCACAAAAATTCTGTCCAAAGATGCATTATTTTTCCTGGTCAACTCCTATACAACGGGTCTTGCACCTGCAGTACTGACTTATATGATCTCCACCGAATTAAAATCCTGGAACGGTCATGTTGATTCTCAGGAGATCGGACTCCCTGTTACAAATTCAGGACTGGTTCTTCCCTGCGGTGCTTCCGGCAGATGGGAATCCCGTTGATTTTTCTGATACTGGTTGCCTTTTTACATTGCAAATCATATGAAAAAAGCATCGGAATAAGGAATCTCTTCCAAGAGTTTTCTTTCCGGTGCTTTTCCTTTGCTTTTCCTTTGCTTTTCTTTACTTCTCTTTTTTCCGGCTTTCTGATTCATCTTACCTGGATTGACCCAAGAATCTCCCCAATAGGTGCTGCAATGCTCAGTTCTGCCCGGACTGCTTTCTCCGTGCTGGATTTATTGATAACAACCAGGTGCTTTCCCCGAAAATAATCAATAAACCCTGCTGCCGGATATACAACCAGCGATGTGCCTCCGATGATCAGTGTATCTGCTGAACCGATTGCCCGGACGGCACCATCAATCGTCTTTGCATCCAGTCCTTCTTCATATAGTACCACATCCGGCTTGATCTCGCCGCCACAGGAACAGTGCGGTACACCTTCCGATTTTTTTACATACTCTGCGTCATAAAATTTTCCGCATTTCATACAATAATTTCTATGGATACTTCCATGAAGTTCATATACTTTTTTACTGCCTGCCGCCTGATGAAGACCATCAATATTCTGCGTCACAACTGCCTGAAGCTTTCCTGCTGCCTCAAGCTCTGCCAGCTTCAGATGTGCCGGGTTCGGCTTTGCATCCAACATCATCATCTTCTCTTTATAAAATTCATAAAATGCTTCCGGATATTTTATAAAGAAACTATGACTGACAACCTGCTCAGGAGAGTACTTGTATTTCTGATGATAGATTCCGTCTGCACTTCTGAAATCCGGAATCCCGCTTTCAGTTGAGACTCCTGCTCCTCCGAAAAATACGATCCTGCTGCTCTCATCTATAATTTTCTGAAGTTCCGCTATTTCCTTTTCATACATCTTTTCTTTCCTCACCACATACAGTAAATGCGGTACATACTTCATGTACCGCATCTCCTGGAAATAATTTTTATGTATCTTACAGATCCACTTTTCCGGTTGTATCGCCATTGACAACATAATATGCTGCTGACTCTTCCGGTTTCAGATAAATCTTGACATCCTTCATCTCTCCGACTTTTCTCTTAAGATTCTTTGTCCAGATCTCTTTCACTTTCTGAAGGATCTCTTTTTCTGTATATTCCTTACCTGCAAACTGAAGGAACATCTCCGTCTTAAGCTCTGCCTTTTTGGCTGTTGACTTCTTCGCTGCTGTCTTCTTTGCTGCAGTCTTTTTCACTGCTTTATCTGCTGCCTTTGCAGTAGCTTTTACAGCTTTTTCCGCTGTCTCTGCAGTAGCTTTTACAGCTTTTTCCGCTGTCTCTGCAACTTTCTTTACGGCTTTCTTCGCTGTCTCTTTTGCTGCAGTCTCTTCTGTCTGAACTTCCGGTGTATCCACTAATACTGCTGCCTTTGTCTCGAGCTTCATTGTAGAATCTTTCTTAGTCTCAATCGCTTTTGCAGCTTCTGTCTCTTTCTTATCGGCCTTTTTTTCCGGCTTTGCAACCGGAGTCTTTGCTGCTTTCTCTTCTGCTTTCACTGCTTTTGCTTCAACGGCTTCTTTAACGGCTGCTTTCTCTTCTGCTTTGGCTGCTGTTACTTTTACTGTTGAATTTGCTTTCTTTGATACCATAATCTCGTTTCCCTCCTAAATTATACACCCAAGTACAATGGATTTTTCCTGCTTTGTACTTGTGAATAAATTCACAGTTCTATCAGATTGTACCGCATTTTTCCCAAAACGTCAAATTCAAGAATTTTTCCTTTATTTTTCTTCCTCTCATGACCGATCCTGATTGTCAGAATAACTCCTGAAAAAAGTATCCAGTCCTCTCAGAGTCTTTAACAGTACCGGAATTTCCGTCTCGTCCAGTTCCTCGATCACAGCATTCGTCATCTGTTCATGAAACTTTGCATGATGCCTGTAAGCCCGCTGCCCCTTTTCTGTCAGCCAGATATAGACCACCCTCCTGTCCTTCTCACCACGTTCCCTCAAAACGTACTTTTTATTGACCAGTGCATTCATTGCCGTCGTAAGTGAGCCTGCTGTGATCTTCATTTTTTTTGCCACCACAGACATCGTCGTCTTTCCGGTCAGACCGATTGCCTCGATAATATGCATATCATTGTTCGTAATATCCTTAAACTCTTCCGTTATGATCGCATTTTTTTCCAGTTCCCATATTTCATTAAATAAATGTACCAGAATATCATTGATCGTCTCATAGGTTTTCATTCCTGATTTCCCTCCTCCGCCTTATCATCCCGGTGCATTTATCCGTCATTTACAGCTTTCTGAAACGCCTGCCGTTATCTGTCCGCTACAGCTTTCCGAAACGCTCGCCCCATCCTGTCCGCTACAGCTTTCTGAAACGCTCGCCCCATCCTGTCCGCTACAGCTTTCTGAAACGCTCATATCTTCCTTCCAGCAAGTCTTTCGTTTCCAGCTTCTGGTATTTTGTCAGAAACTCTGCCAGACCTGCCCGCAGCAGTTCTGCAGTTGGTTTCATCGTCAAAACACTGAAGTTTTGTGGTTCCGGGAATACTCTCTCGATCACCCCCAGTTTCTTCAGATCGGCTGCTGTCAGTTTCATCATCTTTGCTGCTTCAACCGACCGGCTGCTGTCCTTCCATAAAATGCTTGCAAACCCTTCCGGCGAAAGGACAGAATAGACACTGTTCTCCAGCATCCACACTTCATCTGCCACCGCCAGTGCCAATGCACCACCACTTCCGCCTTCACCGATCACAACAGAAAGTACCGGCACTTTCAATCCCGACAATTCAAATAAATTTCTTGCGATTGCTTCTCCTTGCCCGCGTTCTTCCGCCTCCATTCCGCAAAATGCACCCGGAGTATCTACAAAATTGATGACCGGACGATGGAATTTTTCTGCCTGCTTCATCAGCCGCCGTGCTTTTCTGTACCCTTCCGGGGAAGGCATGGCAAAATTCCGTTCCAGATTTTCTTTTGTCGTCCTGCCTTTTGCCTGTGCGATCACCGTCACACAGATTCCCTGAAAATATGCAATTCCTCCAATGATCGCCGGATCATCTCTGTAATATCTGTCTCCATGTAATTCTACAAAATCTTCAAACAAAATGTCAATATAATCCTTGCCGACCGGACGCTCTTTTGAACGGGATCGGCAGACCCGCTCCCATGCCGTAAGAGATTTTTCAGACCATGGTTCCTGTTCTGCTGCTTTCTTTCCTGCTTTTTTTTCTGTCATTCCTGCCTTTGGGACCGGTTCTGTTCTGTCGGATTTTCTGACCTCTTTTCCCTTTCTGCAATCCGGGTGGACATGATCATGCATTTTCAGGATCCTTCCCAAAACCGGCTTCATATTTTCCCGCTTTACAATCTGATCTACAAATCCATGTTCCAAAAGAAATTCTGCCCGTTGAAATCCTTCCGGCAGTTTCTCCCCAATCGTCTGCTCGATCACCCGCGGGCCTGCAAACCCAATCAATGCCTGTGGTTCTGCTATTATAATATCTCCCAACATGGCAAAGCTGGCTGTCACGCCGCCTGTCGTCGGATCTGTCAGTACCGTCACATATAACAGTCCTGCATCGCTATGACGTTTTAATGCCGCTGAAGTCTTTTCCATCTGCATCAGCGAAATAATCCCTTCCTGCATCCTCGCTCCACCGGAACAGGTAAATAAGATCACAGGAAGTTTTTCATTTGTGGCACGTTCCACCGCCCGGGTGATCTTCTCGCCGACTGCATACCCCATGCTTGCCATCATAAAACGCCCGTCACAGACTCCGATCACTGCCTGCGTGCCGTTGATTTTTACACGCCCGGTCACAACAGCTTCTTTTAATCCCGTCTGTTCCCTGAGTTTCTTTATCTTTTCAGAATATCCTTTAAACTGCAGCGGGTCAGGCGGACCGTCCATTCCATCTAGATCCATATCCCACTCTTCAAAACTTCCTTCATCTGCGATCATCTCAATCCTTTTGTATGCAGGAACTCTGAAATACCCATGACATTTCGGGCAAATATATGCTCCATTGATCACTTCTTCCGACAGGATTGCCGCACCACATTTATTGCATTTTTTCAAAAGCCCTTCCGGTGCTTCCGGTCTTCTTCTTAAACGCCCCTTTCGTACAGGATTCTCTCTTTCCCCTGTCTTTTTAAACATATTCTGAAGTCTCATTTTTACTCCCTTCTTCCGTCCCTGCATCACGAAATTCCTGCTTCTTTATGCCAAAAGTCCTTTTGCCTCTGTAACAAATTCCACATCAATATTTCCTGAAATAAAATCAGGGTGATTTAAGATCGAATACTGATAATCTATATTCGTTTCAACACCTTTGATGATTACTTCTCCTAATGCACTTTTCATTTTATGGATTGCTTCTTCCCTGCTGTCTCCATGAACGATCAGCTTTGCCAGCATAGAATCATAACAGGGCGGTACCTGATAACCTGTATAAACCGCAGTATCTACACGGATTCCTTCCCCTCCCGGGAAATGCACATCTGTGATCGTGCCTGGTGATGGTCTGAAATTCTTCATCGGATTTTCTGCATTGATCCTGCACTCAATGGCATGTCCGCTGATACGCACTTCTTTCTGCTTCATGCCAAGTTTCTGACCATCTGCAATCCTGATCTGCTCTTTAATCAGATCCACCCCCGTCACCCATTCCGTGACCGGATGCTCCACCTGAATCCTGGTATTCATTTCCATAAAATAAAATGCTCCGCTCTTTTCAAGAAGAAATTCGATCGTACCGGCATTCCTGTAGCCTGCTGCCTTTGCAGCCCGGACAGCTGCCTCTCCCATTTTCTTACGCAGACCGGCACTCAGTGCAACCGATGGAGATTCTTCGATCATTTTCTGATGGTTTCTCTGGATAGAACAGTCACGTTCTCCTAAATGGATTACATTCCCATAGTTGTCTGCAAGAATCTGAAACTCGATGTGCCTCGGATGCTTTACAAAATGTTCAATATACATCGTTTCATCTCCAAAAGCGATCCCGGCTTCTTTCCGTGCTGTCTGGAAACTCTGCTCAAATTCTTCCGGGTTCTGTGCCACACGCATTCCCTTTCCGCCACCACCGAGTGCTGCCTTGATAATAACCGGATAACCGATTTTTTTTGCGATCTTTGCCCCTTCCTTCACATCATAAACTGCCTCTTTACTCCCAGGAATGACCGGGACTCCTGCTTTTATCATGGTATTCCTTGCCTCAGATTTATTTCCGAGCCGGCTGATCACGTCCGATGGTGGTCCGATATAGACAATATTACACTGCTCGCACAACCGGGCAAACCGGCTGTTCTCTGAAAGGAATCCAAATCCCGGATGGATTGCATCCGCACCGGATACCAGCGTCGCACTGATGATGTTCTGCATATTCAGATAACTGTCTGTGGAAGGTGCCGGACCTATACATACTGCTTCATCCGCAAGCTGTGTATGCAGAGCATCCCTGTCTGCCTCTGAATATACTGCAACGGTACGGATTCCCATCTCTCTGCACGCCCGGATGATCCTTACCGCAATTTCACCTCTGTTGGCAATCAGTATCTTTTCGATCATATCTTACTCTCCCATCTGAAACTTACTAATGCTAAAAGCTATTCGCCTACCATAAAGGTAAGCTCTGCTGTCACTACCGTCTTTCCATCTACTGATGCTGTCGCTTCACCGACCCCGACCGGACCTTTTCTTTTGATGATCCTCGTTTCCAGACGCAGCCTGTCTCCCGGCAAAACCATTCCCTTAAACCGGCACTTCTGAACGCCTCCGAAAAATGCAATCTTTCCACGATTTTCCGGCAGACTTAGAATCGCAACTGCACCGGTCTGTGCCAGTGCCTCTAAAATCAGCACACCCGGCATCACTGCTTTCTGTGGGAAATGCCCCCGGAAGAAATCTTCATGATAGGAAACACCCTTGTATCCCACGGCATATTCTCCAGGCACGTAATCCTCAATCTGATCGATCAGAAGAAAAGGATGTCTGTGCGGAATAATCTGCTGAATCTGTTCTGTATTTAAACTGTGCATCGTTCTGTCCTGACCTTTCCTGTTATCCAACTGCAAAAAGTGGCTGTCCATATTCTACGGACTGACCATTCTCTACAAAAACTTCTGTCACTGTTCCTGCAAAATCTGATTCAATCTCATTCATCAGTTTCATCGCCTCAATGATCGCTACGATCTGACCTTTTTCCACTCGCTCCCCGACTTTCACAAATGGTTCTTCATCTTCTGCCGGAGCAGCATAGAACGTTCCTACCAGTGGTGCTGTCACAATTTTTCCCTTTTTCTGCTCCGGTCCGTCTGCTTCATTTTTATTTAATGCGGCTTTCTGCTGCACAATTTCTTCCGTACATGACACCTCTTCTATCTGCTGTCCAGACTGAATTGGCTGTGGTTTCTTTTTCAAAGAAATTTCTGCATTTTCATCTTTATATTCAAGCTCTGTAAGGTCCGACTCTGATACTGCATCGATCAACTGCAGCAGTTCTTCCATTTTCATACTCATGCTCTACTCCTCATAGCGTTTTACGATCAGTGACACATTATGACCGCCAAATCCCAGGGAATTTGACATTGCATAATCAATTTTCTTTTCCACCGGAGAACCAACTGCATAATTCAGTCCACATTCTGGATCTATATGCTCTGTCCCTATGGTCTGATGGATAAACTGATCCTCAATACTCTTTACACATACAATCACCTCAACAGCACCGGCTGCACCCAGCATATGGCCGACCATTGATTTGGTAGAATTAATCACTACCGTTTCTGCCGCCTTTCCCAGTGCATAACGGATCGCTCTTGACTCGAACAGATCATTATGATGCGTACTTGTTCCGTGTGCATTAATATAGTCAACCTGCTCTGGCTGTATTCCTGCTTCTTTCATGGCAAACTTCATCGCCATGCCTGCTCCGGATCCGTCTTCTGCAGGGGAAGTAATATGATAGGCATCACCGGTTGATCCGTATCCTGCCATCTCCGCATAGATTCTGGCACCTCTCGCCTTGGCATGCTCCAGTTCCTCCAATACAACAATTCCGGCTCCCTCTCCGATCACAAATCCATCCCTGTCTTTATCAAATGGCCGAGATGCTGATGCCGGATCCGGATTACAGGACAATGCTGTCAAAGCTGTAAATCCCGCTACACCGGAAGGACAGATACTTGCTTCTGTTCCTCCCGCCACGCAGACATCAAGATCTCCATACTGGATTGCCCGCATAGCATCTCCGATGCTGTTTGCCCCTGAAGCACAGGCAGTCACTACATCTGTACATTTTCCTTTCAGTCCAAGCTGGATTGATACATTTCCTGCTGCCATATTGGAGATCATTAACGGAATCATCAATGGATTCACGCGTCCTGGACCACGCTCCTGCAGTTTTTTATAATTTTTTTCATGACACTCCAGGCCACCAATTCCTGAGCCAATGATTGTCCCGATACGGTAGGGATCTTCCTCTGCCATATCCAGTCCTGCATCTTCAAATGCTTCTTTTGCTGCCGCCACTGCATACTGGGAAAAAGATTCCATTCGTTTTGCCGCTTTAAAGTCCATTCGTTCTTTTGCGACAAAATTCTTTACTTCTGCTGCAAGTTTTACTTTATATTCTGATGCATCAAAATGTGTGATGGGAGCGATTCCTGATTTTCCTGACCGGATTCCATCCCAAAATTCCTCTATGGTATTCCCGATCGGTGTCACTGCACCCATTCCTGTTATAACTACTCTGCGTTTCATTTCTTTTCCTGCCTCCTTCTACATTGCCATGCCACCGTCGACATGGATCGTCTGTCCTGTTATATACCGGGCAGAATCAGATGCAAGAAATGCGACTGCTTCTGCAACATCTTCCGCTGTTCCAAAGGCTCCCATCGGGATCTGTGCCACAGCGGATTCCCTGACTTTTTCCGAAAGAACTGCTGTCATTTCTGTCTCAATAAATCCCGGAGCGACTGCATTGACAGTAATTCCTCTGGATGCAAGTTCTCTTGCAGCACTTTTGGTCAGTCCTATCACGCCTGCTTTGGATGCCGAGTAATTTGCCTGTCCTGCATTCCCAAGGATTCCTGAAACTGATGACAGATTGATAATTCTTCCGCCTCTTTGTCTGAGCATCTGCCTTGCAGCAAACCGGATACAATGGAATGTCCCTTTCAGATTGGTATCGAGGACTGTATCGTAATCTTCTTCTGACATTTTCATCAGCAGACCATCTCTCGTGATTCCTGCGTTATTGACCAGAATATCCAGTCTTCCAAAGTCATCCGTTACTTTTCTGATCATTGCTTCTGTGGCCTGATAATCTGCTACATTACACTGCATGATCTCTGCAATCCCTCCGTCAGATTCAATTTCTGCTTTCACTTCCTTTGCTTTCTCCATTGAACCATGGTAATTGATCACAACTGCTGCCCCCTCTGCTGCCAGCTTCAAAGCAATCGCTCTTCCAATTCCCCGGGAGGCTCCTGTCACTAATGCAACTTTTCCTGTCAATGTATTTTGCATAACTCATTTACCACCTTTTTCAGATCTTCGACTGTACTGATATTGTATGTCCGAACTTCTCTGCTGATCTTTCTCATAAATCCGGTCAGTGTTCTTCCCGGACCGATCTCTATAAAAGTATCTACACCCTGACTGAGCATTTTTTCTATACTCTGCTGCCATCTGACCGATGCCGCCACCTGCTTTGCAAGAAGGTCTTTTGTCTGATCGATTTCTGAGACATATTCTGCTGTAACATTTGTCACATAGGGGATTTGTAATTCTGAGAGTTCCACACTTTTCAATTCTTCTCCCAGCTCTTTTCCTGCTTCTTTTAATAATGGAGAATGGAATGGCCCACTGACTTTCAACGGAAGAATTCTTTTTGCTCCTGCTGCTTTCAGCCGTTCTGCTGCCTTTTCCACCGCATCGTTCCAACCGGTAATCACGATTTGTCCGGGACAGTTATAATTTGCAACACTCACACCTTCCATCGATGCCACCGTCTTTTCGACGATTTCTCCTGAAAGACCTAACACTGCCGCCATTGCACCTTGTCCATCCGGAATTGCATTCTGCATCAGAAGTCCTCTTTTTCTTGTGATTCGGATTGCATCCTTCAGCTTCATTCCTCCGGCTGTTACGATCGCACAATATTCACCCAGACTCAGTCCTGCTGTCACATCTGCCACAAGACCTTCTTCCTCAGCAACACGCTCCATCGCCATGCAGACTGTCACAAGTGCTGCCTGTGTATATTCTGTCTGATCCAATCTGTCATTTTCTTCAAAACAAAGCTTTTTCATGTCGATGCCAAGCAATTCTGTTGCCTGGTCAAAAACCTTCGCAGCCGTTTTGTACTGGTCATAAAAATCTTTTCCCATTCCCACTTTCTGTACGCCCTGTCCGGGGAAAATAAATGCAACTTTACTCATAAAATTCTGTCCCTCCAAGCAATGCATCTGTCTCCTGCACCAGCTTTTCGATTACCTCTTTGCAGGACATTTTTTCTTTAATCATCCCTGCGATCTGACCTGCCATGACACTTCCATTCTGAACATCCCCATCAACAACCACTTTTTTCAGTCCACCAAGCGTCAGTAACTCCAGCTCTTCAAACGCAGCACCTTCCTGCTCTTTCTGTAAATATGTCTTTGTCATCTGATTGCGGAGGGCTCGTACCGGATGTCCGGTAGAACGTCCCGTAACCCTGGAATCAATATCCCTTGCTTTCAGAATACAGTTCTTGTAATTTTCATGTACCTGTGCTTCTTCTGTTGCAACAAAGCGGGTTCCCAACTGAACTCCCTTCGCTCCCAGCATGAATACCGCTGCAACACCTCTTCCATCTGCAATCCCACCAGCTGCAATAACCGGAATCTGAACTGCATCCGCAACTTGTGGAACAAGAACCATCGTTGTATTTTCTCCGATATGGCCTCCTGCCTCCGTTCCCTCTGCAACAACGGCATCTGCTCCACACCGTTCCATTCTCTTTGCGAGGGCAACCGATGCAACTACCGGAATCACCTTCACTCCGGCTGCTTTCCACATTTTCATATATTTTTCCGGAGATCCTGCACCGGTTGTCACCACCGGCACAGCTTCTTCAACAATTACTTTTGCTACTTCATCTGCATGAGGACTCATCAACATAATATTCACACCAAAAGGCTTCTTCGTAAGCTCTTTTACCTTCTGTATCTGTTCCCGTACCCATTCAGCAGGAGCATTTGCTGCCCCGATCAGACCAAGTCCCCCTGCCTCCGATACAGCCGCAGCCAGATGATATTCTGCAACCCATGCCATGCCTCCCTGTATAATGGGATATTCAATTCCAAGCAGTTTTGTTATTGATGTCTTCATTTTGAATTCCTCTTTCTTATTTGTGACTTTCTACATAAGAAACCACGTCTCCGACCGTTTTGATTTCTTCCAGATCTTCACTCGGTATTTCAATTTCAAATGCTTCTTCAAACGCCATAACCAGCTCAAAAAGATCCAGTGAATCTGCTCCAAGATCCTCCTTGAATGAAGTATCTGTTGTAAGTGTATCTGCCTCCACATTTAATGACTCTGCTACAATTTCCTTAATCTGCTCTAACATTTTTATTTCCTCTCTTTTCTTTTCATTTTTTCTTTTCATTTTTTCTTTTCATTTTTTCTATGTAATAAGGAAAAGTATCCTTTTCCTGACTACCATTCAAATAAGCACCCTGCCCAGGTCAGTCCCGCACCGAATCCTGCCAAAAGAATGCTCTGCCCTTGCTTTAAAATTTTCATCCGGTTCATTTCATCCAACAAAACAGGGATCGAAGCTGCCGAAGTATTTGCATATTTGTCCAAATTCACCGGAAATTTTGAATCTTTCAGGTTCAATCTTCTGGCAACAGCTTCTATAATCCTTTGATTCGCCTGATGCAACACAATATGATCTATCTCTTCCGGCCTGATCCCGGCCTCCCCGGTAAGTTCTAAAATCAATTCTGGCACTTTGCGTACTGCAAATTTAAAGACTTCCTGACCATTCATTTTAAGGAACGACTTTGTGCTTCCCACAAGAGCTTCGCCCTTTGTCCCGTCAGAATGTGCTGCCATATGGCAATACCCCTTCTCTTCTGCCTTTACCACAACTGCCCCCGCTCCATCTCCAAATAAGATACACGTTCCCCGATCCGACCAGTCAACCATCCTGCTCATCCGTTCTGCCCCAATGACCAGCACCGTTCTGCATATACCGGAATGGATATATGCCTGTGCTGTATGAAAGGCAATCACAAATCCAGAACATGCCGCATTTACATCATATCCCACAGCATTAGCTGCACCGGTCATTTTTTGAACTTCACATGCCGTACATGGATAAACCGTTTCTGATGAGGAAGTTGCCACAAGGATCATATCAATCTCCTCCGGTTCTGTCCCTGCATTTTCCAAAGCCTTCAGAGCCGCCATCGAAGCCATATAAGACGTGGTCTCTTTTTTTGCTATATGACGCTGCCTGATTCCTGTCCTCTCCTGAATCCATTCATCACTGGTGTCTACAGATTCTGCCAGTTTAAAATTATCTATGATATAGTCCGGCAGATATGATCCTGTTCCACATATTTTTCCAATCATTTTTTTCTCCAACTCTCTTAAAATAATTTGAGTCTTAAATACTTTGACTTTCAAAGTATATCACAATAAAAAAATATGTCAACAAATTTTTTTCATTTTTATATCCACTTAATCCACAGAATTTTTTAATGTAATACCATATACAGTATTTATTTGCAACGGATCACTTTCTGCAATTTTCCCGTCATAATATACTACAACTTCATCACCGACAGATACCTCTGCATAGTTGTCCCGATTTTTTTCATTTAACGATACTTTACACCTCGTTCCATCAGGATACCCTTCCTTATTAATTTCAAGCAGAATAGAATTATCCTGTACTTCCAGGACAGTTCCCATAATATCAGGCTTATTTTGCAGATTTCTATTCACATTCCGATTGCTGCAGCCTGCCAGATTCAACGCAATAATTAATATTAAAATGAATGATGTCCACTTTTTCAAACTTTTCTCCTCCTCCCGGTAGCCCTTACGAACTCTGATATCGGAAATACAAAGGTGCAGGACATCCGGTGGATGTCCGCTTTGCACCGACCGCAGCGGCAGCGGCGATCCCCAAAATCTGATAACACATTATAACACAAAATTATTCATAAGTGAAAGCAGAGTATCCTGCTGTTCTTATAATTTTGCACAATCTATTATAATTTTCTGACACAGATCATACCCTAACACAGAACTGTTCAAAGACATGGTATAGTTCTCTGCCATTCCCCATTTCTGTTCGGTATAAAAATTATAGTTTGTTCTGCGTCTTTTATCTATATCATTTATCATTTTTATAGCATCCACTTCTGTAACATTATATAAGCTGCAGATACGCCGGACTTTTTCCGGTATGCTTCCATGTATAAAAACATTTAATACATCTTTTCTGTCCTTTAAAATGAAATCTGCATTTCGCCCTACGATTACGCAGTTTTCTTTTTCAGCGATTTCCATAATTACTTTTCTTTGTGCTTCATACACCATATCTTCTACTGATTTTCCCGTAATATCACGACCAGAAAAAGCATACGCAAACCATCCTTTCTTCGGAGATAACTCAGCATTTTCCCGAACATACGCCGATGATAACCCTGCCTGTTCTGCAATCTGTCCGATCATTTCTTTATCATAATAGGCAATACCAAGCTTTTTTGCCACTTCTTCACCAATAAAACGGCCACCACTTCCGAATTCCCTGCTGATTGTAATAATTCTCTTTGCCATAACTGTCTCCTCCTTAACTTAATCTTTCCACTTTGTTCTTTCGGATTTTCTTTAAAAATACATATCCCACCAGACAAGCAATAAGCTCAGTAATTGGGAATGCCCACCAGATCAATGAAATCCCCATCTGTCCGTTTCTGACAAAAGTGGAGAAAATGCCCGCCAGTGGTAATATGACTATTAACTGTCTGAGTAATGAAATCACCAGCGATTCTATACCACCATCCAATGCCTGATAAATTCCCTGATATGCTACATTAATTCCGGCAAAAATAAAGCTGACAGAGATAATTCTCATGGCTCCGATAAAATATTCTCTGGACTGTCCTGCATTAAATAAAGTAGCGAAAGCCCCCGGGAAAATTTCTGTAATCGCTACACCAACAATCATAAGTACAATCGTATAGATCAATCCATACATAATTCCATCCTGAACTCTCTTTTTGCTGTGCATTCCATATGCAAAAGCAATAATCGCTGTAATCGCATCTCTCAGCCCAAAGGCAAGGAATAATACAAACTGCTGCACTTTATAGAACAACCCATAGGCTGTCTGTGCCGATGGACTGAACTTCAATATCAGATTCATTGCATAAACCATAATAGACATAAGTGCCTGTGCAATAATTGCCGGAAGTCCGATGGCATAGATTTCCCGGATAATTCCACCATCCGGTTTCATATACTTTACATTATGCTCAAATTCTTTATTCATCTTTATATGGAATACAAACAACAATACCGCGGACACCACCTGCCCGATTACCGTTGCATACGCAGCACCTTCCACTCCCATTTCAGGAATCGGTCCTATTCCATAGATCATAATTGGATCAAGAATAATATTTATCACTGCTCCCACAACCTGACCAATTGTTGAATAAAGAGAACGTCCGGTTGCCTGTAGCAGTTTTTCAAATAATGAGAAGGAAATAATTCCAAATGAAATGATACAACATATTCTCAGATAGCTCGTTCCCATTGAAACAACCTCCGGATCAACTGTCTGTGATGAGATGTATGCTTTTACTCCAAAAATTCCAAATAACAAGCATATTGCATAAATGATTATTCCTTAAAATAAGCTGTTTCCTGCAACTTTTGCAGCCTTTTTCTCATTTCCCTGTCCCAGGGTTCTCGCAAGAAGTGCATTAGTCCCCACACCAGTTCCAATTCCAACCGCCACCATTAGCATCTGAACAGGGAACACAAGTGTAAGTGCATTAAGTGCAGCCTCACTTCCTCTTCTCATGTTTCCTACAAACGCACTGTCTACAATATTGTAAACAGCCTGCAATGCCATTGATAAGATCATCGGTATTCCCATCTGTACCATGAGCTTATTTACCGACATTTCTCTCATTTTGTTACCTTCAGCCATCTTAACTAAATCCTCCTTTTCTGCATAAAAAAAGTGTGAACTTATCTGATAAGCCGGACTTACGCTGATAAGCTACACACTTTCGATGATATTATATATTTTAATAATGTGCGACATCAGTTGCACAAAAAAACGAGTAGCAAAACTGGATTTACGCTAATCTGCTACTCGTTCAAAATTCATTATATTTTCTTTTTAGTGAAAAGTCAAACAAAAATTGTCACAAAAACTATTCTCACATAAAAACTATTCTTTATTATTGTAACAAAATATCATACAATATCTTCTACAACGCAGTTCCTTTCTTTGGAATAAATAGATGGCTCATATCTGCATGTTCCAGATTAAGCAGTGAAATTTTTTTATCAATTCCACCTCCATATCCTGTCAGACTTCCGTTTGTACCTACTACACGATGACATGGAATAATAATGGAAATCTCATTATGTCCAACGGCTCCTCCGACTGCCTGGGCAGACATAAGGGGAACTTTTTTCACTTCAGCCATCCGGCGAGCAATCTCTCCATATGTGATCGTCTGCCCATAGGGAATCTGCAATAGGAGCTGCCACACTGCCTGTCTGAATGTTGATCCTGCTGGGTGCAGAGGTGGCGTAAATGGGGGGTCTTCTCCGGTAAAATACACATCCAACCATTTTTTTGCTTCTCTGAGAATCTCCGTTTCCTGCAAAATTCTTTCATCTGGAAGTGTATTTGCAAAATATTTCTGTCCTTCGAACCACAAACCAGTAAGTCCTTCTTCATCAGAAGCTAAAAGGATATTACCAATCTGGGATTTGTATCTACTGACATATATCATATTTATTCCTCAAAAATTATACCTAAAAAATGTATCAGAGCCCTGAATTACTTATTGTACCCGTCTGTTCTTTTTATCATCATTATATCATGATCGACACCTCCGGTGTCTGAAGCTGCTTTGCAGCGATCATGATCGCCATTCGCCGCTCGCACTGAAAAAGCGATGCTTTCTCCTGCTCGCTAACACTCATTATATCGTAATTCACTTTATTATACCCCATTTTATCTCCTATGCATATCAAATTATATTCATAATAAAATATTGTCACTGAAACAGGAGTTTATCATAAAGTGTTCAAAGGTGTTCAAACTTTTTCCTTTAAAAAAATAAGAGAAACGCTGTAAATTCAACGTTTCTCCCATTTTTTACTAATGCCGCAGACCGGAATCGAACCGGTACGGGTATCACTACCCACGGGATTT
>ERZ835109.1185-NODE-1185-length-22737-cov-16.931972_pt1 | contig 22737 bp, 12 predicted proteins | sample MGYA00519946_ERZ835109 | MGnify/ENA primary metagenome ERZ835109 (study PRJEB31850, sample SAMEA3708771) | human gut metagenome | biome: human gut; feature: human-associated habitat; material: faeces | place: China | collected 2014 ...
ACGGCCGTCCTCCGCTGGAGCTGGGCGGTGTGCTGTACTGCGACCGCGAGACCGTGGATAAGATCGAGAAGATGAAGGTCTGCACCTGCCTGAACCCCCTGCACACTGCCATGTCCATCTATGGTTGCATGCTGGGCTACAACCTCATCTCTGCTGAGATGGCAGACGAGGATCTGCGCTCCTTTATCCAGAAGATCGGCTATATCGAGGCTATGCCTGTTGTGGTCGATCCCGGCGTGCTGAACCCCTACGAGTTCATCGGCGCTGTCATCAACCGCCGTCTGCCCAACCCCTTTATGCCCGATGCTCCGCAGCGTATCGCTACCGATACCTCCCAGAAGCTGGCTATCCGCTTCGGCGAGACCATCAAGGCTTACGAGGAGCGCGGTCTGGACAAGTCCAACCTCGTGCTGATCCCGCTGGTGCTGGCAGGCTATGCCCGCTACCTGAAGGGCATCGACGACAACGGCCAGCCCTTCGAGATCTCTCCCGATCCGCTGCTGGCTGAGCTGCAGGCCATCGTCAACCCCTTGGAGGTCAAGGAAGGCGAGCAGGACTTCAGCTGCCTGAAAGCTCTGTACAGCCGTGCCGACGTGTTCGGCGTGGATCTGTATGCCGTCGGTCTGGGCGAAAAGATCGAGGGCATGGTCAAGGAGCTGTACGCTGGTAACGGCGCAGTGCGCAAGACCCTGCACAAGTACACTCTGGCCCGCTAAAACTTTATAACGCTATTTCCGTGACCCACGCTGCGCTTTTGCTTTGCCGCAGCGTGGGTTTTTGTTTTGTGAAAATTGTTATGTAAAAACAGACTCCCGGAGCGTCCGCAGACGCTCCGGGAGTTCGAAAGAAAAATAGATTTTCCGCTGCCCTTATTTCCGGCAGTCGTGCAGGCTGGCAGCGGGCAGGGCGCTGCCCAGCAGGCTCCATGCGGCATCCATGCTCTCGTTCAGCAGATAGGCCTGATTCTTCTGGACGTAGATGTACACCGCCTCTTTGGTGCGGTAGGCGCAGTACACGGTGTTCCAGGTGTAGCGGTTGGTGGGCTCGGTCTTGTTCTGCTCACCGGCCATCCAGACCGAAAGCCCGGCGGCGTCCAGTTCCAGCCGGTAGAAGGGACGGGGCAGACCCAGCTTTTTGATCTGCTTGGAGAGGTTGGCAAAGAAGGTACCGAAGTATACGGCGGGCAGACCGATGGCTACGATGGCCAGCACGGCGGTCAGCAGCCCGGCACCCTCCCGCTTGCCGATCTGGCTCAGGCAGATGCCGGCACACACCAGCAGAATGGCGGTGAACACCGCCGGACGCTGCCAGCCCTTGTTGTGGCGCAGCAGGTCAAAAGATGCAAAATCGTGAAAGCTTTTTTCGTCCATCTGAACGGAAACGCAAATATTCTGGGTCATAAAGTTACCCTCCTTTTTGGGCATAGTACCACATTTACCGGCAAGAAGCAAGCAAAAGATGCATCGGCGGCGGTGCATCCGGCTTGCAAACCGCCCGCAAGGCGTGGTAAAATAAGATATTATCTGGGGTGTATCTGAAAAGTCGAAAATTTAGTCTATTTCTACAAGCACAGCTGGATTTTGCGTTAAACAGCCTTGAAATCCACAAAGGATTCCTGCGGCTATTTGCCTTAAATCCCGCTTGTGCTTGCGAAATATTCGTCATTTTCTTTGTTTTCAGATACACCTTACGAAAAAGGGGGAAGCCTTGCATGGAAAAGCGCAACTGGAAGCACATCGTTACGCTCAAGCAGCGCATGGTGCTGTGTCTGGCAGCATTTTTTGCGGCCTTTGCATTGCAGCTTGCCCTGAACGGCTATCAGGCGCGGGCGGTGCAGCAGGTGCAGGACGACCAGATGGGCAACTTTAACGCCATCAGCCGCTTTCAGGGCGGTGTGGAAAGCTCCATCAGCATTCTGGAAGCGTACCGCTGGGAGAACGGCGAGACTGAGGAAATGCTGGAAAAGCTTCAGGCGGCCTGCTCCACCAGCAACGCATGGCTGTGGCGCATCCGATCCAATATGGACGGCTTGCAGAACGTCAGCGATGAGCAGTGGGTGCTGTACGGTGCGGTGGAAACCACCTACGGCAGCTACAACACCCTGCTGGAAGAGCTGGAGAGCTATCTTTCCAGTGGGCAGGAAGCAAAGGCTTCCCAGCTGTACTACAACAAGGTTTCGGTCTGCGGCGGGTATCTGAGCCAGTACACCATGCAGCTGCTGAAAGCCTCGATTCTGGATGCCCAGACTACTTACACCGAGATCTCGGAGCTGGGCGAGCGGATCGCCCTGATGCAGACCGTGGTGGTGGCACTGTGCGTGGCGCTGGGCTGTGCCTCCGGTCTGATGGTCATGCGGCTGCTGACTCCGGTGTCTCAGATGATCGTGGCCTCCCGCGCTATCAGCCGCAGCCAGTTCGATACCCCGGACATCCCGCTGCCCAAGCAGCCGGAGATCGGCCAGCTGGCGGAGTCCTTCAACCGCATGAAGCACTCTATGGCGCAGCAGGTGAGCACCTTACAGGAGAAAAATGAGATCGAGCGGGAGTTGCATCGCCAAAAGACCGAGGCGCTGGAACTGCAGAACCGCATGGAGCGCAGTCGGTTACAGCAGCTGCGCAGCCAGATCGACCCGCATTTTTTGTTCAACACCCTGAACGTCATCCAGCAGATGGCGGGCACAGAGTCCGCCTACCGCACGCAGGCGCTCATCATGGCGCTTTCCCATCTGCTGCGTTACAGCCTGATGAGCAACGATGAGCAGGTGCCCCTCTCCCGGGAGGTGCGCGTTGTGGACGAGTACTACTCCATCTACCATGTGCGCTTTGGCGACCGGGTGCAGATGGAGTGGGCATTCTCGGATTCGCTGGACCTGACTGAGACGATGGTGCCGTCCTTTATCTTGCAGCCTATCGTGGAAAACGCTTTCAAGCACGGCATCTGCCCCAAGGAAGAGGGCGGCGTGGTGCGCATCCGCATGATCCCCCTGCGGGAAAAAGGTCTGCTGTGCATCCGGGTGCTGGACAACGGCGTGGGCATTGAGCCGGAGCAGCTGCAGCAGCTGCGCACGGCATTGGAGCAGCCCGCACCCCGCTGGGAACATATCGGTATTTATAACGTGGCCGCCCGCCTGCGGTTGCTGGATGCCCGCTGCCGGGTGGTGGTGCGCTCCCGGCCGGGGCGGGGAACTGCGGTGATCCTGTATCTGCCGCTGGTGGAGAATGAGGAGGAATTTGAGGAATGATTCGTCTGTTGATCGCGGATGACGAGAGGATGGAGCGGGAGGCGCTGGCGGATATCGTCATGCGCCGGTTCGAGCATGAGGTGACGGTGGAGATGGCGGAAAATGGCCGCAAAGCCGCCGATACCGCCGTGCTCTGGGAAGCAGACCTGATTTTGATGGACATTGAGATGCCGGGCATGAACGGCCTGGATGCCGCCCGCGCGGTGCTGGAGCAGCGGCCGGAGTGCAAGGTGATCTTCATCACGGCGTACAGCCTGTTCCAGTACGCCCACGAGGCGGTGCATCTGGGTGCCTGCGACTATCTGCTGAAGCCGGTGGACCCGGACGAGACCGAGGCCGCCATCCGCCGCGCTATCCGGCAGATCGAAGCCGGGCGCCGTCTGGCCGAACTGGCTGCGGAAGCCCCGGAGCCGGAAACCGCCCCGGAGCAGGAGACCGAGCCCGCCGGGGAAGGGGAGAGCGACCGCAACGCACTGGTGATGGACCATGTGCGCAAGTATATGGAAGATAACTATATGGCCGACCTCTCGCTGGACAGCGTGAGCGAAATTTTGCACATCAGCCCGGCGTACCTTTCGGCGCAGTTCAAAAAATACCAGAAGATGAATTTTCTGGACTGTCTGACCGAGCTGCGCATCAACGCAGCTAAAGAACTGCTGGCCGACCCCTTCCGCTCCGCAGCGGAGGTGGCCTCCATGGTGGGCTACGAGGACGCCAGCTACTTTGCCCGCGCCTTTAAAAAGCGCACCGGCATGACCCCCACCCAGTACCGGAAGGAAGCGGCAAAGGCAGCCCGGGAGGTGCGGCTGTGACCCGCCGTCAGCTGCTGCGTCTGCTTGCGGCAGCCCCGGCGCTGGCAGTTACAGGCTGTACGGCGCAGTCTGCTTCTTCGCAACAGGAGAAGCCGCTCATCCTGCGCTATGCGGAGAACCAGCCGGAGGACTACCCTACCAGCAAGGCGGCAAAGGCCTTTGCCGAGCTTGTGGCGCAGCGCACGGGCGGCCGGGTGAAGGTGCTGGTTTACAGCGGGGCAGAGCTGGGCGCAGAGCAGAGCGTCATCCAGCAGATGCAGTTCGGCGGGGTGGATTTTTCCCGCGTGTCCCTGAGCCAGCTGGCAGAGTACGAGCCGGAACTCAGCGTATTGCAGTTGCCCTACCTGTACAGCGATGCCCAGCAGATGTGGCGGGTGCTGGACGGCGACATCGGCGATGAGTTTCTGGCCATGCTGGACGGGATGGACTTAGTGGGGCTTTCGTGGTTCGATGCCGGTGTGCGCAGCTTCTACACCCGGGAAAAGGTGACCGGGCTGGATGATTTGCAGGGGCTGACCATCCGGGTGCAGGAGTCGGACATGATGAGCGACATGATCACCGCGTTGGGCGCAAAGCCGGCGCAGGTGGTGTACAGCAAGGTGTATGCCGCCCTGCATAATGCCGAGATCGACGGGGCAGAGAACAACTGGCCCAGCTACGAAGTGATGGGACACTACGAGGTGGCACCCTTTTTCCTGAAGGACGAGCACACCCGGGTGCCGGAGGTGCAGCTGGCCAGCCCGGCGGTGATGGAAAAGCTTGCCGCGCTGGACGAGAGCTTCCCGGAGGTGATCCGTGCCTGCGCCCGGGAGAGCGCACAGACAGAGCGGGAGCTCTGGGCACGGCGGGAGGCGAACGCAGAGCAGAATATGCGCAAGCGGGGCATCTGCGTCACCGAACTGGACGAGGCCGAAAAAGCCCGCTTCCGCGCAGCGGTACAGCCCATGTACGATGGCTTCTCTGCCCAGCAGGAACTGATCGACCGGATACAGAAAAGCTGAAAAAGACACCCCGAGAAGTGCCCGGATGGACATTTTTCGGGGTGTTGTTTTTTGCTATGAATGCAGGAATGTATCCAACTGGTCAGTAGTGTTGCACAAACAAGACGGAAAGCGATTGTGCAATGTGCCAAAAACAATCTTGACATTCTTTCGAAAAATAGGACATTTTTCGAAAGCTCTTGTTTCATTTCGGAAAATTTGCTAAAGTGTGTACAGTCAATGAACGAAAGCTCCGGCACCTGTGCGCCCGGAGAATTTCACAATTATTTAAGGAGGACGATTCCTATGAAAATGATCTCTCGTCGTAGCTTTATGGCCGTTGCCGGTGCAGCTACCGCTGCTGTTGCTCTGACCGCCTGCGGTGGTTCCAAGAGCGGCTCTACTTCTACCGCTGCTTCCACCTCTACCGCAGCTTCTGCTTCTGCTGCTGCCGGTGATGCAGCTGCTGCTGCCAACGATCCCAAGGTGACTCTGGTCTACGCCGAGGTCAACCCGCTGGATACCATCGTTGGCCAGACCGGTTCTCACTTCAAGGAGAAGGTCGAGGAGCTGAGCGGCGGTTCTGTGGTCGTCGATGTGCAGGCTTCCGGTGTTCTGGGCTCTGAGAACGACGTTCTGGATGCTATTCTGGGCGGCTCTACCTCCATCGATATCAGCCGTATCTCTGCTTTCGCTCTGACCAGCTACGGCTGCAACAAGTCTAAGCTCCTGTCCATCCCCTTCACCTTCAACAACCGCGCTCACTTCTGGAACTTCGCCAACAGCGATCTGGCTCCTGAGTTCCTGAACGAGCCCCAGGAGCTGGGTCTGCCCGTTCGCGGCCTGTTCTACGGCGAGGAGGGCTTCCGTCACTTCTTCACCGTCAAGCCCGTTGCAACCATCGATGATCTGAAGGGCATGAAGCTGCGTGTGTCCAACGACCCTGTTATGAACGGCATGGTCGAGGGTCTGGGCGCTAACCCCACCGTCGTCGCTTTCGGCGAGCTGTACAGCGCACTGCAGACCGGCGTTGTGGATGGCGCTGAGCAGCCCATCGCAAACTACAAGTCCAACGCTTTCCCCGAGGTTGCTAACAACCTGATCTTGGACGGCCACACTCTGGGCGCTGTGCAGGCTGTTATCACCGACAACGCATGGGGCAAGCTGACCGCTAACCAGCAGGCTGCTGTTATGGCTGCTGCTGCCGACACCCAGAAGTTCAACGCTGATCTGTCTGAGACCGCTGAGAACAAGGTTCTGGAAGAGCTGCGCTCCTCCGGCTGCAACGTTGTGGATGTGGACGACAAGACTCCTTGGCAGGAAGCTTGCGCTAAGGTCATCAAGGACAACACCTCTGATCAGGCTGAGCTGTACCAGAAGCTGCTGGACATGAAGGCATAAGCTGGTTTTCCATCCAATCTAAGTAGTACATTGCCCGGCGGGGGCCCACGGGAATACGCCCGCAGGCTTCGCCGGGTTTTTATATGGAGGAATTTCTATGCCGAAAATCTTTACCACTCTGGATAAGATCAGACCGGCGTACGACTTTACCTACAAGGTGGTTCTGTTCATCTGCAAGATCCTGCTGATCGCAGATATCCTCATTACCACGATGTCGGTCATTGGCCGTTACGTCCCCTTTATTCCGGACCCCTCTTGGTCTGAGGAGGTCGTTTTGACCTGCATGAGCTACATGGCTGTGCTGAGCGCTGCGCTGGCCATCCGCCGCGGCGCACACATCCGCATGACTGCCTTTGATATGTACCTGCCCAAGAAAGTGGTCAAGGCGCTGGACATCCTGTCTGACGTGGCCGTGATGATCCTTGGTGTGGTGATGATGGCGGTCGGCTGGAACTACGCCACCACGCTGGGCGGCCGTGGCTTCTATGTTTCCATGCCTTGGCTGAGCCGCTTCTGGATGTACTTCCCGGTGCCGCTGGCCGGTGTTGCCATGATCATCTTCGAGATCGAGTCGCTGTATAACCATATCAAGAGCTTTTTTGTAAAGGAGGAAATGTAATATGACAGTTCAGACACTGGCAATCATTGTCCTTCTTGTCAGCTTCTTTGTTATGATCTTCCTGCGCTTCCCCATTGCATACGCCGTTGGTCTGTCCAGCGTGCTGTGCATGCTGGTGCAGGGTCAGGCACTGACCGACGTCTGCCGCCTGATGGTCAAGGGCATTTCTTCCTTCAGCCTGATGGCTGTGCCGTTCTTTATCACCATGGGTGTGCTCATGGGCTCCGGCGGCATCTCTGAAAAGCTGATCGCACTGGCTGACGCCTGCGTGGGCTGGATGCGCGGCGGCATGGCCATGGTCAACATCGTGGCTTCCTACTTCTTCGGCGGAATTTCCGGTTCCGCTTCCGCCGATACCGCTTCCATCGGCTCTATCATGATCCCCATGATGGTGGATCAGGGCTACGGTGCAGACTTCTCCACCGCTGTTACCATCACCTCCTCCTGCGAGGGTCTGCTGGTTCCTCCCAGCCATAACATGGTCATCTACGCTACCACCGCCGGTGGTATCTCCGTGGGCAGCCTGTTCTTGGCCGGTTACCTGCCCGGCGCTCTGCTGGCTATCGTGCTGATGATCGGCTCCTATATCATCTCGGTCAAGCGCAACTACCCCAAGGGTGATCCCTTCAGCATCAAGGCTTTTGTCAAGCAGCTGGGCACTTCCATCTGGGCACTGGCCGCTGTCATCATCGTGGTGTTCGGCGTTGTCGGCGGTGTGTTTACCGCTACCGAGTCCGCTGCTATCGCCGTTATCTACTCTCTGCTCGTTTCCGTGTTCGTCTATAAGGGTCTGGACTGGAAGGGCGTGTGGCACGCTCTGGACGAGTGCGTCAACACCCTGTCCATCGTGCTGATCCTGATCGCTACCTCTGCAGTGTTCGGCAACTGCCTGACCATGCTGCATGTGCCTGATCTGGCAGCAACCGCCATCACCGACCTCACCGATAACCCCTACATCATTGCACTGCTCATCGACCTGATCCTGCTGGTGCTGGGCATGATCATGGATATGGCTCCCATCATCCTGATCGCTACCCCCATCCTGCTGCCCATCGCCACCTCCATCGGCATCGATCCCATCCAGTTCGGTATCATCGTGGTTCTGAACTGCGGCATCGGTCTGCTGACTCCTCCCGTTGGCTCCGTTCTGTTCATCGGCTCTGCCGTTGCAAAGCGTCCCATGGAGAAGGTAGTCAAGGCGACCCTGCCGTTCTACCTGTGCATGTTCATTGCACTGCTGCTGCTGACCTACATCCCCGACATCAGCCTTGCTATCCCCAAGCTGCTGGGCGGCTATGTAAGTCCCATTGCAAACCCGCTGGGCCCTGTGTTCATCCACTAAGCGCAGCATAAGGGAAACCCCTTGCATCTTTAAGACCGGAGCCTGTCAGCCCTTTGGGCTGCGGGCCCCGGTCTTTTTTGCGTGTGCACCAAAATGCGGACAGCTTGCACGGCGGGGAACACTATGATACAATAAAATGTATAGAAGTTTGGAAGGGGAGAGAACACTATGGAGCAAAAACGCCTGTGTCCGTTCTGCATGGGGGAACTGCCGCCTGCGGCGACCGTCTGCCCCCATTGTGGGAAGATCTTAGAGGGATGCAACCCGGCGGGCTGCCTGCCGGTGGGCACGGTGCTGGCCGGGCGCTACACCGTGGGCGAGATGCGCAGTCTGGACGGCGAAGGCGTGCTGTACAGCGGCGTGGAGAATCTGGGTGGCTTCCGAGTGACCATCAAGGAGTACCTGCCGGTCACCCTGTCTGCCGAGCGCGGGGCGGACTGCGTCCTGCGCCCCAAGCAGGGCAGCGAAGTACTGTTCAAGACCACCCGCATGGACTTTGCAGACCTGTACCGCGCCGTCCAGCGCATTACCCCCGCCAGCGGTCTGGAGGCCGTGCTGGACGTGGTGGAGGCCAACAACACCGTGTATGCGGTGCTGGAAAACTTAGGCGGCACCCCGCTGGAGCAATGGCTGGAAAATCGTCCCGCTCCGGTGCAGGCAGAGGAGGCCTGCGCCATGCTGCGGCCGGTGTTTGAGGGCGTGGCGGCCATGCACAAGGCAGGGCTGGTGCACCGCGGCATCTGCCCGGAGAATATCCGGGTGATGTCGGATGGCCGCTGCCGTCTGGCCGGGTACGCCACCGTGGGTCTGCGCACCGCAGGCAGCGGTCTGCACGAGCAGCTGTACGAGGGTTACTCTGCGCCGGAGCAGTACACCACCGCCGAGTTTGAGGGGCGCTACACCGACGAATACAGCCTTGCCGCCGTCTTTTACCGCATGGTATGCGGGCAGGCGCCCATGCCCGCTGCCCAGCGTGTGGTGTCGGACTCTAACCCCCGGGCACGCACCGTAGAGCCTGCCGTACCGGCCTATGTTTCCGATGTATTGCAGCTGGGGCTGCGGCTCAAGGTCATGGAGCGCATCCAGACCGTGCCGCAGCTGTATCAGGCGCTTTCTTCCAAGGAATATACCGCCGAGCTGACCCGCACCATGAAGCCGGAGACCCCGATGCATCCGGCGCGGACAGAGCAGAGCGGGCAGGGCAGGGAACACCTGCTCAGTTTGAAAGGGCTGCTGGCGGGCATTCTGATCCTGCTTTCCGTTCTGATCTTGCTCACCCTGTGGGGCATCGTGAGCAGCAAGGAGGAACAAACTCCCTCTTCGGAGCCGAGCTCGGAAGCTGCCAGCAGCGAGGAAATGAAGCCCCAGAACCTTGTGCCCAACTTTGTGGGCATCGACTACGAACAAATCAAGAATAACCGCGAGTACACCAGTATGTACCTGTTCCGGGCGGTGCTGGAGTACAGCGATACCGTGCCTTCCGGGCAGATCATCCGGCAGGAGCCGGAGGCCGGCGAGGTGATGGAGAACGGCGAGGTGATCCAGATCGTGGTCAGTCAGGGCCCGGAGAAGGTGGAGATGCCCAAGATCGTCGGTGCATCGCAGGATAAGGCTATTGAGATCCTGAGCAGCCGGGGGCTTGTGGCCAGCTGCTTTATGGTGGTGAATGATGGCTCCTACGCTACGGGCTGTGTGGTCTCTGCCAGCGAGGAAGAGGGCGCCATGGTCACGGTGGGCACGGTGATCACTGTGTATATCGCCGCAGACCCCAGTGTGCAGATCACTGCCACCCCGGAGGAGCCTGCCGCTACCGAGCCTACCACCCCGGAAACGCCCCCGGAGGGCAGTACAGAGCCGGAATACGATACCAATTAAACAGCATACAACAAAAGCAGAAGCGGGAGCCTTGAACGGGCTCCCGCTTCTGCTTGTTTAGGATAGGAAAGAGAATGGCAAATTAAAGGTTCGAGTAGCCCATTAGGCAGCGGTCCACCTCGGCGGCGCAATCGCGGCCCTCGCGCAGACCCCACACCACAAGGCTCTGGCCGCGGCGCATATCGCCGCAGACGAACACCTTGTCCACGTTGGTCTTAAAGCTGTGGTCGGCTACATTGCCCCGGGCGGTCAGCTCCACCCCAAAGGCATCGGCTGTGTAGTTTTCGCAGCCGGTAAAGCCTGCGGCGATAAACGCCAGCTGGCAGTCGTAGGTAAATTCCTTGCCGGTGGGCACCATGCTGGTGCGGCCGGTCTCGGGGTCGCGCTCCGGCTTCAGGCAGCTGATGACGGCACCGGTCAGGTTACCGGCCTCGTCCTTCAAAAACTCCTTGACGGTGGTCTGGTACACGCGCGGGTCCTTGCCGAACTTGGCAATGCACTCGGTCTGGCCGTAGTCCACCTTCAGCACCCGGGGCCACTCCGGCCACGGGTTTGCGGCGGTGCGCTCGACAGGGGGCTGCGGCATCATTTCCAGTGCCATCAGGTCGGTGCAGCCCTGCCGCAGAGCAGTGCCCTGACAGTCGTTGCCGGTGTCGCCGCCGCCGATGACCAGCACATTTTTGCCGGCTGCGTTGATGGCCTTGCCGTCTGCAAAACCCGAGTCCAGCAGGCTCTTGGTCACGCTGGTCAGGTAGTCCACCGCAAAGTGCACGCCCTTGGCGTCCCGGCCGGGCACGTTCAGGTCGCGGGGCTTTTTTGCGCCGCAGCACAGCACTACGGCATCAAAATCTGCCAGCAGCTGCTCGGCGGGCACGGCACCGCCCACATCCATGCCGGTGCGGAACACAACACCTTCGGCCTGCATCAGCTTGACCCGGCGCTCGATGACTGCCTTGTCCAGCTTCATGTTGGGGATGCCGTACATCAAAAGGCCTCCCACGCGGTCGGCGCGTTCAAACACCGTGACGGCGTGGCCGCGCTTATTCAGGTACTCGGCCACTGAAAGCCCCGCAGGGCCGCTGCCCACCACGGCAACGCTCTTGCCGGTGCGGGTCGGCGGCGGGGTGGCGGTCAGCCAGTTTTTGGCGTAGGCCGTCTCGATGATGGCGTGCTCGTTTTCGCGCACGGTGACGCTGCTGCCGGTCACATCCCCGCAGGTGCAGGCGGCCTCACACAGGGCGGGGCACACCCGGCTGGTAAACTCCGGGAAGCGGTTGGTGGCCATCAGGCGGTGGAGCGCCAGTTCCCACTTGCCGTGGTACACCAGATCGTTCCACTCCGGGATGAGATTGTTCAGCGGACAGCCGGAGGCCATGCCGCCGATCATCATGCCTGCCTGACAGAAGGGCACGCCGCAGTCCATGCAGCGGGCGGCCTGCGTCTGCTGCTGCTCCCGCGAGAGCCAGATGTGGAACTCGTTGAAATTTTCAAGGCGCTCCAGCGGCGCAACGTCCGTGCTGGTCTTGCGCGCATAATCCATAAATCCTGTTGTCTTACCCATGCTGCTGCCCCTCCTTACTTATGCTTCTGCACTGCATAAAATGCTTCGATCTGTGCCTGCTCGCCGTCCAGACCACGCTCCTCTACCGAGGCGATGACCCGCAGCATGCGGTCGTAATCGTAAGGCAGCACCTTTTTGAATTTGGGCAGGAACGCACTGAAATTGTCCAGAATTTCCTTGCCGCGCGGAGAGCCGGTGGCCTCCACATGGGCGCGGATCAGCTCCTTCAGGGTGGCAACATCGTACTTGTGCTCCACCGGCTCCAGGCTGACGGTCTCCTTGTTCACCCGCTGGTAGAAGTCCCAGTTTTCGTCTAGCACATAGGCAATGCCGCCGGTCATACCGGCTGCAAAGTTTTTGCCGGTCTGGCCCAGTACCACCACGGTGCCGCCGGTCATGTACTCGCAGCCGTGGTCGCCCACGCCCTCTACAACGGCGGTCGCGCCGCTGTTGCGCACGCAGAAGCGCTCGCCGGCCACGCCGGAGATGAACGCCTTGCCGCTGGTAGCGCCGTACAGCGCCACGTTGCCGGTGATGATGTTCTCCTCGGGCTTGAAGTCGATGCCCTGCGGCGGGCGCACGATGATCTTGCCGCCGGAAAGGCCCTTGCCCATGTAGTCGTTGCAGTCGCCCACCAGCTCCAGCGTCAGGCCATTGGGGATAAAGGCACCAAAGCTCTGGCCGCCTGCACCGGTGCAGTGCACGGTGTACACATCGTCCGGCAGGTCGTTGCCGTATTTGCGGGTGATCTCGCTGCCAAAGATGGCACCAAAGGCGCGATCCACGTTGGAAACATTCAGGCTGACGCTCTGGGGAGCCTTGCTGCCCAGCTTGAACTTCTTCATCAGCACCTTCATGTCCAGCGTGTTTTCCAGATGGAAGTCGTAGCTGTCCTCCTTGATAAAGTGGACGTTGCTGTTTGCAATGGCGGGGTTGTGCAGGATGCAGTCCAGATCCAGCTTTGCGGCGCGGCTGCCCGGGGCAGCGGGCTTGACCCGCAGCAGGTCGGTGCGGCCCACCAGCTCGTCCACGGTGCGCACGCCTAGCTTTGCCATGTACTCTCGCAGCTCCTCTGCCACAAAGGTGAGGTAGTTGATGATGTACTCCGGCTTGCCCTTGAAGTTCTTGCGCAGCTCGGGGTTCTGGGTGCAGATGCCCATGGGGCAGGTGTCCAGATTGCACACACGCATCATCACGCAGCCCTCTGCCATCAGCAGGGTAGTGCCGAAGCCGAACTCCTCGGCGCCCAGCATGCAGCTGATGGCTACATCCCGGCCGGACAGCAGCTTGGAGTCGCTCTCAATGCGCACACGGGTGCGCAGACCGTTCAGGATCAGGGTCTGGTGGGTCTCGGCGATGCCCAGCTCCCAAGGCAGACCTGCGTGCTTGATGGAGGTGCGGGGTGCAGCACCGGTGCCGCCGTCATAGCCGGACACCAGAATGACCTGTGCGCCGCCCTTGGCAACACCGGCGGCAATGGTGCCGACACCGGCCTCGCTGACCAGCTTGACGTTGATGTTGGCATTGCGGTTGGCGTTTTTCAAATCGTAGATCAGCTCTGCCAGATCCTCGATGGAGTAGATATCGTGGTGGGGCGGGGGAGAGATCAGGCCCACGCCGGTGGTGCTGTGGCGGGTCTTGGCGATCCAGGGGTAGACCTTGGCACCGGGCAGATTGCCGCCCTCGCCGGGCTTTGCACCCTGTGCCAGCTTGATCTGGATCTCTTCGGCGGAGACCAGATACTTGCTGGTCACACCGAAGCGGGCCGAGGCTACCTGCTTGATCTTGGAGTTGCTCTCGCTCTGGTAGCGCTCCTCGGGCTCGCCGCCCTCGCCGGTGTTGCTCCGGCCGCCCAGACGATTCAGGGCGATGGCGATGGTCTCGTGGGCCTCGCTGCTCAGGGCACCGTAGCTCATGGCAGCGGCTTTGAACCGCTTGACGATGGAGCTGACGGGCTCCACCTCCTCAAGGGGGATGCCGCCGTTGGGGTCATAGCTGAAGTCCAACAGGCTGCGCAGGTGCACGCCCTCGGCACCCATGTTGTCCACGGTACGGGTGAAGTCCTTGAAGGCCTTGTAGTCGCCCGTGAAGCAGGCTTTCTGGAACAGATGGATGGTCTGCGGGGTGAAGAGATGCTCTTCCTTGCCGCTGCGGAACTTGTGAGCACCGCCGTCGGCCAGCTCCATGTTGATATCCAGACCCAGCGGGTCAAAGGCGGCGTTGTGGGCAGCTTCCACATCCGCCTGAATGTCCTCCAGACCGATGCCGCCCACACGGCTGACCGTGCCGGTGAAGTACTTGTCGATGACATCCTTGGAGATGCCGACTGCCTCAAAGATCTGGCTGCTCTGGTAGCTCTGGATGGTGGAGATGCCCATTTTGGAGGCGATCTTCACGATGCCGTTCAGCACAGCCTTGTTGTAGTCATCCACGGCGGCGTAGTAATCCTTGTCCAGCAGACCCTCGTCGATGAGCTGGGCAATGGTGTCGTGGGCCAGATAGGGGTTGACGGCGCAGGCACCGTAGCCCAGCAGGGTAGCAAAGTGGTGCACCTCGTGGGGCTCGGCGCTCTCAAGGATGAGGGCCATGGCCGTGCTCTTCTTGGTGCGGATGAGGTACTGGGACACGGCAGAAACAGCCAGCAGGCTGGGGATGGAGACGTGGTACTCGTCGATGTCGCGGTCAGAGAGGATGATGATGTTGGCACCGTCCTTGTAGGCACGGTCCACCTCCAGGAACACGCGGTCGATGGCCTTTTCCAGGCTGGTGTTCTTATAGTAATTGATGGACACCGTGGCGGTCTTGAAGCCGGGCACGTTCATGTGCTTGATCTTGAGCAGATCGGTGCTGGTCAGGATGGGGTTCTGCACCTTGAGCACCTTGCAGTTCTCGGGCTTGTCCTCCAGCAGGTTGCCGTGGGCACCCACATAGACGCTGGTGGAGGTGACCACCTTTTCCCGGATGGCATCGATGGGCGGGTTGGTGACCTGTGCGAACCGCTGCTTGAAGTAGTTGAACAGCGGGGGGTGCTGGTCACTCAGGACAGCCAGCGGGGTGTCGGTGCCCATGGCTCCGGAAGGCTCGGCACCGGCCCGGGCCATGGGCAGGATCAGCTCCTTGATTTCCTCGTATTTGTAGCCAAAGACCTTCTGCAGGCGGGTCAGCTCCTCGCCGGTGTAGCTGGGGACTTTGATGTTGGGGATCTTCAGGTCCTTCAGCCGGACCAGATTCCGGTCGATCCACTCGCCGTAGGGCTCGCGGCTGGCGTAGTATTCCTTCAGCTTCTCGTCATCCACGACCTCGCCCTTGACGGTATCCACCAGCAGCATCTTGCCGGGGCGCAGGCGGTCTTTCATCAGGATGTTGTCGGGGGCGCAGGGCAGCACGCCCACCTCAGAGGACAGGATCATTCGGCCATCCTTGGTGATATAGTAGCGGCTGGGGCGCAGACCATTGCGGTCCAGCACCGCGCCCACCACGTCGCCGTCGGAGAAGAGGATGGCGGCGGGGCCGTCCCAGGGCTCCAGCATGGTGGCGTAATACTGGTAGAAATCGCGCTTCTTCTGGCTGATGTTCTTGTTGTTCTCCCAGGGCTCGGGGATGGTGATCATCACCGCCAGAGGCAGGTCCATGCCGTTCATCACCATGAATTCCAGCGCGTTGTCCAGCATGGCGGAGTCCGAGCCGGAGGTGTTGATGATGGGCAGGATCTTGTTCATGTCGTCCTGCAGGATGGGGCTCTCGATGCTCTCCTCACGGGCCAGCATGGCATCGGTGTTGCCCTTGATGGTGTTGATCTCGCCGTTGTGCAGGATGAACCGGTTGGGGTGGGCACGCATCCAGCTGGGGTTGGTATTGGTAGAAAAGCGGCTGTGCACCATGCCGATGGCGGACTCGTAATCCTCGTCCTGCAGGTCAAGGTAGAACAGGCGCAGATCGTGCACCAGGAACATGCCCTTGTAGACGATGGTGCGGCTGGACAGGCTGGGCACATAGGTGCCGTTGCTGGCCTGCTCGAACACCCGGCGGATGATGTAGAGCCTGCGGTCAAAATCAATGCCCCTGCTCACACGGGCAGGCTTTTTGATGAAGCACTGCCAGATGGAGGGCATACAGTCCCGGGCCTTCTGGCCCACGGCATCGGGGTCTACCGGCACCCTGCGCCATGCCAGAAACTCAAGCCCCTCCTTGCGGGTGACCAGCTCAAACAGCTTCATGGCCTGTGCCCGCAGGTGCTCGTTCTGGGGGAAGAAGAACATGCCGACACCGTATTCCCGCTCATTGCCCAGGCTGATGTTCAGCTCATCGGCCACCTTGGAAAAGAACTTGTGGCTGATCTGCAGCATGATGCCCACGCCGTCGCCGGTCTTGCCCTCGGCATCCTTACCGGCGCGGTGCTCCAGCCGTTCCACGATGCTCAGGGCATCGCTGACCGTCTGATGGCTCTTGCGGCCCTTGATGTCCACCACAGCGCCGATGCCGCAGGCATCGTGCTCGAACTGAGGGTCATACAGGCCAAGAGGCGTGGCGTTTTCCGTAAATTGATCCATTGCCTTTCCCATCCTTATCTCTCAAAATATCCTCCGGGCCGCGGCACATTCCGCAGCCGATCTTGCACAGAAAACAAAAAAGCGCCCCAGAAGGGTATAGAATACCCCTCTGGAACGCCTTTGTTCCGTTAGCTTTATTATAATGATTCGTGAAGATTGTTCAAGTGGGAGGTGCAACAAACTTTAGTACACCAAAGCCCGCACTTCTTGTGCGCTTTGATGGGATGATGAACGCATTTCATCAAAACCTTGAAAAAACCGCCGCATCCGGCTGCCGGTCTGGGGCAGGGGATGCGGCGGTTTGCGTATGATTGCGGGGCGTTTCTGTCCTTAGTGCTTTGCGGCGCGCTGTTTGCGGTCGAAGAACCACCCGCATACCAACAGACCGATGCCAAAGATCAGAAGCACGGCAGCCAGCCAATCGGTGGTACCGGTCTGGATCAGGGTCACGGTCGTGGTGTTCTGCGTGGGCGTTTCCTCCGGCTGGGCCAACGACGCGGACGTGTCAGTCTGAGCCGGTTCCTCCGCAGGCAGCTCGCCGGGGGCCTCTGTTTCCTCGGTTTCCTCGGTTTCCTCTGTTTCCTCGGGGATCTCGGGGGTCTCCGGCCCCTCAGGCTCCTCGGGGATCTCGGGGGTCTCGGGGGTCTCGGGGGCCTCCGGGTCTACGGGAACGACCGGAACATAGGGGTCGTCCGGGCTGTTCTTCAGGTTGGTAAAGACGACCTTGGCAGTGTCGTTCTGGGGCACAACGCCGGTCTCTGCAGGGTTGAGATTCAGCAGGGTCCAGCCGTCCTGAGCGGTTTCGGTGATGGTATAGCCGATGCCTGCGGGCAGGTTCGAGAGCGTGATGCTCTCGCCGCTTTTCAGGGTGAAGGATGTCTTGCCGTTTTTGAACGGGACACCGCACCATTTGTCGTCGATCGTGGTGATGGCATCATCATCCAGCGTGAGCTCAAAGGTGAACACGGTGTCATAGTCGCTCGGCAGCAGTTCACCGACCGTCTCTTTGCAGACGGTCAGGCTGCCGGTGCTGCCGTGTGCGGCCTTGAGGGACAGGGGGCCGGTGTAAGAAGCGACGGGTGCGACGAGAACCATGTGCAGATCCGCTTCGCCCCCCTCATGGGCGTTCCAGCGGGTGGTTTCATAGTCGTCATACCAGCCGTCAATGAAATCATAGCAGTCCGGGTCGCCATCCAGCTCCCAGCCGCGGCCGGTGGGGCCAAAGGTAATGGTTCCACCGTTCTCGATGTCGTCACCGCCTTTTTCTGCATGGTTGTTGTACAGCTGCACGTCATCCGAAAGAGTTGCAGTGGAGTAGTTTCGGAGACCGCCGCCATACCAAGTGGAAGTGGTGTTATAACGAACACGGCCTGAAAGCAGCGTCAGTGTCGCATTCTCGTTATTGACAATGCCGCTGTTCTTGTTGTGCTCAACCTGCAGGTCAACATTTTCTTCTACAGTAAACGACGTTCCGCTATTGGTATTATAAATACCATAGCGACTGTTATTGCAGACAGAGACGTTTGCACCGGTTTCCATGGCAAACGTTCCGCGATTGGCGTTAAAAATACCATCGTAACTGTTGTTGCAGGTGGAAATGTTTGCGCCATTTTCTATGGTGAAAATACCGCCGTCATTGTAAATACCGTAGACACCATTACCGTCAGCAGAAACGTCTGCACTGCCCTGAATCGTAAAGTAGTCATCTGCAGGGGTGTCGAAGTTGTCGTAGACGGTGTTGAAGATGCCGCAGGACCTATTATTGTTTGCAGTGACATGTGCGCCGCCCTCAATGAGGAAAAAGCCTGTTGCTACTGACAGATCGCCACCGCCTGCATAGTTGTAGATGCCATACAGATTGTTATTTGCGGAGACATTGGCACCGCTTTTAATGGTAGTACGAGCATCAAAACTGTTTCCAAGGCCAAACTGCTCATTGTTATCGGCGATGACGGTTGCACCGCTTTCAATGTTCAGAATCCAGTTGTTTAAAACGCCAGCCAGGGCTTTGTTATTGCGGGCATAGATACACGCACCGGGCTCAATGGTTACATTACCTTCATAAATGATCGGCGTATCGTCAGTGTCTTTCGTATGCTGTGTATGTACGACAAAACCGCCGCCGCCAGGCCAACCGGCTTGGCCGTTGCCCTCGCAGTAAATCTGTCCATAAATATGACTCTCATCTCCGCGGCTGTTACCAATGCAAAGACCAGAACCGGAGTTGTTAGAAGCAATTACTGTGGAAGCAGCATCCATATCAAGGACACCGACATAAGCGCCAAAACCATCTGTTCCGCCAACATTCTCGCTTGCGATGAGTGTGGAAGATCTCATGGTCAGCGTACCACCATAGCTACCTACGCCATAGCAGCCGAGACCACCGGCGTAATAACCGGAGAGACCGTTACCAGTCAGAGTGACTTTGGCGTTGTCCAGCGTGAGATTGATGGGGTCGATGGTCATGCCGTTCCAGTCACAGCCGGTGATTTCCAGAGAAGACGAAGTGACCCAAATGCCATGATCGTTGTTACTGTAACTCTCTGCGTAGATACCGCTGGCGTCAGTAGCGTCAAAGCCGCGGATCACAGCATTTGTATTGTCTTCAAAATACAAATCGCTGTCGTGCTCCAGGAAAATGCCGCTGCCAAAGGACTGATCTTCTGTCAACTCAAATTCCACATGGCTCAAACGCAGTTTGCTGGAGTGGGTGATCAGATTGGCCGTTTGTCCTGCACCATGTTCATAGGTATGAGTATGCGCATGGATTTTCAGCGTAAGATCTTCAAACGTGATATCACTGTCCGATGCATAGATACCGTTCTCCTCCAGCGTCAGCGTGTAGGTATTGCCGCCGGAAATGGTCAAGTTCTTCTTACTATGGAACTCAAGGCCCGTATACCACTCAATGTCCTTCAGCAGGTCGATCTGATCACCATCCGTCGCCGCAGTGATTGCATCGTCCAGTGTGGAGTAGTAGTACGTATCGTCGATCTTGTCGATCTTGCACACAGCCGGGGTTGTGGTGCTGTCGTCGTCGTCCGCAGAGTCATCGTCATCCGATTCCTCGTCAGGAGGCTGGGGAGTGGGATTCACTGTGGGCCGGTCATCCGCTGCTGCTTTATCGCTGCCCGCGTCCGCAGGGTCATCGTCACCCGATCCCTTGTCAAGAGTTTTGGGGGTGGGATTCACTGTGGGCCGGTCATCCGCTGCTGCTTCATCGCGGTCCGCATCCGCAAGGTCATCGTCACCCGGTCCCTTGTCAAGAGTTTTTTTTTGGGGGGGGGGGTGGGATTCCCTGCGGGCAGGTCATCCGCTGGTGTTTCATCGTTGTCCGCATCCGCAAGGCTTTTCTCCGAGCCCGTCTCCGAAAGGTCGGGAACAGGAGGTTCCTGTTCCTGCGAATCATCAAGGGAGTAGGGGACGGTGGAAAGGTCACTCCAGTCCAGAATGGTGCCGTCCGAATCCGTGATGGTGGGGTCGGGGCTCAGTGCAAGTACACTCAGCGGCAGAACATGAAGCAGCAATCCGATGGTAAGTATCACTACGAACCATCTCTTTTTCATAATTTTTTCTCCTCCTCTTTCTAAAATATAGTACATTTTGTGTACTGCTAATATAGTAGCATCGGATGTTCGGAAATACAAGAGGTTCAAACGAATTTGAAACCGAAAGATCCAAATTTTTGAAGCGGCGGGGAACCGCGCCGGAGTTTCTCCGGAAAATGATTCCTGCACAGAAGTGAAAACTTGTTCCTGCGCCGGAAATTCCCAGAAATTATGAAAAAGTTTCGACACAAGAAAAACTCCCGGGAAATCCCGGGAGCGTAGCAAAAACAAAGGAAGAAATTCCCTGCGGCGGCAGTCAGTGTCCCAGAATGGCCCGCAGGTCCTCTTCCGGGGTCGTGACGGCCATCAGGTTGTAGCGCCGCTGAAGCTCCTGCACGACCCCCGGAGAGAGAAAGGCCGGGAGGGTGGGGCCGAGGCGGATGTTCCGGATGCCCAAAGCCAGCAGGGCGATCAGGATGCAGACTGCCTTCTGCTCGAACCAGCAGAGCACCAGCGAGAGCGGCAGGTCGTTGACGGTGCAGCCGAAGGCATCGGCCAGAGCCAGTGCGATCCGGATGGCGCTGTATGCGTCGTTGCACTGGCCCACATCGAGGATGCGGGGCAGGCCAGTGCCGGGCACTGTGCCCAGAGGCAGATCGTTCAGCCGGAATTTTCCGCAGGCAAGGGTCAGAATGACCGTATCCGGCGGTGTCAGCCGGGCAAACTCGGTGTAATAACGGCGGGTGGGCCGGGTACCGTCGCAGCCGCCCACCAGGAAGAAATGGCGGATCTGCCCGCTTTTCACGGCCGCAACGATCTCATTGGCGTGGGAGAGCACAGCGCTCCGCGCAAAGCCGGTGGTGACCGTTTTGCCGCCGTTCATGCCCGGGATGATGGTATCCTCCGGGTAGCCGCCCAGTTCCAGCGCTTTCCGGATGACGGGAGTGAAGTCCCGGTCCTCCCCGATGTGCGGCACCCCGGGATAGGAGACCACCGAGGTGGTAAAGACCCGGTCGGCGTAGCTGGGGCGCAGCGGCATGATACAGTTTGTGGTGAAGAGGATGGGGGCGGGGATGTCCTCAAACTCCGACTGCTGGTTCTGCCAGGCGGTGCCGAAATTTCCCTTGAGGTGCGAATAGCGCTTTTTCAGCTCCGGATAACCGTGGGCGGGCAGGAGTTCCGAGTGGGTATAAACGTTGATGCCCTTGCCCTCGGTCTGGGCCAAAAGCTGCTGGGTGTCGTAAAGGTCGTGGCCGGAAATGACGATGAAAGGCCCTTTCTCGATGGTCAGAGGGACTTCTGTCGGTTCCGGTTCGCCAAAGGCACCGGTGTTGGCATGATCCAGCAGTTCCATGGTGCGGAAGCTGGCTTCTCCGGTCCTTTGCACCAGGAGCCAAAGTTCCTCCATGGATAGCCCCGAGGTGCCCACTGCCTTCAGGGCGGTACAGTAAAATTTGTCCAGCTCCGGGTCGATGCGGCCCAGCACCCGAGCATGATAGTTATAAGCGGCCATTCCCCGCAGGCTGAACAGCACAAAGCATTTCAGGCTTCGCACATCCGGGTCAGGCTCCTGCCAGAGCTGCTGCATATCATAGTCCTCGGCAATGCCCGGACAGGCGGCGTGGATCTTCTCAATCAGCTGCCCGACGGTGTGCTCGTCAAAATTTACATTGGTGATGGTGGTGAACAGCCCCTGCATCAGCAGCAAAGCCTGCTCCGGAGCCGGAGCACGGCCTTCGCCAATGAGCTGCTCCGCATACCGGATCAGGGCACCGGTCAGCCGGTCCTGCGCCGCTGCGGTCGGAGCCGATTTCCCGCACACACCTGCCCGACCGGTACAGGCAGTCCCGTTGGCCGCCTGCTCACATTGGAAACAAAACATCTGCTCATCCATAAAAATACTCCCTTCGCTTTCTGGCAAAGGGAGTATGGACAACGGACAGAGGAAATATGCAGGAAAAAAAAGGAGCCGCACCCCTTCGGATGCGGCCCCTGGAACGATGCAGTGGGATCAGTAGGTGATGCCCTGTGCCATCATGGCGGTGGCCACCTTCAGGAAACCGGCGCAGTTTGCACCGACCATCAGGTTGCCCTCGGAACCAGCAGCAACGGATGCATCGTAGGAAGCGTGGAAGATGCCCTCCATGATGCCCTTCAGCTTGGCATCCACTTCCTCAAAGCTCCAGCTCAGACGCTCGGAGTTCTGGCTCATCTCCAGGCCGGAGGTGGCCACGCCGCCGGCGTTGGCAGCCTTTGCGGGTCCGTACAGGACACCGTTGGACAGGTAGACCTCGATGGCCTCGGGCGTGCTGGGCATGTTTGCGCCCTCGCAGACAACGGTGCAGCCGTTCTTGACCAGAGCCTCAGCGGACTCCTTGTTGATCTCGTTCTGGGTTGCGCAGGGCAGGGCGATGTCGCAGGGGACAGTCCAGACCTTGGAGCAGTCGGCAACGTAGGTTACACCGGCGTGGGTCTCGGCGTACTCCTTGATGCGGCCGCGGCGCACTTCCTTCAGCTCCTTGACGTAAGCCAGATCAATGCCGTTGGGGTCGTAGACGTAGCCGTTGGAATCGGACATGGTAACGACCTTTGCGCCCAGAGACTGGGCCTTCTGGCAGGCATAGATGGCAACATTGCCGGAGCCGGAGATGACCACGGTCTTGCCCTCAAAGCTGTCGTTGCGCATACACTTCAGAGCCTCGGCGGTGAAGTAGCACAGGCCGTAGCCGGTGGCCTCGGTACGGGCCAGAGAGCCGCCGAAGGTCAGGCCCTTGCCGGTGAGCATACCGCCCTGGAAGCTGTTGGTCA
>ERZ835109.1188-NODE-1188-length-22711-cov-3.421345_pt1 | contig 22711 bp, 20 predicted proteins | sample MGYA00519946_ERZ835109 | MGnify/ENA primary metagenome ERZ835109 (study PRJEB31850, sample SAMEA3708771) | human gut metagenome | biome: human gut; feature: human-associated habitat; material: faeces | place: China | collected 2014 ...
GAATATCTGTATCGTGTTCGCCCAGCTTGAACGGGAAACGATACAGAAGCGGGTGCAGGATGCATGGTACTCCCGCTGTCAGCGGGGCTTCAAAATGGGCGGCAAAACGCCCTACGGATTTCGGACAGAGCCTTATGTGATGGACGGGGTGCGCACAAAGAAGCTGGTAATAGAGCCAACCGAAGCGGCCTTTGTCCGGCAGATGTATGAGATGTACGCTGACCCGCAGGTATCGCTGCATGACATTACAAAGAAGCTGACGGCGGACGGTATGCGTACTTATCATGGCAGGCCGCTGTCAAGGGCTACTTTGAGCGTTATTCTCCGAAACCCGATTTATGTCATGGCTGACCTCGACATATACGAGTTTTACAAAAGCCAGGGGACGGATATTTACAATGACGCCGCCGACTTTGCCGGGACAAACGGCTGCTATTACTATCAGGGCAAGGGGAATACAGAGGACAAGCACAAGCACCTGCAAGGACAGACGCTGGTACTGGCTCCACATGAGGGGTTTATCCCATCGGAGCTGTGGCTGAAATGCCGGAAGAAGCTGCTTGCCAGCCACACCTACCAGCCCGCAAGGAAAGCCCGGAACACATGGATGGCGGGAAAAATCAAATGCGGGAAATGCGGCTATGCGCTCATGTCGGCGCACTCCAACGGTATTCTTTACCTGCGCTGCACCGTCCATGCGGACAGCAAGGCGTGTCCCGGCTGCGGGTGCGTGAAGCTTCACGAACTGGAAGCGGTAGTCTATGGGGCGATGGTTAAAAAGCTGAAAGATTTTAAGACGCTGACAGGTCGGAACAAGGCTGCAAAAATCTCCCCGAAACTGACTGCAAAGCGGCTGGAACTGGCGCAGGTAGAAAGCGAGATTGAAAAGCTGCTTGACACGCTGACGGGCGCAAGCCCTGTTTTGCTCTCCTATGCCAACAGCAAAATTGAGGAACTGGACGCAAGGCGGCAGTCCATTGCCAATGAGATTGCAAAACTCTCTGCGGACGCTGTGCCGATGGAGAAGATGGAAAGCATTTCCGGGTATCTGGATGACTGGGAGAATGTCAGCTTTGAGGACAAGAGGCAGGTGGTGGACGCACTGATAACGGTCATCCGGGCAACAAATGAAAAGGTAGAAATTGAATGGAAAATCTGACGGGTTAATCCCCACCGTACCTATCCTTTTTGTGCTCTTGTCTATAATAGTGAAATGGTGTTTCCCAATGCCGACATTCGTTTCATTGCCATCAACAACGGCGTAGACAGCGCCAATCAGTCGGAAAACGACATGACTCCGTTCATCAATATTTTTAACGAATTTTATGCCAAAGACACAAGCCGCAAGATACGCGCAGTGTTCAAGGCAAAGGGGCAGTCTGGCAAGCCGCTGAGTACGAATCCTCCATACGGATATGTGAAAGACCCGGAAGACAAAACGCACTGGCTCGTGGACGAAGACGCCGCAGAGGTGGTTCGAGAGATATTCCGGCTGTGCGTACAGGGCTATGGTGTGTCGCAGATTGCAAAGGAGATCACAAAGCGGCACATCATGAATCCGACTGCGTATGCCAAAGCCAACAGCCGAACAATCCCGGACAACCGGAGTGATGATACCGACTACATATGGCGAGACAGCACAATTTCTCAAATGCTCTCCCGCCCGGAGTATCTCGGACACACGGTCAACTTCAAAACCTACCGCAAGTCCTACAAGCAGAAAAAGCAGTTGAAGCGAGACCCTTCGGAGTGGCAGATTTTTGAGAACACCCACGAAGCCATCGTTGACCGTGAGACCTATGACATCGTGCAGCGTATCCGCAACGGCAGGCGCAGGCGTACACCCATGGGCGAGATGCCGCTGCTTTCGGGTATGGTATTCTGCGCCGACTGCGGAGCAAAGCTGTATCAGGTACGTTCTACAACCTTCAAGCCGGGGCAGGAGTACATGGTGTGCGCCACCTATCGTAAAAAGGGCAAAGACCAATGCACCTCACACCAGATACGCAATTCCGTCATTGAAGAGTTTCTGCTGGACGGCATCCGCAGCATGACCGCTTATGTGCGTGAGCATGAGGATGAATTCGTAGAGATGGTCACCAAACTATCCAAAGCGGAAACCGAAAAAGCACTCCGGGATGAAAAGCGAGAGCTGGAGCAGGCAGAGGCACGGGTACACAAACTCGACACCATCATTCAACGGCTTTACGAGGATAATGTTGAGGGCAAGATATCTGACGAGCGTTTTGCCAAGATGTCCGAAAACTATGAGTCGGAGCAGAAATCGCTGAAAAGACGCACCATAGAACTTCGCAGTAGCATTGCAATTCAAAAGGAGAACTGCATAAATGTAAACAGCTTTGTTGCTCTTGTGCGCAAGCACACGGACATACAAGAGTTGAATGCAGAAGTCATCCGAGAATTTGTGGAACGTGTTGAGGTGTTTCAGCCTGTGCGAGTCGGCGGCAGAAGGGTTCAGCGACTGCGAATCGTCTGGAACTGCATCGGTGAATTTACCCCACCACAGCCCTAAATGGGCAGAAAAACGGCATAGCCGCATATTACGACTATGCCGAATTTTTCAGGGATTACGAAATCCCTAAGTTGTACCGCTTTTAGGGGGTGTTTTGTCTATTGCCCGATTTTTTACTAGTTGGATTCAAAGCTTTCTAGGTGGCTTGTTATCAATAACGATATCTACTAGTAATCTATAATTTATGTTAGATTTCCGTTTTTGTCACAGGAAAGTGTAACTGTAACGGGAATAGATTTTGAAATAAATAAGCCGCCCTTTTTCATTTCGACTTTTCCAGTTGCTACATTCCCAACTTTGGATGCTGATTTTGAAACTGCAGACCACTTCCCAGCATAAACCTCAACTTTTGGCTCCCGAACATATGTGCATGATGACGTTGTACCATTAAATGTGAAGTCCGCGCTTAAAGTTACTATCCATTGCAGTTCGTCAGCCGCCGAATAATATTTATACTGTTTACTGCCACTTTTAGAACCAAGCGCCTTCGTTTTTTGGCTAGAGCATTCTTTTTCAATAAGGATATAACTGCCGTCATCGTAATGAATCGACTCAACACTCTGTGCGTACACCTGAGGAGGTGATAAAGCAAAAAATAAAACAACAACCACCAGTATTGCCGAAATCTTCTTTTTCATGATTCTCCTCCATTTCTCAATTATTCAATGATAATTGTTTCGCTCCACCCATTATAGGCTTGATGATAATCATACAAGCTGACGCAAAGGGCAGCAACCCAAAACAGCAATGCTGCCAGCACAGATGCAATCAGAATTGTCAGCACTCGTCGGCGCTGACGCAAGGCCTTCAGTAGCTCTTGGGTGCTCATGGCATCCACATAGGCGGCAGCTACCTGCTGCGGCGTCCCAAAACGCATCTCAAGGTCAGCATCACAGGTGTCGGAACAATAGGCTTCTGCTTCATTGCGTAGCACCGTTAATAACTGCTTTTTTTGTTTTCTAGTGCAGGGCAGATAACTGGCGACGGCTCGGACATATCGGTTGATTTGCCGTTTTTTTTGTTGCATGACGGCACCTCCTCTCGAATGATGGCTAACACACCAGTCATCATGGATTCAAATTCTTGGGCCATTTCATCTAGCCTATCCTCTCCGGCCGGCTCTAGATGATAGTATACACGAGTCATCCTCTTTCCCACCAATACCTTGCGGTCAGATATTAAACCCTGCTCCTGTAGCCGATATAGCACGGGATATAAAGATCCTTCTTGGGTTTTCAGCTGTCCGCCGCTACATCGCTCTATTTCCTGCACCAGCTGATAGCCGTACATATCTTCCCTTCGCAACAATGATAGCAGGATCAGCGCCATGACACCGCGCTGAAATACATTGGGTCCCGAATTGCGTGACATGTCGCCACCTCCTTCATGCAAATAGATTTCTTCTCTTTTATACCATTCAATCCGCCAAAATGCAAGCCCAACTGTGCAAAAACTCAAGACAGACAGGTGAAATACTTTTCAACAAGAGGACAGTGAAATAATATTTTTTCGGCCAACAACCTACAGGATCCTCTGCCCTCTATTTGTCGGCATACCACACCGGCCTTGCCGCCGTTTCAAAGCTGGTTTGGTGGGAGATGGTCACGCCGTTGGTGCCGGATGCGCAATGCACCACCAGCAGGAGGCCCAGCCAGTCGCGCCCTGCGGCGATGCCGACGTGTTCGTCCTCCGGGTAGAACAGCAGATCTCCCGGCTGCACCTCGTCCCACGCTATGTCTGTGCAGCTAGCGTGCTGCGCCGCCGCGCCGCCACCCTGCCCGATGATGTAGCTGCCGCCGCTGGCGTTGTAGAACGCCCAATCCACGAAGCCGGAGCAGTCCAAGCCGTAAGGCTGCTCTGTACCGGTGGTGTCGCTGCCCTCGGCTGTGACCTCTGCCGGCTCGCCCCAGCGGTCGTCCCAGCCCAGCACCAGCGATTTGCCGCCCCAGAAGTAGTCCACCTTGTCCACCAGTGCCAGCGCGTAAGTGACGACCATGCGCCGTTCCATGGAGAGATCGTCCGGCAGGCGCTCCCACACCTCCATAGCCTCGCCGGTAGGTTCCATGGCGTGACTGTCCGCGACAACACCTGCCGGGGACAGGGCCGCCGCAACCGCAATCACCGGCAAGGCCAGCAGTAGAAACAGCACCACACCGCCGCCCGCCGCGGCTATGGCTTGGATACCGGCGCAGACGGTTTTGCCTGCCACCTGCGCCACCTGCGCCACCTGCGCCACCTGCGCCATCTGCTCCAGCCGCTGTCCCGCTTTGCGGGCGGCGGCTTTTGCCTGCTGGAGCATCTGCCGCTGGGCGGTGCGCTGGGTATGCTGCTTTGCCCGCTGCTGGGCGGCGGTCATAGCGGTCGCAGGCGGTTTTTGTGCCGGTTGGCGCGGCACTGTGGCAGTGTGCTGCGCCGCGGCGGTCTGCTCCGTTGACTGCCTCATATCCCGCTGTCGCACCTGCGCCGCCTTTGTCTCCTGCCGCTGCCGCACCTTTTGGGCGCGGTATTTGTGCAGGGCATATTTCCGCCAGAGCTGCTGCGTAGCGCGGAAAGTCAGACGGGCGGCGTTCGACGCGCCCTGCTGTGCCTGCTCCGTGGCGTATTCCACCGGCTGACGCTGGTGCTGGGTCTGCCGTTCCTGCTTCTGCTGGGCGTAGTGCCGCTGCAAGATACGCACCGCCGTGCGGGGCATGGCGTTTTTCTGCCGTGTTTTCGGCTGCTCCATGGCGGCGCGGGTCTTGACGTCACGCATTTTGCTCCCCCGGCTTGGTGGTCATCAGGCGGTACAGCTCCGTGTCCTTGGGGATCGTATTGACGAACGGAACGAGCGCGCCGCCCATCCGCAAAAGGCCATGACCGGCTTCCACATTGGTCACATAGCCCATCTGCGTATCCGACAGGCGCAGCAGCTTCCCCAGCTCCGCGCGGTCTGTCGCCGCCTGATTGAAAAGCAGCAGAAATTCACTGTTTGCCAGCATGAGCCGCGCCGTCTCCGATTTCAGGCACTCTTCCACATTCTGCGTCGCGGCGGTCAGCGGCGCACCGTATTTGCGCCAGCGCTTCCACGCGCGGTACAGCACATCGGCAGAGTATTTGTACTTGAAATAGAGATAGCACTCGTCAATAAATACCCATGTGAATTTACTGCGCTTGCGGTTGGCGGCGACGCGGTTCTGAATCGCCTCCAGCGTCACGACAAGCGCCGTGGGACGCAGCTGCTCGCCCATCTCATAGAGGTCGAGAGCGATGATGCGGCTGTCCATGTTGACATTGCCGGCGTGTGCAAATACATTCAGACTACCCTCTGTGATCAGCTCGGCCGCCAGTGCGATCTCCCGTGCTTCGGGATCAACCTGCCGCATGACTTCATTGCGCCAGTCCGTCAGGAGCGGTGCGGGCCGCTTGCCGCGGCTTTTAAGATAGGGACGGTAAACATTGGCTGTGCAGCGGTCAATGATGGACTTATGCGAGCCCGTGAGTGTTCCTGCACCCATCTGCTGTTCTAAAATGCTGGTGATGACTTCTGCCTTGACCGCGATGGGATTCTCGTCGGCATCGTAGCCCTCGCCCAGCTCCAGCGGATTGATGTGATGCGGGCTGCTCGGGGAAATTTCGATGATCTCGCCGCCCAGCGCACGGACAAGATCGCCATACTCCCGCTCGGCGTCGATGATGATAATATCGTCGTGGGTCGAGAGCGCGATGCTGGCAACGGTATTCTTCATGCCGACCGATTTGCCGCTGCCCGATACGCCGAGATAAAAAGCGTGGGGCGAGATCAGCCGCTTGCGGTTGCAAATGAGCAGGTTTTTGCTGACGGCGTTGACGCCATAGCAGATGCCGCCTGCGTCCTGAATCTCCTGCGCGCGAAACGGCATGAGGACCGCCGTACTCTCGGTCGTCAGCGTCCGCAGCGCCTTGATCCGGCGCAGACCGTAAGGCAGGACGGTATTCAGGCCGTCCTCCTGCTGGTAGTAAAGCGTGGCAAAATGGCAGGAGTGCTCCCGCCCAATCGTGCGCAGCATCTCCGTGTCGGCGTTGAGCTGTTCGAGCGTATCGGCAATATGAACGAGCGTCACGACGGCGAACATCATGCGCTGGTCGCGCACGGTGAGATCGTCCAAATACTCCTTGGCCTCTGCGCGCAGCTGCTCCAACTCATAGGGGACAGACGCGGAAAAGTTGTTTTTATCGTTTTGCCGCTGTTGCCAGCGCGTAATGTCCGTCTCGATGCCGAGGATACGGCTCTGTACCTCGCGTACCGCCTCGTCCGTGGGGATCGGCAGAATGTCGACGGAGAGGACAAGGCTGCGCGAAATGGCGGAGAGGTCCGCGATCATATCGTCGCGGAGATAGCTGCCGAAATCCTTGAGGAACAGGACGCGGCCGAACTTGTCCCCCATCTCAAAATAGCTGTCGCGGAAACGCAGCCCATCCGGGCAGATCAGGTCGCGGAAATCCATGCCGCGCCGGAGTACAGACGCCTGTTCATACGAAAACAACTCCTCCTCGCCGGGGCGAAAGAAGTCATGCAGCAGCCGTAGGCGCTCCTGCATGGAGATCTCCCACGCGCCCGAGTCCAGCCGGCCAAAGCTCTGTGCGAGGTTTGCATCCACGCGCCGGAAGTAGGCGCGGCTTTCCTCGATCTTGCGCTGCGGGATGGAGATGGTAACATACTTTTCCTGCACAAGATTATTCCCTGCGCCGACCTGATCCGTAAGTATCCTGTTATACTCTGTGCGGTAACGGTCCAGCGCGTCGCCGTGCGGCTTCATCAGCACCGTGCGCTCAAAATCCGCGTGGTTCATGCGGCGGTTGAAAATGGTGATCTTCGCCGCGGCGTCGGTCGGCAGGGCGTTCAATACACTTTGATAGGAGCGAAAAATGCTCTCCCGATCCTCGTCCGACGCGGCAGCATAGTTGACGTCGGCAAAGCGCCACGACTTGCTGTGCCGCGTGCCGACCTGCCACACGCCGCCCTCGTAGATGTGGTGAATGGGAATCGACTGCTGCACGCTGCGCGGAATGGAAAACTTGACTTTCTCGCTGCGCTCGGCAGCGGCAAGCGTTTTAATCAAAATCGTCACGCTCCTTTCGACCCAATGCGGTATAGTAGAAATTCTCCGAGACAAAGCCGCGCCCGCGCGCACAGAGAATTTGTGACTTGACAAAGGCGCACACAAATTCTCCAAAGGTCATGCCGTTGTAGTGAAAAAAGCCTGCGACAGCAATAGGTGCCGCCGCAAGGATACATACCCAGCCGGCCATCTCCTTGCCGACAACAGGCGTCAGGGCAAGGTAGACAATGACAGCGACCATGACCGCGCCGAGTGAACAGATAAATTGGCGCAGCGACAGGCCAAAGAAGATGCTTTCCCTGTGGCTGCGTATCTCTTTTGGTATCTTGACTTCCATGGTGATAATCCTCCGATTTTTTGACAGGTTTTTGCAGGCATGAGATAATAATAGTAGAAAAAATTGCAAGGAGGCTTGACAGCTATGACGATCCCACAGCAGCTTTTGACTGCGTTCCTGATCCTCGTTTCACTCCCGCTCGTGCTGAAGCTCTTATGGAAAGTACGGCTTCTGCCATTTGTGCTTGGCCTTTCGCTCCCCTATCTCATGGGGCAGCAATGGGCCGCAGAGCACAAAGCGGTATACCTCGTGCTCCTGATCGGCGGTGCGTTGTTCGCGCTGGCGGTCTGGACGTACCGCATCGTGGATGCGGTACGCACGGAGCGATGGTACCGGAAGCGCCTTTTGGAACGGGCAACGCCGCTATATCACGAAGAAGAGAGAGACGGTTAACCGCCTCTCTCTTCTTTGCCGTCACAGCCGCAAAGGGTTATATCGCTTTGCACTTCGTTTCCCCATACATCCCAGCCGGTTGAGGACTGGCGGGCAAACAGCTCCACACGCGGCACATCGCCCATGAGAGCTTCGATGCGCCGCCGCACCTCGTCCGGCTTTTTGCTGTGCTCCTCCACATGGGAAATGACGATTTGGTGGATATTCTTTGCCTGCCGTTTTGGACTGCCTTTTGTGGCAAGCAGACATATTTCCGCATTGGCTCTTGTCCAATGCCCCAGGCCCCAGAAAAGCGAGTTGGATGTGCGATTGAGCTTGACCCATACGAAAGCGACGGTCTTAAAGTCAAAGCCCCATGCTCGCATGACATTCCACGCTTCAAAGAGCAGAGGAAATGTGATCCATAAAAAGAGCGCGCAATCCCTTGCGGCCAACTCATCCACTGGTAAGGCTGCAATATCTTCTATGCTCATGGTAGGATAATGCTTGTCTGCTGCGCCGCCGCCCGACCATACCTTATAGCGCCACGGTGGATCAGCATATATGACATTGTATTTTTTCACAGCCCCAGCATCTCCTTCACGATCCGGTCCGCGCCCTTGACAAGCCCTGTAAGGATCAACATATTGAATACGAGCTGCCCAACATATTGCCACACCATTGTTACGGCCGGAAGTGTTGTATCTGCCGCCGGTGTGCTGCTGGAGAGGAAGGCGGAGTAGATCAGGCAGGAAAGCACGATCACCGCGCCCTCCATGCACACGCCGGTATAGGACTTCAAAAATGCCTTGCCCGCGGCGCTCGTTCCCTCGCCGGCAAAGGCAGCCAGCGGGATCGGCGCAAGGGCCGTATAAAGATAGAGCCGGAAAAAGCGCCCGTAGACAGTCAGGATCAAAATAAAGGACAAAACGGTAATAATCAGACTTCCCAATACGGAAACAAGCCATAGCGGGATAGATTGCAGAATTGTCACATCCTCTATCGCCGTCACGATCTCGCCCGGCAGCGTGGACACCTCTGATACCACGCTGCCCATACCGCCCATGACCGTACCAATGATGCCGCCGCAGATGTTGAATACGGCCAGCATCAGCTCCATGCCATGCCCCACGGCGACCTTTGCACACAGGAAGCGCACAAAATGCCGCAGGGCAAATTCGGGCCGCTGCATCTCACGGAACGACGCGGCAGATTGAAAGATGCCCATCGCAAAGAACAGCACGAGCAGTCCGTACCCGACACCTTGCAGCGCGGTATTGATCTGGACGATCAGCGCCCAGATGTCGCCGCCCTTGAAGCCCTCCGGCGAGGTCGTCAGCAGCGTCCAAATCTCGGCAAGTCTGCCGTTCCAGCCATCCAGCGCATTTTCCAGTGTTCGTATGATCCAGTTATCGCTGATAGAAAATCACCTCCATGCTTCGACAGGAAATGCGTCCCACGGTGGGACGCATTTCCTGCGTTTTCTTTTATCGCTCTTTTACTGTTTTGCAGGGTTGTCCGAAAAGCAAGCCCGCCTCACGGTCAAAGTCCGTATGCCGCGCCATAGAAAGCGCCTGCCACTTTGAATAACCGGAATACAGACGGTGGTGGAGCTGGTCATTCGGCGTCTGCCCATAGATCATGTAGCCGCGCGTGACCGTCTCACAGCTCAGAATACGGTTTTTCTTTCTCATACCACACCGATCGCCGACAGAATTTCCTTGGCAAAGGCGATCAGCAGCCCGCCGAGCAGACAGAGAAAGCCCTGTGAGCGCTGGCTGGCATCGTGACTCTGCACGCTCATGCCGACCTGCACGATGCCCCAGCCAAGGATGATGACGCCGACGGCCTTAATGCAGGAAAAGATAAAATCGGACAGATTATTGACAATGGTGAGGGGATCGTCTGCGGCCAGCGCAGGAATGGTGCAAAGGGTAAGGCAAAGGATCAGCGCCGCGAAAAAGCGCCGCTTTCTTTTGGGATTCATTTCCTTTTTCATAGGGATTCCTCCAATTCTAAAACTTCAATTTCATTCAGGGTCTCAAAGGCAAAGGGTAAATCGTCCGCGGCATAGATGCAGGTCGCATGATGAGCGTATGGTGCAGCGCCGCCATATTCCGTCTCGTGGATGTTCGGGTGGCGCATCAGTTCGTACTTCTCGTCAATGACTGGCTTTTCGCCGCGCACGAGGAGAATGGAGAGCCGGTTATCCAGCATCCGCACCTCATCCGGCGTCATCAGGTCACGGCCTATGAGCTGCGTGCTCTTGCTGTATGAGCCGCTGCGTCCCTTGCTCTGGCTGACGCTCTGCACCTGGATCGTCTCTTTCCCCAGCAGCTCCGATACATACTTGTGCGTGCTCTGTTCGTTCCCACCCAAATAGAGAAAGGCATCCGCGTTACCGATGATGCCCTCCCAGCTATCCTTGAATAAGGCTTTGAGCTGAGAAATATTTTGCAAAATAATGGTCGCCATGAGGTTGCGACTCCGCATAGTCGCCTGCAAGCGTTCGTAGCCGTCCGGCAGCGCAACATTGGCAAACTCATCGAACAGCAAGCGGACTGGGACCGGCAATCGTCCGCCATGCACCTTGTCCGCGCGGTAATAAAGCTCTTGGAACGCCTGCGTGTATAGCATACCAACGAGAAAGTTGAGCGAGGTATCGTTGCTGTCGGGAATGACGCAGAAGATCGCCTGTTTACGCTCTCCGAGCTGTCCCAGCTCCAGTGTGTCGTGGCTGGTGATGCGCTGGACCTCCGGCAAGGTAAAGGCAGAGAGTCGAACGGCGGCGCTCACGAGGATGCTCATAGCCGTCTTGCCGGGAGCCTCCTTAAAAATGGAATACTGCCTCACAGCGATATGATTCGGATCTTCCTCCCGCAGCGCCTCGAAAAGCAGGTCGAGCGGCGATTGGTACTCCTCATCGTCGTCATGCACGTCAGCGTAGTCGAGCATGGTGAGCACCATATCCATTGTCTGTTCTTCGGCAGGAGCCTCGTGCAGAAGATAGAGCATGAGTGCGCAGTCCAGCGCCGTTTCACTTTTCTCCCAAAATGGGTCGGATTGCGTAGCGTTCTTTGGCGTGGTGTTCTTGATGAAGTTATCCACCAGCCGGAACACATCCGCATCCTTTCGGATGTAATTGAACGGGTTGTATGCATCCGAGTGTGCGGGATCAATGAGGTCAAAAACGCGGACGATGTAGCCGCGCTTCAGAAGCAGCGGCGCGGTGGCACGCAAAATTTCCCCCTTTGGATCTGTGGCTATGTAGGATGTGTTAGCAAGCATAATGTTCGGTGCAATGACGCCGCGGCTCTTGCCCGCACCGCTGCCGCCGACCACGATCTGCAACAAATTCCGCTGATGCACACGCCCATCCAGTCCCATTTGGACATGCTTGGTGAGTATCACATTGTTATCGGGATGCTTGCGGTCTCGGTATTTACGGTCGAGGACGCCTGCGCTGCCCCATTTCGCGCCGCCGTGTTCTTCGCCGGGGCGCTTAAGTTCCCGCTCCCCATAGCAGAGTGCGACAGCAACGGCATAGAGCAGCAGCGCACGGGCAATGAATTTCAGCGTGCGGGGCGTCCAGTCAATGGCAAAGGGACGCTCCAGCACTTGACTGAAACGCCCCATCCATTGAAAGAGGTTCATACCGTCCTCATAGGCATAGGCGGCTATTGCCGCCAGCCATACCACCGCAGCGGACAGCGCCGCCCACATCGGTGCGACGCTGTGAAAATCAGTCTGTTTCGGTTTGATGATGGTCTCCTCCTCTGAAAATGTCGAAATGTGTCCCACGGTGGGACACATTTCGATGCTTGGGATATTAGTATCCGGTTTTAGGCAGCGTCATCGTCATCTTGGCGTACACCGTGGTGAGCCAGCGGGACACCGCCTGCACCCACTGACCGTTGTAAAGACCGCCGATGTCCGCACTGTTCACAAGGCTCGTGCCGTTGGACAGGCCGCCACAGACCGTTCCATAGAGCGCGGGCGTTTCCACCTGTGCAAAGCCTGCCGGAACAGTGCCGAACACGAACATGATCTCGCTCACGCGCTCATTGGCGGCAAGGCCAATCACAGCAGGACGCATATCCAACACATAGTTTTTCGTGGTGGAGAGATTATCTGCCAATGTGCGATACGTTCCAACACCGTTGACCTTATAAACGATCTTATAGTTCTGTGCCTGATTGTAGGTACCGGTGACGAGCCTGTTCACCGTGGTCTGTGCAGGCAGTGTGTCGCGCCAGTAGAAAGAATCAAGCGCCACGTTGGAGTTATTGCCGATCTGCAAGAACATGTAACGGATCGGCTGATTCGGCATGACCTCGGACGGGCCGGTTTTCTTGATGGATACGCCGGTCAGAAGATTGCTGTCCTGCACCTCAATGCGGACGATCTGACCCTCATGTTCAAGGTAGACTGTCAGTTCCTTTTCGCTGATACCGTAATGCTCCGGTGCCTTGACCTCTCGCACAAAATACCGCGACAAGGGCAGCCGCTTAGAGACGGCCAATCCCCGGTTATTGGTGCGAATGGTATCAACAACATTTCCTGCCTTATCGGTGATTTCAAACACCGCGCCCTCCAGCAGCGTCCCGGCAGGCAGGCCATTGGTGGAGTTGTAGTCCGCAGAACGCTTTGTGATTTGGATCTGTCCGGTGATGGGGGTATTCTCCCATTCGACCTCAGTAGTCTCGCCGGGCTTCACATAGACGGTCTTTTTCTGCGTATCCCGCACATAGCCCTCGTTTTCCATCTCGCGCAGGAAGTAGCGTCCAGCGGGCAAGTCCTCAAACCAAGCGTAGCCGTGGTCATCGCTGGCGGCCTGTGCAACCGGTGTATTGGTACTGTCATAGAGCAGGAAGGTCACACCGGGGATGGCCTTTCCGTCCACGCTGGAAATTTTGTGGATCAGGATGCCGGAAATCGGTCGGTTATAAAACCAAAGCTGCTGCGTATCGTTGGCGCGGACTTCGATGGTCTGGCTGCGGGAGGCATCGTCAATGCGATACCCCTTGATGGTTTCCACCTCTGTTACGATAACCGTCCCGGTGATGCCGCTGAGAATGATCTGGCCGTTTTTGTCCGTTCGGTACAAGCCCTTGCTGGAAAGTGCGCCATTGTCCACGAAGCTGCCATCGGAATAGGTGATCTGGAACAGCACACCCTCCAGGGGTGTTTTCTTATCCGCACTGGACAGCTTATTGATAATAAGGGAGCCCTGCGGCTGATTGCGGAACTCCAGCGTAACAGTCTGGCCGGCCTTGATGGTTGCGGTCTGCGGGGCATCGTCCAGCAGATAGCCGTCCCTTGCGCGGGTTTCCTTCACCACCAGCGTCGTGCCGGGATTGATGCCGCTGACGGTAAAGCTGCCTGCGCTGTCTGTCACATATTTGCCGTTGGCATCGCCCACCGCCGTTCCGTCTGCGGTTGTCACCATAAACTCCACATCGGAGAGCGGCGCGTGTGTCGCGCTGTCGATCTTCTTGACGAGCAGGCTGCCCTTGGGGCTGTTGCCGAAGTAGAGCTGCACCACATCCTGCTGCTTGCCGCTGATGTACGCCGTCTGCGGCGCGGAGTCGATCACATGGCCGCTGTCACTGGCAAGCTCTTCGACAATGTAAGTGCCTTCTTTCAGACCCGTCACGGTGAAGCTGCCATTGGCGGAAGTCTTGTAGGTGCCGATGACCGTACCGCCTGTGCCGGAGGTGCCGGTCAGATACTTCACTTGGAATACGGCGTTGCTGACCGCCACGCCTGTCACGCTATCATACTTCCACACGACGAGGGCAGAAAGCGGAATGTTTTCAAAGGTCAGCACTTTACCGGTGCCGGACTGGATATAGACCTCCTGCGTGGCCTCTTTGATGGCGTACCCCGTGGGCGGCTCCTGCTCCGTCACCTTGTACCAGCCGTCCCGCAGACCGGTGAGCTGGAACTGACCATGCTCGTCGGTGTAGTAGGTGCCGAGGTCGTTGATCTCGCCGCTGCCGGTATTGTTGCTGGCGTAGGTAACATGGAATTTCGCGTCCTGCAAGGGGTCTCCCGTCACGCTGTCCACCTTTTTGACGGTCAAATTGGGTTTCTGATGGTTTTCAAAATAAACGGTGTGGTCGCGGTTGGGGTAAAGTGTTGCAAGCTGACTGGGCGCGTCCAGCAGATAGGGGGACGGCACGGATTTTTCAGAGATCTCATACACACCGGGCAGCAGATTTTTCAGTTCCGCTTTGCCCTCGCTGTCCGTCTTGATTTGGTCGACACTGTGGCCGTCTGCGGCGCGGACTTCAAACACGGTGTTCGCAATCGGCTCACCGGTGTCGGCGTCGTGCTTGTAGACGGTCAGGTTGGGGCGCTTCTGATTTTCAATGGTCAGGGTGCTGGTTCGGCCTGCGAACAGCTCCATGTGATACTCCCGCAGGTCGAGGATGTGTGAGGAATCCGTGGCGGTTTCCTTGACGGAGTAAACACCGGGTTCCAAATCGGCAATCAGAATTTCGCCCTGTTCATTGGTGGTGCGGTCGAGATAATGCGTTCCGTCCTCGATTTTAGCGATACGGAAATGAACATTTTTCAGGCGGCTCCCGTCCGAGCTGGTCTTGATGATCTGCAAGGAGGGCTTGATGGTGTTGGTGAATACGAACTGTGCGTCCTCGTTGGCGTCAAGCTGGATGATACGCTGGGCCTGGTCGATGATATAGCCCTCACAGGCTTTTTCCGTCACCACATACGCGCCGGTGGGCAGCTTGGAAAGGTCAATTTCGCCGTTCTGGTCGGTGGTAAATTCCTTGGGGCCGTAATCACCAGCCACGGACTTAATTTCAAAAACTGCGTTGGGAATGACCTTGCTGGGATCGGTGCTGTCCACCTTGATGAGCCGCATACCGGGCTTTACATCGTTGAAGAACAGCAGCTCCTTGATGCCATCACCAGCGGACAGCTCCACCTCCTGCGGCGTGGTGTCAAGGATATGTCCGTCACTGCCAGTATCCACCTCCACAGCACGGTAGGTGCCGGGGGCAGCGTCGGTCAGGAGAATTTCGCCAAACTCGTCCGTCTTAAATTTGCCGAGAGAAACGCTGTCACGGAAAATTTCAAAGGTGACATTGGCCATCGCCACCATGTTCTTGCGGTCATACTTGATGATCCGCAGACCAGGCAGCTCCTTGTTCACGAGAGAAAAGGTCGTGGTTTCGCCGGTGGCCACGGAAGCCGTATAGGTGGCGTCGTCCTTCAGCCAGCCGGAGGGGGCGGTGATTTCCTTAATTTCATAGGCACCGGGCTTGATCTCATCGAAAATGGCATAGCCCGCAAAATTGGTTTCAGCGGTGTAGGTCACGCCGCTCTCAATGTGCTTGATCTGCACCATGGCTCCGGGCAGGTGTGCGCCGGTGTTGGACAGCTTTTCGATACGGAGCGTGCCATAAGGCTCGTTCCAGCAGGTCAGCTCCGCCACCTTGCCATACTCCACCTTGATATTCTGCGCGGGATTATCACTGAGCAGGTGATCCAAAGGCGCTACACGCTCATACACAGTGTAGTTGCCAGCCAGCGTCAGGGGGATGGTCACAGTACCGTCCGAGCCGGTAGCGAAGGTGCCGACAGTGGCTCCGTCGGGACCGACCACCTCAAAGACCGCTCCGCCCAGCGGCGTGTCCGTGCCTTTCTCCAGCTTGATGATTTTCAGGCCGGTGTCTGGCACTTCTGGTTTCTCTCCATCGCTGTAATTACTGTATGTGGACAGTTTCATTGTGGTAGTGGGGTCGGTGTCGCACATATAATTCTGGAGCTGGCCGTATTTGTTCTGTTCTGCACAAACAGCGTAAAACACTGCGTATTGATAGACATTGGTAGAGAAGGAAAGCTGGACGCTGCCGGTCTTGCCTGCCACCGCAGCGGCGGGATATAGGACTTTGAATTTTCCATCATAGCCATCTCCGGTGCCGGAGGTGGTGATCGTCGTAATATCCTTGTTGTTCATGTCCACGATGCGCGTTCCTGCGGGAACAGAAGCAGGGTCCGAAAATGCAACACGGATGGCATAGTCGCACACCCAGGTATCCGAGTGGACCGTAAACACCTGCTGCTTGTACTGCTGTCCGTCTACTGTAACGGCATAAGCAGTGTCCCGGTCGGGGGCAGCGGTGACGCGGGGCGATAGCACCTTGCTCCACGCCGTGCCACGCACATAGATGTCCTTTGCGGCGGCGAGAATAGCCTGCGCCCGCTGAAGCTCTTTTCCGGTGAGATTGGGATTGACCTTCAGGTTGTTGATGTTCCAGTTGGGGAGCAGGTAGCACCACAGCGCCATCTTGGTCGCATAGTAGGCGTGGTACTTGTTCTCCAGCTTCAGTTCCGATAAGCCGCGGGTGGGATAGCCATTAGCGATAATACCCATAATTTTTGGATCGTTGCCCTTTTCCTTGGCGATGTATTTGATACTCTCGCCGGGGGCCACAGTCTGCGGCACACCCGTTGTATTCGGATTGACGCAGTACGCGGGGATCTCCTTCGTCCTGCCGTTGGCATCCACATGGTTGAAATAGGTATAGATCAGCTCACGGATTCGCCCGTTGATGGAGAGGTAGGAGAGCTTCTGCTCTCCGTTGTAGATATTGACCTCGCCCAGGGCTTCCTCCTCGCTGCCGGCGGCAAGGGCCGTGACGGGGAGCATCCCCAGCACCATTACCAGCGCAAGGAGCATGGAAACCAATCGTTTTTTCATGTGCATTTTCTCCTTTTATTGATTTTAGGAAATAGAGAAGGCGGTATGCTTTCGCATACCGCCCGCGCGTTGAGATATGAAGTTGTCAGCTCACATAGATGCTGTACTCAGTGTATTGAAACACGCCGTTTTTGTAGACGTCCCATGCCTCCAGAGAGTAAGTCCCCGGAGGGCAGGAATTGAATAGCTCGGTGATCTGCTCTGCCCGCCACGGCCAGAAGCTCTGCGGCGTAACCTCTGCGGAGATGGTCAGGTTGATCTTCACCTTATCATTTCCGCTGGGGAATTTCACCGGCTGGCCGTTCTGCCATGTTTCGGGGTTTTCCCCGATGGCATTATACAAGGTATAGAGCATCCGGCGCGTTTCATATAGGTTGCGTTGGAACAGGTAGTCCTGCCCGCCACTGGTAAAGTGGCGCGCTTCTGCCTGCGGCATTTCCGGCTGGGGCAGCTTGCTCCAGTCACAGGTGGCGGCAGGCAGTTCTCCCAGCGGTGCGCTGGAAAAGGCGTTTTTATCCCAGCGGGATACATCTTTAATAGTGTAGTCCGTGCCATCGTTGCAGCGGATTACATCGCCCACCTTGGGAACATACCGGGAACCGTCTGTGGGTGCTGCGGCAGTCTGCTGGAGTGCGGTTCCGGTATAGGGCTTATCTGCCTCGATCTGGACCGTCTTCGTATTGCTGTCCCAATAGACATTAAACCCGACCTGCTTGCCAATATCCGCCAGTCGCACATAGTTGTTGCCGTTGATGACATAGGCTTCCATCTGGACCTCCTGCCCGTCTACAAAAATGCGGTGATTGCTGCGCTCCGCCATGATCCCGGCGGCAAAAGCCGTGGTGGTGACGCCCGTCAGCAACAGGCAGGTAAGAAAACCGGCTGCAAAACTTCCTCGCTTCATTGTCTGTACCTCCTATGGTTTTGATAGATACAGCATAGCGCGGCTTATTTCTGTTGTCAAAAAATCAACGGGCCTTTGCCTGCACGCACCAGCGGTAATCCGGCTGATCCATCACGCAGGTGACAAGGGTGATGATATTTTCCGTGCTGTCGTTTAGAACACTGGTATCGTCCACGCCGATCTTACTGACAGAGTACACCTCATAGCTGCGTGTGCCGAGCTGGGTGGTCAGCTTGATGGTGTCGCCAATGTCAAGGATGTGGATTTTGCCAAAGTGATTGTTGACGCCGCGGTTGTGACCGGCGATGGCCACATTGCCTTCCCAAATGGAGGTGCCGGCAAAATGGCCTGCGCCCTTGCGGAGCGCGTCTGCATCCGTCCCCTGATACACCTTGACAGACAGACCGAGGGTAGGGATTTTCAGTGTACCGAGGTAGCCTCCGCTGTAATAGAGGTTTTTCGTGACCGCAGTGTACTTTACCGGCGTGTAGGAGCCGGTATTTCCACCAGCGGTGCTGCCGGAAGTGGAGGGCGGCAGGACGGTCACACCGCCTGTGCCGCTGATTGTTCCCGCGACTGAACCGCTCACAAGGTTTGGTGTCAGCAGCTCCCCGGCATTCAGCGTATAAGAGGTAGGCGAGCCAAAAGCAGGCGGGATGTAGGCGGCGTTTTTGCTGCGGTCGGTATTCGCAGGCTTGTCCATCGTGACATAAATGGTATCGTCCGAGGTGGGGCGTCCGAACAGTCCTGCGTCCGGGCCGTCAAAGTAATACTCCAATGCCGATGCAGGCATGGAAAAAGCCGCCAGCATACAGCAGGCGGCCATCAGCGTGGTCAGATATTTTTTCATGCGGCATACCCTCTTTTCTTATTGATGTAGTGGCGATAGCCCTTATAACCGGCGTAGCCGCAGCCGCCCAGCGCCGCAGCGCCCACGGGGAGCAGCAGCCACAGCCAGTTAAAATCAACTTCGCTCTTTGCCGATGCCGCAGCGCCGATGCTGGAAAAGACAGCGGTATAGATCACCGTATCACAGCTTGTACGGGTGATGTCACCCTTGTAGTCTGCCGTAACGGTGTAGCCGGTGGCGTATTTGCTGGTGGCGGTGCCGGTGTAGCTTGCCACAGCAGTGTAGCGAATGGGAATGTCATAGCCGTCCGTGGGGTCAACAGCCGCCTCCTGCCAGCTCACATCGGCAAGGGTCAGGGTGCGGCCATTTTCATTTACGGACTTGGGAACAAGGGACACGTCCGCGTCTGAGAGGTTTGGATAGGTACGCTCTGCCGTCACCGTGCGGCTGCTGGTCCCGTAGCCCGCTGCCTCCACCTGAATGGTAGTGTGGTCGAGGGACAGGACGCCCTCATAGCCGTCCTCGGTCTTGACCTCCAGCTTCGGCTCCAGCATTTTCAGAATTTCCGCCATGTCCTTGGTCTTGCTCTCCAGCGTGACCACCTCGATATGCTCCCGCGTGTCCGTTTCTGTCTGGTCGTTTTTCAGCAAATCAAGGAGCGTATAGGTGTGGCCCTCACGCTCAAAGTCAGCGGTGGGGATCGTGGCGGGATCGTCCTTCGCGGTCAGGTAGTAGACCTTTTCCAAACGGTAGACGCCGTTTTCCTCGCTGGCCCTGACCTCGGCGGGATAGGCGGAAATGCCGGGGAGTGTATCTGCGGCAGTAATCATGGCAGTTACCGGATCAGCCTCCTTGATGGGTTCAGCGGAAACGGCCAGAGCCGTGCTGCTCATAGCGCACAATGTCACTGCTATGCACAGCAAAAGCGAAAGTTTCTTTTTCACAGATTTCACCCCCTTCAACGGACAGGCCGGTTCTGCTCCGGCTGCTTGCGCTCCTGCGGAGAGATCTCACGCTGAATATCATTTTGCAGCTTACGGAAATACTTTTGCAGGCTGTCCACCACGCCGCGGCGATCCTGCACCTCCATGCCGTCAAACACCTGCCCCACGCGGCTCACATCGGGCTGCGGGGTCTCCACGCCGAAATTGCGGCAGAGCATATAGCTGACGCTCTCGGCGTCCATGGCGCAGTCCTCACGGGTATAGTAGGGATAGCGCCCATGGTCATGGATACCGGCGTGGACGATCTCGCGGGAGAGCGCCGCAAAGATCTTGCTGTCGATCAGGCGGCTGGATACCGTAATGCTCTGCGTTTTAGGATCATAAACGGCGTCCTGGTACATGGTGCTGCTGGTGACCACGGGAACGGGGGAGCTGTCCAGCAATCGGCGCAGGGCGGCGTCCATTTCCGGCGTATTGTCTTTCAGGCTCAGCGCCGGAACACCGGCCTTGCCGTGGGTCTGGGAAATGTCGAACACACGCCCGATCTTATAGCCGTGATACTCTCGCCCGTCCTTCACATAGGTATCCGACACGCGGATCTTCATGCCGTTCTCGTCACGGTTGACACTCCGCCCCAGTCGGTTCCACACCTCCAGACTGTTGATGTAGGTGATCTCCGGGTTCTGCGCCATCGCCAGCATCACATTGGACGCGCTGTATCGCGGGTTGATGGCCTGCGTGTCCAGATAGTGGAGGTATGCACCGGGTTCGCTGGTGACGCGCATGACAGCATCGTCGGAAAGCTGTCCCAATTCCTCGCGCTCCGCCGCCTTTCTGCTCTTCCAGTCCTCGTCCCTCTGCTGCTTCTGCTGGATCAAATCGTCTAACTTTGCCATGTTCGTTTCTCCTTCTCAAAATCAATTTATTCCCGCGTGGGCATAGCCTTTTGAATGGCCTCCCGCACGGTGTCCTTGGTGGGAGCTGTGCCATCCCGTTCTGCCGCGGCTTGCAGCGCCATCAGGCGGCTGCGGACGGAGGGGCGGGCGTCAGCTTTCTCCGTAGTCGGTTCCGTAGACGCTCTCGCACCAGTCCCGCGCTCCTTGGAGCTGCTCTCGGACGGAACGCGGGCGTTCTCTTTTTTTGCGGCAGTGTCCTCCTTAACAGGCGCGGGATAGCCCATGCGTTCAAAAATGCGGTTGATCTGCTTGGCGTCCTTTGCCTTGGCCATGATCTCCACCGTTCCGGTCTTTTCCACCTTATTGACAATGGGATAAAACAGGACACCATAGCGTTTGGCCTCCATCTGAAAGCCCTTCAAATCCTCCTGCTTGACAGAGAAGATGGTCAATTCTTCTCCATCGTGAATAAGCCGCTTGAGGTTGGTCTTACCGGCAAGCTTCTGATTGTCGTTGGCAAGGGCAATCAGAAGGGCGGCAAGATTTTTCGCCCCCAGCCCTGCCAGCTTGAGGGCGCTCTCGGTGATCTGGATGCCCTCACGCACCATCAGGTCAGCGGTTTCACCGTTGGTACTCATGCTCGTGTTCCTCCTTGTTCTTTAGATTTTCCTGCCGTTCAGCCTGCGCCTGCTGGCACTGCTGGGATACCCGCGGAATGTCTGCCTGTATCCTGCGGCACAGACGCAGCTCCCCGCGCTTTTCACGCAGGGTGGCAGTCTGCTGTTGAATCTCCGCGCTGTACTTGGCTTGTGCTTCTTCATCGCTGGTGTTCCTCCTTTCCTGATAAAGTGGTTTTCTCTGTTCCTCCAACAAGCGGATGTCCCACTCCAGCACACGGATACGCTGCTCCAGCTCTGCTGCCGTGGTGATTCCGCTTGATAAAAGGTATTTGAATTGCTGCTCATACCGCTCCAAATGAATGACCTCCCGCTTGACGGAAAAGGGCAGCTTGGGCGGCAGCTTTTTCCGCCTGCCCCCACGCAGCAGGTAGAGGTAGCGGAGATAGAGTGCGTGAAAGCCGGTAATTTTCTTTTTTCGGACGGTGGACAGCTTACCCTTCATGCGGTAGCGCTTGACGGGATGGGCGATGATTGGTGGGGCCATGCCGCCGTGCCGCTGGCGGGAGAGCCGCAGCAGAATATCCGCTTCGGTGTAGCCCTTGCCCAAACTGTTCAGACGGATCGCCCGCTTTGCGCCGGGGGACTTGACCGTGGTATATTTCCGGTTGGGGCTGCGCCGCACCTCATAGCCGTTTCGTCGCAGGAGCATGAGAAAGGAATCGTAGGTGTAGGCTTGCCCAATGATCGTGTCAATGTCGGCGCGGATTACACCGCGCACGGTGGGCTTGCCGCCCTGCTCCGCCTTCCACTCGGCGTAATGCTTGCCCTTGCCCTGCGGGGCGATGACGGATAAATCATTCTCCCGGCATAGCGCGTCCGAAGTGCCGCGCACATCGTTGTAGTAGCTTTCCGGGCTGGAATGGTATTTCTGCCCATCTATGCAGGACACGGAATTGACCACCAGATGATTGTGCAGGTGGTGCTTATTCAAATGGGTGCTGATAACGACCTCATACCGTTTTCCAAACAACCGCTTGGCAAATTCCAGCCCGATAGCGTGTGCCTGCTCTGGTGTGACCTCCCCCGGCTGAAAGGACTGGATAAAGTGGTAGCCGAGAACGCCGCCCATTTTGCCAAACTGCTGCTTGGTTTCCATCATTTCAGAAAGAGCGGTGTCCACGCTGCTGCAATTCAGGGCAGAAGTGAAAAAGAATTGCTCTGTCTTTTCGGGATTGGAAATGTAGGTGATGCTGGACGCCAGCGAGGTCTTTTCACCATCGGTGATGTAGCGCACACGGTCATCTAAACGGACGCGAATGGCAAAAACTTTGGTAACAGCCATTACCCCCGCTTCACCGCCCTCCACAATGCCGCCTGCATTTCCATGATACTTTGAATGTCCTCCTTGCGGACATAACCGGAGGCATTGGCGACTTTGGCGATTTG
>ERZ835109.1196-NODE-1196-length-22589-cov-3.024053_pt1 | contig 22589 bp, 15 predicted proteins | sample MGYA00519946_ERZ835109 | MGnify/ENA primary metagenome ERZ835109 (study PRJEB31850, sample SAMEA3708771) | human gut metagenome | biome: human gut; feature: human-associated habitat; material: faeces | place: China | collected 2014 ...
GAATTCACAAGGTGATGTCTCGGCCGGGTCACGGTGCTTGAGATGATATCGTATGCTTGAATTAAATTGTGTTATTATAAGGAACGGATAGAAGAGAAATACGATGCATATTATCGCCCAGAATGTATCCATGGTTCCGGTGGTCAGACGGTAAGCTGCACATGAGATGCTTACTATCACAAGAGCAATCAAAATAAGCGTTTCTATCTTGGTCCTTACAAATCTGTTCCAGTATGTTATCTTCTTGTATTCCTTGCCATCAGGCTTCTGCGTTGATGTAAATCTGATTACTGTTTTCATGGGTTGCCTTTCTTATGAAATTTACTAGAATAGAGTGGTGTGTGTGGAAAAACTCATTTTGCATTCTGCATGACAGATGCATGCTATAAATGATAAGAGCCTGCTTTGACACCAGTACCATTAGTATAATACATCCTGCATATGCAGTCAAATATTTATTATAACGTCAAGCCGGTTAAAACGGCTCATATTAAAACGGTTTATTCATTAATGGTTCTTGACCTGTGCAGATTAACGTGATATTCTGTTAAAGATGGACAAATGTAATGTTTGGCAACACATACCATTTGGAAGTTAGAGAAATATCTCCAACCTTCAGGGCAGAGTGAGCTGTCATGAATAATATACTTGGCGGCAATTCTCGACTGGCAGTATAGTCTGCGACCCGCAACAGCGGCTGAGTGGGTGCAATTCCCATACCAACGGTACAGTCCGGATGAAAGAAGAAGGCATATGCCTTTAGGAGGATTATTAATGAATAAAAAGTCTTTTCTCAGTGTTCGTGCACTGACTGTTACCGCTATGCTTACAGCGGTATCTTATGTTTTGTATCTGTTTGGATTCAAGATTCCAATAGTTCCCAGTTTTCTGACGATGGATTTTTCGGAGCTTCCGGCTGTCATTGCAGCAACCGCATGAGAGCCAAGGGAGTTGACCGCACTCTGTAAGATAACGCTTCCGATCGCCGTGATGGAATACTGCAGTCCCATCGGAACGCCCATTCCACACAATGTCATCATGTACGTTTTATTTACCTGCATTTCCTCTTTTTCCGGATGCAGTATCTCAAAATGTCTGATACTGTAAATAAGGCATCCCACACCGGAGATCAGCTGTGAGATCACCGTTGCCCATGCTGCACCTTCCACGCCGGTTCCGAGCACTACGATAAAAAACAGATCCAGTCCGATATTAATGACCGCAGCGATCACCAGAAACACAACCGGTGTCCTGCTGTCCCCCATGGAACGGATAATTCCCGAAACCAGATTGTACAGATAGGTGACCGGAATCCCCCAGAAAATGATCACAATGTAACGGTATGCACCGTCAATGATATTTTCCGGTGTGCGCATCAGCTCCAGGATCGGCATACAGAAAATGACCGTCACGATCGTCATGACCACTGCAAAAATAGCAGAGAGGTAAATGGCGTTCATCATAAAGCCACGCATGCCCTTATAGTCTCCTGCGCCGAATTTGTGTGCCAGAGGAATCGCAAATCCGTTGCACACTCCCATACAGAATCCGATGATAAGAAAGTTGACGGAGCCTGTGGAACCTACCGCTGCAAGGTCATCTACTCCGAGGAAACGTCCTACGATCAACGTATCCATCAGATTGTAAAACTGCTGAAATAAAAATCCAAACAAAAGTGGTACGGAAAATCCAAGAATCAGTTTCATTGGAGATCCGTTTGTCATATCCTTCGTCATATCTTTTTCCCTCGAAAAAATTGTGGTGATATTACATATCACCACAATAAGTATTAAAAACTTCAAAAAATGTATCTGTTTTCATCCCGGAACCCGTCTCAAGTTCCAGATTCTCCCAGAGATTTTCATTGATATTGGAATTCAAAGAAGAAACAAATTCATTGTATTCATCATCAAAAGCTTCTTTTTCTCTTTTGTCTACAATATTGGCTTTGTTTGCCTCCGTCAACTCCTGATTGTATTTGTTCAGACATTTAATGAAATAAAAGCCTCCATCCACTGTGATTTTACCGGAAACTTCATCATTTTCCATCTGAAATGCAATCTGCTCTACCGCATCCGGAAGTTCATCTCTGGAAACATTTACCTGAATGCTGCTAAGCTCATTATAGTTATTGGCGAGTGTTGCAAAATCTTCTCCCTGAGCTAATCTGGATGCAATTTCATTTGCCCGGCTCTCATCCGAAATAAAAATCTGCATGATTTCCATCACCCGTGCCTCATCATCGCTGACCTCCTCATTCACAGCTTTTGTGAGTGAATGGTACACTTTCTGTGCCAGCGCATAATGCTCATAGTACTCTTTGATGTCACTCTCCGAAACACCCATATAGGCAGTCTCATCCTCCGTGAGAGATGCAAAGTACTCCTCTGCTGCCTGGGCGATCTTTCCATTTTCTTCTTCGGAAAGCTCCATTTCTTTTTCTTTTGCAAGCTGGTCTAAGCAGACCACCTGTGCCAGTTCCTGCATTGTGATATTTTTCACATAATTTTCCAGAGAACTGTCTCCAAAATCATGCTGCCAGAGATCAAGTCCATAGGCAGTTCCGTAAATATTCTGGTAATTCACAAGATATACCTTCGCCTCTTTCAGCCCACAGGACACGTTTCCGATTCGAAATACCTGGCGGTTGTTCAATGTGTTTGAGACGATCACTTCCTTATTTCCAATCTTACATCCTGTGAGCAGAAAGGAAAAGCAGAGCAGACATATCAGTGCAATTTTTTTTCTAATATTTTTCATGCTTTTCTTTTAAGCTTCCATAGCTTTTAAAATGCTTCTTGCAACAGAGATTCCGTTTGCGGATGCCTGCTGCAGTCCACGGGTTACAGATGCTCCGTCACCGATGGCACGAAGACCTTTTACGCTTGTCTCAAAGTCTCTGTTTACAACAACCTTGTTCGAGTAGAATTTTACTTCAACACCATATAATAAAGTCTCATCACTTGCAATACCCGGTGTTACCTTATCAAGTGCAAGGATCATCTCCTCGATATCCACCATAATACGATGTGGGAATACAAGGGAAAGATCTCCAGGTACTGCATCCTTTAAAGTAGGAATCAGGTTATTTCTGCAGAGACGCTCCTCTGTCGTTCTTCTTCCTCTTCTGAAATCACCGAAGGTCTGTACTAAAATTTTTCCGTCGCAGAGCATGTTGGAAAGCTGTGCAATCTGTTTTCCGTACTCGATTGGTGTTTTAAATGGCTTTGTGAAATTCTTGGATACAAGAATTGCAAAGTTGGTGTTGTTTGTCTTTAAATCTTTGGATTTATAAGCGTGTCCGTTTACAACTGCAAGTCCATTGTCATAGTACTCAGTTGCTACTTCACCGGATGGATTCGTACAGAATGTACGCACTTTATCGTCAAATGTAGGTGTGTGGTAAACTAATTTTGCTTCGTAAAGGTTATCGTTTAAGAATTCCATAACCTCATCACGCACTTCCACACGGACACCGATATCTACCGTACCAACCTGCGTCTCGATTCCATGACCGTTACAGATATGTGAGAACCAGTCTGCTCCCTCACGTCCGACTGCGGAAACGATCTCTTTTGCATAGTAAGTCTCATCTTTGTCTGTCACAAGACCTTTCACCTGATTATCCTCAATAATAATATCTTTGACCATGGTATTGAATTCCATCTCAACACCCTGCTCTAACAGATGCTCCTGCAATCTGGAATAAATCTTGTATCCTTCCTCTGTTCCAAGGTGACGGATTGGACATTCAATCAGTTTTAAGTTTGCTGTGATTGCTTTTCTACGGATCTCGCGGATTTCTTTTTCTTTATCCACACCGTAAACTTTTGTATCTGCTCCGAATTTTAAATAAATATCATCGGATTCTTTTAATAATGTAACAGTCTCATCATATCCTAAAATCTCCGGAAGATTTCCACCTACATCCGGAGATAAAGATAATTTTCCATCGGAGAATGCTCCGGCTCCGGCAAATCCGGTCGTGATGGAACATGGCTGACAGCCTACACATACTTTTGTCTTTCTCTTTGGACACTGTCTGTTCTCGATACGGCGTCCTTTTTCAATCATTAAAATTTTCAGGTCTTTGTTGGCATGGATCAGTTCATATGCACAGAAAATACCGGAAGGACCTGCCCCAATAATAATCACATCATAATTTTTCATGTAGTTTTCTCCTTGTCAAAATGCCTTTTTTACAGTCTTTTTCTGCTGCAAAAGGACGTTCTCATTCTGCCTGCTTTGCAAACTTTTTGAGTATAATAAACATTTTTTCTTTTGTCAATCCCATTCCGGGAAATTTATAAAAATTTAAGCTTCCACGATCAGATATCTGCCATCCGGGAGGGCAAATACTTCGCTTGCCTCCTCTAAATCCTTAAGTGACATTCCCTCGATATCAGCCCCCTGATCTTCGAAATAGGCTTTTACCTCTTTCAGATTCTTACAGACAACCGCCATGCAGTCCTCTAAAAATTCCTCTGCCTCTTCCATTGTCTCTGCCACCGGCTCCGGCAGTAACTGTTCCTGATGTGCCAGAAAATATTCCAAACATACTTCATCAAATTCGCTCATAATGTATTCTCCTTTGCAATTGTCTGTATCATTAACACCTGATTGATATGCAGTTTACCATAGATATGGATCAATTCCAAGCTTTTGCAGTTCCTCATAAATACGTACAACAGGCAGTCCGACCACATTATTGTAGTCCCCCTCGATTCCCTCAATATAGATCGCACATTTCCCCTGGATTCCGTATGCTCCCGCCTTGTCCATCGGCTCTCCGGTCGCCACATAACGGTCAATCTCAAGTTCTGATAACGGCTTCATGGTAACCGCTGTTTTCTCATAAAAGGTATGTGCGCCCACCCGTCCGTTTTTGTCCAGAAACACAAATGTAACTCCTGTATACACGGCATGTTTTCTTCCCGACAGAAGCGTGAGCATCCGTTTTGCATCGGCTTCATCCCTCGGCTTGCCAAGGATGGTATCATCACATGCAACGATGGTATCAGCCCCGATCACTAAGATATCCTGCGGTGTCATCAGTTCCTCGTGTCCATTCTCGTAGGCTTTTACCAGACTTGCGACCTCTTTTGCTTTCTGCTCGGAAAGTTCCATCACAACCTCCTCCGGCACGCTTTTCGAGATAACTTCCTCTCCCTTTGCCGGACAGATTTCAAATTCCAGTCCGATCTGTTCTAACAATTCTTTTCTTCTCGGCGATGCCGAGGCAAGTATGATCTGTCCCATTTTGTTCTCCTGTTATAAAGTAATCAATTGTTCCAAAGAGAAGGAATAAATCAAAATTTCCTTCACTTTGAGTTTTCGTGCGGCAAAGACACGCTCCAATGCATCCGCATAGAGTTTTAACTGTGTCTCATAGCGGTCGATGAGTTCCTTTGCCTGCTGCACACGGTCGGTCTTATAGTCAAGCAGGACGATTCCGTCTTTCTCAATCCAGAATACATCGATGATTCCCTGAATTAAGGTTAAGTCCTCCTCATGACGGACTTTTTTCTGTTCTTCCTTTTCCTGTTCGCTGTCTGTTTTTTCGTAGATGTTCTCACAGGAATCTGTGTTACTGCCTACTCCGAAACCATAGTTTTCCAGCTCTTCTTCCGTAAATCCCATGACAAATGGTTTCTCACGGTAAAGTGCTCCCCCGCGCTGTGCGAGAGCCATCCGCTTTCCTGTTTCCGAGGAAACAAAATCTGCCACGGTCTGCTCTTTCACAAGTGCGCGCATATCCGCAGTGATCTTCTCCTCTTTTTCCATAGCCTCCATCTGTTCCTGCACGCTTTTTTCTGAGGCAAAATCGTAGCACTCCATGACGCGGTGTACTGCGGTTCCTCTCAACGCACCACGGTTTGCTGTTTCCTGTTCCACACTCTCCTCTCTCTGGATAAAAAGAGGGATCGTTGGTGTCACAGGTTCTTCCAAAAATGCCGGGACCGTCTCCTCCTGTTCTGCCTCAAACCGTTCACGCATCGCACGGTGCTTTAATTCGGATACGGAATATTTGTTTTTCCTCAAAACGTCAACCTGATATGGATAACGCTGCGAAAATCGCTGTTTTAACTGTCCAACCAGCTGTGTGTCCGCCGCTTCAATCTCTTCGATCCGCTCTGTCAGATCTTCATTTTGCTCTAACTGGTTTTCCACTTCGTCTAAGACAAGCTCTGCCGCTTCCACGATCCGGACCGGGTATTTGTCCCCATAGGAAAGCACTGCCGGAAGTATCCAGTCCAGATAACCGGAAGCCCCTTCTCTTGTAAGGTAGGAAAGCGGTCTGTCTGCTGCTTTCGAAAGATTCGCCTGCTGTCTGAAAAATTCCAGTTTTTCCGGGGCATCCTTTAAGGTTCCGGTGAGAATGAGCTTTTCTTTTGCACGGGTTAAGGCAACGTATAGCACACGAAGTTCCTCTCCGAGATTTTCCAGATCGATCTGCTTTGCGATCGCTTTCTTTGCGATGGTCGGCGATTTGATACGCAATTTTCCGTCCATGTAGTCAAGACCGATACCGAGTTCCGGGTGAAGTACCATTTTGCTCCGCGTGTCCTGCTTATTGAAATTTTTGCCCATTCCGCTCACGATCACGATTGGGAACTCAAGACCTTTGCTCTTATGGATACTCATGATCCGGACAACGTCCTCATTTTCCCCGACCATGTCTGCCTCACCGAAATCCACATCATATTTTTGCAGTTCATCGATATAGCGCACAAAATGAAACAGTCCTTTGTAACTCGTTTTCTCGTAGGCTGCGGCTTTTTCCAAAAGCATGTTTAAATTCGCCGTTCTTCTGTTTCCTGCCGGCATTGCCGCCACATAATGACCGTATCCGGTCTCGCGCAGGATGATCTCGATCAGCTCATGGATCGGAGTGTCCGGGACGAGCTGCCGTAATTGCCTGTATTTTTTGTAAAATTTGAGCAATTTCCGGTGAGCGGTTGTCTCTATATCATCTTCTTTTTTCCCGTCCGCGTTTCTTCCCTGCTTCTGATCTGCCTCTGAATCTGCCTCTGAATCTGAAATTTCTTTTTGCCCGTCCTCTTCATAAAGTCCTTCTGCCAGTTCGAGCACCGCTTCATGAAAAGGCACACTGCCATCTTCAAGCCTTAACACCGCAAGCTCCTCATCAGTAAGCCCTGCCATCGGCGAGCGGAGTACTGCCGCCATCGGGATATCCTGCCTTGGGTTATCCAAAAGCCTCAGCATGGACAGCACCGTCTGTACTTCCACCGTGGAAAAATATCCGGTCGAAGAAACCGTGTGCGCCGGGATCCCATTTCCGTTCAGCACTTCCACAAGGGAATCCGCCCAGCCGGACAGGCTGCGAAGCAAAATTACAATATCGGAGTAACGTGCCGCCCGAAGTTCTCCGGTCGCCTTATCGGTGACAGGCTGCGTTTTCATCAGGTGTCTGATCTCCTCCGCCACAATTTTTGCTTCTAACGTCTTTTTATCGGAAAGTTCTGTGTCCTCCAATAATTCGTCATTGCTGCCTGCGAGCAGGATCTCCGGGGTGAAGTCTGCGCTGACAGGATAGCTTGCCCCCGGATACAGTGCAGCCTCCGCGTCATACTCCACATTTCCAAGACTCCGCGCCATAATTTTATAAAAAATATCGTTTGTGCAGGTCAAGACTTCCTCTCTGCTTCGGAAGTTTTTGTGCAGGTCGATACGCTGCGTGGTGCTCTCTTCCAGCGAATAGGAATCGTATTTTTTCATGAAAAGTTCCGGTCTTGCGAGACGGAACCGGTAAATACTCTGCTTTACATCCCCGACCATGAAAATATTATTTTCCCCACGCTCCTCTCTGGAAATGGAACGAAGCAGTGTCTCCTGCACTTCGTTGCTGTCCTGATACTCGTCGATCATGATCTCCTCAAAGGTATCCCGGAACTCTTCCGCAGTCTTTTTCGCCTTCTCCGTCTCCTCATCCACAAGGATCTGCAATGCAAAATGTTCCACATCATGGAAATCCACCAGATTTTTCCGGCGTTTTGCGGCTGCAAACTCATCTGCAAACTGCTTTGTGAGACGGACAACCTCCTCTAACATCGGCTCCGTGCGCTCTAACTGCTCGATCATCATCTCCGGCGAACAGAAAAAATATTGTTTGCAGAGTTTTTTCACCACATCCTTTGCCTGCTCCCTGAGACTTTTCACCAGCTCTAATTTATCAGGATCTCCCTCAAACCCTCTGCTGCTCGCAAGTCTGTCGTATTTGATATCGGAAAGCGCCCCGGACAGTTCACAGAAAGATGTTAGTCTTGACAAACCCTCATATTTTTCCAGATCACTCTGCACTGCTTTCTCGTACATATCCGGTCCGTCATCCTGCTGTGTAATTGCAAGCGCCTGCTTTAAGAGCTGTTCACAGTCTTTTAAGACAAAACAGATATTTTCCGTGAGCGGAGCAAGCCATTCTGCGCGGTCTAACTCCTCCCTGGTTTCGATGCGGTAGGCTCCCACAAACGAATCCAGCCATTTTTCCGGCCACGGATAACTTCTGGAAAACTCATATAACTGAAGGATCATCTCATTTAATGCAACATCGGTTCTTCCCGAAGCATAGCCCTCCACAAAATCGGAAAATGCTTCCGAAGGCTCCTCATAATTTTGTTCCAAAACTCTGCCAAGAACATCCTCGCGCAGTAATTTTAACTCACCCTCATCCCCGATACGGAAATTCGGTTCCAGATCGATCTCATGAAAATGATTGCGCACCACATACAGACAGAAGCTGTCGATGGTCGTGATCTGTGCATTGTGAATCAGGGTCAGCTGCCTTAACAGATGCTCATTCCCCGGCTGTTCGTCTAACGCTTTCTCAATCGCATTTCCGATCCGCTCCCGCATCTCTGCCGCTGCCGCATTGGTAAACGTCACGATCAGCAGATGGTCAATGTCGACCGGATGATTTTTGTCTGTTATGATTTTCACGATCCGCTCTACTAAAACAGCGGTCTTTCCAGAACCTGCTGCCGCAGATACCAATATATTTCGATTTCTTAAGTCAATGACCTGCTGCTGCTCTGTGGTCCATGAAACTCCCATATTTCTCACTCCTGTTATTTACTGTTCCTGCTTTTCGTTTTCCATACGCTTTAATATCTCGTCCGCGCTGTCAAATTTTTCCAGTTTATGATAGGAATAACCCGGCATCCGGGTGTCAAAACCGCAGACGGTATGGTATGGACAGTAATCACAGCCACTTTTTCCGTCCAGCGAGTATGGATGGATCGAAATATCTCCGGCAAAGATTTTTTTCCCGGTCTCTTTGATTTTCTCCTGTACATAATCAGACATCACAGAAAAATCGTAAGTACTGGCAACCTTGGAAGTTGCTTTTAAGCTTCCGTCCGTTTTTTTTCCGATTGGGATGACCGAAGAATTTCCGGCAAAATCTGAATCCATCGCCTCATAGATTTCCGGATCATCGTTCACCAGACCATTTAATTTTAACTGCTCCAAAACGCTGTTTCGTATTTCTGCCTCTGTCTCATTTCCAAGTCCGTCTACTATCGGATTTTGAATGTGATAGTAGAAAATACCCGCCGGTTCCGCTTTTTTGCCCGGATGGCGTTTTTCCTCTAATTCCAATGCCGCATTCATATAGACCACAAGCTGTAATTGCAGTCCGTGATACAGATTGACGAGTGAAAAACTCGTGTTTCCCGATTTATAATCAATAATCTTCACATAAACTTTATCCGACGTCTCGTAAGTGTCCACACGGTCAATCCTGCCGAGCAGGTTCATTTTTTCCTCATCACTCAGCTGAAAACGGATGGCGTCCAATTTATCTGCCCGCGAAAAGGACACCTCAAAATCACTCGGCACAAATTTTCCCTTCTGGATCTGGGTGGTAAGTGCCCACACCGTGCGCTTGATGGTCTGGCGCATCCGACCGGTCAGGTAACGATTTCTCACGTTCTCAAACGCTCCGGCATTTTTGCACCCGGCAATCGCGTCATTCATGCTCTCCTCTATAAATGTCTCCTGCACATCCTCCGGGATGTTAAACCAGGTGTACTCTGATTTTTCCACACGTCTGGAAAAATGTTCAAGCGCATCATGGTAAATATTTCCCATGTCCACGCTTGCAAACTCTAAAAGCTGACGCTCCTTTAGGCGTAAACCGTAATTCAGATAATGCGCGTAGGCACATGCCGCAAAACGCTCCAGTCTTGTGACGCTGTTCTCCAACACGGTTCCATAAAGTGCCTGCGTCACTGCGTGGCTGATTGGCTCATCGCTGTGCACTTCGTAGGCAGTTTTTAAAAGTTTTTCCGTTTCCGGCTTCCACTCGGAATCTGTGAGGTAGAATTTTGAGAGAGCATTCCATAATTTTCTTTTTTCTACCTGAGAAAAATCAGATGCCCTGTCATTATCCTGCAGTCCCTCCAGGAAAAACGCCATGCTGCTCTTCGGCGTCATGATGCAGTCCGCAGAAGTTGTCTCCTCGATTTCCTCCACCGTTTTCTCCGGGAACATTTTCAAGAGCGTTCCAACAAAATACGACCTTCTAAGTGCTTTTCCGTCCGCATTCACTTTTGAAAAAGTCACATATAAAAAATCAGATGGCTTCGTCACATTCAGATATAGATAAAACCGCTGGATAAAAACTTTTTCACGCGCACCCGGTGCAAGTTCCAGATGACATGCCACCATTTTCTCACGTTCAAACTGCGAGATGATACCTCCGGCATTGCCCGCTTTCGGCACAACATCGTCATTGACACCAATGAAAAATAAGATTTTGATATGGTTCAATCTGGTTCGCTCGATGTCTCCGATCATCACTTTATCATTTCCCGGCGGGATCACGCCGACTCTTGCAGCCTCAAATCCGGCGTCTAAAATATCCGCATACTCTTTGACCGGAAGCACTTCGTCTCCCAGGAAGTCCACAACCTTATCAAACAGATCCATGACAATTTTGTAAATCTGGGCGTACTCTTTCGCCTTGACCTGATTGCCCTGCCGTTCAAATTCCAGTTCTTTTTGTTTTAATTTTTGTTCTATTTCTAATTTTTCAATTAATTCATACAACACAGTGGTCTCGTCACGCACAGTCTTTCCCTGTGTGAACGCTTCCGATAACGGTGCAAAGAAGCCATAAATCTTTTCCCGCACTTCATTCATTTCTGTGAGGTTCTCTTTTTCGGTATCATCGAACACAAACGTCCACTGTTTTTCCCATTTTTTTCTGCCACGTATCCCCTTGGCAAGCACGTAGTTTTCCAGCAGATCGATCTGCCGTTCTGTGATGCCGGTCAGTCCGCAGCGAAGGAAACGGAACACGCTCTCATAAGAGAAATCAAGTTCCACCACTTCAAGCACCGCACGGATAAACTCGATAAACGGATGAAATAAAATGGTTCTCGTCTGGTCGAGAAAGTACGGAATGTCATACGCCGTAAAGATCTCGTCCACATAGTTGTCGTAAAGCCCCACATCCCCGGTCACCACTGCGATATCCTTATAACAGTAATGCTTTTCACGGACAAATTTCGTGATCTCGCGCGCCACAAAGTGTAGTTCTTCCCTTGGATTTTTAAGGCTTACGATCCGAAGTTCGTCCTCCTTCTGCCGCCATTTATGATAATACGGTCGAAACAGATTCTGCTCCATGAAGTACAGGGATGGAGCATTTTTATATCTGTGATTTTTTCCATCGGATAACACAACAGGCTCCTCCACCGTGACATGAAGTTCCTCTGCCATTTTCATCAGCACCGAAACCGTCTTTTTACTCATGGAAAAAAGTTCCTGCTCGCCCCTGCAATGGTAAAAATCCTCGCCTGCATCCATCGTCACGGAGACAATGATACGCTCTGATAACACTAAAAGTTTTCTAAGAAGCTGATTCTGTATCGGTGTAAAACCGGTAAATTCGTCAAACACAATCACGCTGTCTTTTATAATATTCGAATCCTCTGCGACATCGCACAATAGCGATAACACTTCCTCAGAGGTGATATACTTCCCTTGCAGATATTCAGAAAAACTGTGATACATGACCGAGATATCCTGCATTTTCAGGCGCAATGTCTCCCCGACATCCTCCGTCTCCAAAAATGTATCCAATTTTTCTGGTGACACGTTATACTGCGTCAGCTCGGAAATGAGGGATTTCACCTCACTGATGTACCCCATCCGGTTTAAGTTACCGCCCAGCACACTTAAGTTTTTCTTCTGCTCCCCTGCAAGCTTGCGGAGCACCAGATTCTTTCCGGTCTCCTCCAACACGCGCAGGTTCTGTTTCCCAAGCTCGTCAAACACACGGTATGCAAGGCGCGCAAAACTTAACACATCCACGTTCATGATAGCATGTGACTTTTCAAGCCGCACAAGCTCGCGCTGTGTCTGCATGGTGAACTGCTCCGGCACAAGCACCAGATAATTTTTCTCCGGATGCTCTGCCGCCTCTTTTAGTATGTTCCTATATAAATAGGATGATTTTCCACTTCCTGAATTTCCGAAAATAAATTGCAGCGACATGTTTTTCCCTAACTTTTTTCAAATTCTAATTTTCGTTTTCTGTTCCTTTTCATAGTACATCATTCTATCTTTTTTGACTAGAATAAAGTTCCCGGCTTATGATGTTTTCCATCAGAAAATTTCTCCAAAAGAATGGAACAAAAAAGCTGCCATACAATCCGGGAATTTCTCCTTTCAGTACGACAGCCGTAATCACAGATCTCTATTTCTGTGCTTTTGTCTTTTTCTTCCGATAACCATTGATGTCATATTTTCTTTCATACTCATCAAAGTATGCCATGTAAGTGTCATTCTTTAACTCGCGGACACTCTTTAAGTACTCATGGGTATCAAAATCTGCCGCCTCAAGCTCGATCATGGCAACTGCGATGTTCGAGCAGTGTGCTGCGATTCGCTCCAGGTTCGTCAGCAGATCATTAAACGCAAATCCCTGCTTCATCTCACATTTTCCGGTGCGGAGTCTTGCGATATGACGCAGTTTCAGTTCATCACAGAGGATACCGATCAGTTCGCGGAGTGGTTCTACTTTTGCCGCCATCTCAAGGTCGTCCGCACAGAATGCATCCACCGCAAGACTGACACACTCTTTTACTGCATTCTCGAGCACATCCAGCTCATACTGTGCCTCGTCCGAAAATGCAATTTTCTTCTCGTTCAGCTCCGCCGCAACCTCTGAGATATTCACCGCATGGTCGCCCAGACGTTCGAAATCACTCACTGTATGCAAAAACTTGGATACCTGCTTCGCCTGGCTTCCATTCATCTCATGCGTGGACATCTGCATCAGATAGGTTCCCAGCTTATCCTCATATTTATCGATCAGTGTTTCCTTCTCCTGTACCTTATTAAACTTTTCTGTCGAATACACAAGGAACAGGCTTAACGCACGTAAAATATTCTTCCTTGCCTTCTTTGCCATGCCGTTCATTGCAAGATGGCTCTGTGTGATTGCAAGATCCGGGTAAGCAAGGAAACGCTCCTCAAGCAGATCGAAGTCTGCCTGATCCTCCTCGTCCTCCGGCGAATCTTTTACAACAAGATAAACAATTTTTTCAATCCATTTGATAAATGGAAGAAGTACTAAAATCGTTGCCGCACGGAAAACCGTGTTTAACAGTGCGATCAGTACCGGGCTCATGGTGGCATTCATAAACGGGAAATGCACCACTGCATTGACAGAATAGAATACAATTGACCAGAACAGCATGCCGAACAGATCGTTAAACAGATAGATCAGGGCTGTTCTCTTACCATTTTTGTTCGTTCCGATCGAGGAGAGCAGAACCGGACAGGCTGCGCCGACACCGATACCCATGGTGATAGGAAGTGCCGCTGCAAAAGTGATCGTTCCACTCATGGACAACGCCTGAAGGATACCGACTGAGGCGGATGCACTCTGCAATACCGCCGTAAATAAAATACCTGCCAGTATACCTGCCGCCGGATTTTTAAACATTGTCAATACATTCACAAAATGCTCATTATCTTTTAATGGTGCAACTGCCCCACTCATGGTCTGCATCCCCACCATCAGGATGGAGAACCCAAGCATAATGTCACCAACATTTTTAAAGCCGGATTTTTTTACAAACATTTTAAAGATAATACCAATGATCGCCACGATCGCTGAGATAGTCGCCGTGGACAGCAGCTGTGCAATCCCGTTCGAACCGTCAATGTACGACAGACACAAAATCCAGCCTGTCACACTCGTTCCGATGTTGGCTCCCATGATGATACCGATCGCCTGCGCAACCTTCATCATTCCGGAATTTACGAAGCCGACAACCATAACAGTCGTTGCGGAGGAGGACTGGATGATCGCTGTCACAGCAGTTCCAAGCAGCACTCCTTTCAACGGTGTGTTCGTCAGCTTATAAAGAACCAGCTCCAGCTTATTACCCGCTACTTTCTTCAGTCCGTCTCCCATCAGGGACATACCAAAAAGGAACAGTGCCACTCCGCTGAGCAGCGATAAAATAATAGTAAATGTTGTCATTTGTACTCCTAACCACGTTATACATCCTAACGTATCCCTGTCTGCAATTTTATTTACATACTTTTTACATAATTTTTACATTTAACCGACATTTCTTATTATACTGTACCTCATGGCAAAATCACAATCATTTTATTTCTATTTTAAAATTTTTTACATTTCGCCTAGGAAAATACCGTTTTCAGACAAAATTATTATCACTTTTTTATCTATTCTCATTTAGTGAGAGCAGATTCAGCCTTTTTTGTCTGCACCTCTCCGCTCAATCCCTGTTTTCTTATAGTATTCTGCCTTATCCTCATACATGCGCTTCTCAGCTTCCTGCAGAAGTTCATCCAGATGTGTGTCCGCCCTGTCCTGCCAGATCACTCCCACTGCGATATTTACGTCCTTCTCAGCTGTCAGACACTCTAACTGCCTTATGCGTTCCGCCAACGTGTCCTGATCGATCTGCGCGCACAATACAAGCAGCTCATCTCCCCCGATACGGAATACGCCGTAATCGCCAAACACCTGTTCCAGACATGCACCGGCTCTAAGGATCAGGTCATCCCCTGCCTTATGTCCCAGTGTGTCATTCACACCCTTTAAACCAGTAACGTCACAATAAACTACGCCAACGCTCTGCTCCGGATCGATCTGTCTCACATACTTTTCCATCGCAAAGCGGTTTCCAAGCTGAGTCAGCGCATCCTTATAGCTTAGATCTTCCAGACGCCTCATCAGATTCCTGCGTCTGATGCAGGACTTGAGAAAAGAACCCATGATCTGAAGCATATCCGACGTATATTCCAATGAAAATGCCGGAGGATTGTCAACTCCGTAAAAAGCAATGGTCTTTCCTGCATCGTAAATTGGCATGGCAACAATGGAATGGATATTCTGCCGCTTCAGATTCTCATATTGTAACGGGTCGCTCAGGCGCATCTCCTCAATATCCGATATCTGGACGTATTTGCCCTCCTCAAAAATGTGATACCAGTTCTCACAGATCTCCGGCGGAAGATTCTGGAGATTGTCAATCTCCGGTGGCACTCCCGGCGCCGTCCATTCATATGTATTATCATCCCTGCCATCTCTGTTCTTCTCAAAAATATATGTTCTCTCTCCGTTCAGCACTTTTCCGAGATATTCCAGAATAATACGGATCGTCTCGTCCGGCGACTCGACAGAAAGCGCATCCTTCAATGCCTCGTTGACAAAGGACTCCATATCCCTGTACTTCTGGATCATCTTGTCCTGTGAACGCTCCTCGCTGATATCTATACTGATCTCGATCCGGTACTTTTTATTTGTGACAGGATCTTCCACCAGGGTATCTTTCAACATCATGTATTTATCGATCACCGGATTATAATAACGCCACTCGACAAACTTTCCGGCACAAAGCCTGTCATTATTGCACATACCACAGGGAACAGAAGATTTCTGCAGCACCTCGTAGCACTTCATCCCTTTCACATCATCTATGGACTGTAATCCATACACCTCTAACAATTTGCGGTTCATATAAACAAGCTCATCTGTCTCTATGTCTGTTGCGTACACGTACTCATCCAGATTATCTAAAAACTTCCAGATAACTTCTATTTCGTTCATTCTTTATACTCCGTTTCATGCAGATATGAAATTTCTATAAAAATCTGTATAGTAAAATAGCACCTCCTGAGAGGTACTATCTCACCATACGCCATTATTATGCGGATTGCAAACAAACTCTTCCATAAACTTCTTTTTTTCACAGGGTTTTCCAAAAAAATACCCCTGAAGATAATCCGCCTGCAGTTCTTTCATCTTAAGATGCCAGTCTTCTTTTTCAATTCCTTCCACACAGATGCGGATGCCGATGCTGTGAACCATCTCAATGATCTTTTTAAACAGCTCGTAATCCCGTTCGCAGCTCATTGCCTTTGCTGTGAAATCCTTATCCATTTTCACATAGCCCGGATTCATGTCACTGATGCAGTGGAGATTGGAATATCCGGTTCCAAAATCATCGATCACGAACTGAATCCCATTTTCCTCAAGCACTTTCCTGAATTTACAAAAGACCGGTGTCATATCCATGAAGCCGCTTTCAGTCATTTCTATGCAGATGCGATCCGGCGTCAGTCCATTGTCCCTGACCGCAGTGAGTATCTTGTCTGCAATCTTTCCATGCTCGATCTGATAACAGGAAATATTCACGTTCACACTGAATTCCGGTATATATTGCTGTATCTCACGGCACATTTTTGCTGCCTCATTTAACACAAACCTTCCCGCCGGAATGATCAGTCCTGTCTTTTCCAGAAGCGGTATAAACTCGACCGGAGACAGCCACTCCTTACCTTCCTCTGTCACCATGGTATACCGCATGAGTGCTTCTGCACCGATCACACGCCCGGAAACACAATCCACGATCGGCTGATAATATACTTCAAAGCCTTCACACCCGTTAGCGATGGAATTTCTCAGTGCACTTATGATTCTTCCATTCCGCTGGAATTTCTCGTAATCCTCCTGCCTGTAAAAATAGATGTTATTTTTTCCCATCCGTTTTGCCTTTTTCAGGGAAAATTCAAACTTTTTGCGGCATTCCTCGTAGCCTTCTGCCACAGTCGAGGCATCGATCACTCCTGCAGAAGCTGAAAATACAACTTCATATTTTTCAGAGATGATGAATTCATCTATTTTCTCACCGATCTTTTTTTTGAGCTGTATGGCATCATCCATGGAAGTACTGTCAAGATCCACGATCACATACTGATCTGCGATCAGATGATAGAGTCGCTGATTTCCGGACAGACACTCTTTCATACAGTCTGCAACACTTTTTAACACATAATCGCCATAATTGCTGCCATGTGTTTCATTCACCGTTGCAAAATCATCAATGCCAATATGCATAAGAAATCCGGTCGTCACAGGTTTCTTCTGTGACCGCAGGTAAGCACAAAATTCCATTCCGCCTAAAAGCCCGGTCACATTATCAGCCCGCCGCTGGTTTCCGGTCTCATTCAGACATCCCACCAGATACCCCGGCTTCCCATCTTCATCATCGATCACTACTCCGCGGCAGTTGACCCACACCGGAAGCCCGTTTTTGTCGAGCCACCGGTAATGGATATCATGCACCTTTTCCTTTCCATCCATCACAGCCTGCATATGCTTTGCAAACATAGTGCGGTCTTCTTCGTAGACAACGGACATGATCTCCTGCTTTGCATTCCTCATATGTGTCTCAGAGATCATAAACCGATCCAGGGCAGACTGGGAAATTTCCATCTTATTATTCTGGAGATCGATTACGTACAGGTAATCATCCATGCATTCCGCTATGATCTCCAATAAGATCTCTGCTGTCAGATCTCCTAATATTCCATATACATCCTTATTCATAACCAGAGAACCTTTCCTCTTTCTTTTGCGCTTATACTCCTGCGCATCCAATTGAATTTATCTGGTCTGATATTATTTTTCCGTCTTTGCAACTTTAAATCTGCGGATCATTGTACGTAAATTGTCTGCTTCGCTGCTCATCTCTTCACTTGCAGCCGCACATTCCTCTGAAGTAGCTGAATTCGTCTGTACCACATCATTGATCTGCTCGATTCCTTCATTGATCTGATGGATCTCTGCTGTCTGTGTCTCTAAGGTGTCTGCGATATTTGTCACTTCACTTGTGATCGTTTTTGAATTCTCTGCCACTTCCTCTAACTGTGCTGCTGTTTCCTTTGCAACTATCATACCTTTTTCAACAGCATTCACAGAGCGCTCGATCAGTGCCGCTGATTCCTTTGCCGCTTCTGCACTCTGATCTGCCAGGACATTTACCTGATTTGCAACTACTGCGAAACCTTTTCCTGCCTCACCGGCTCTTGCAGCCTCAATAGATGCGTTTAAGGCAAGCAGGTTGGTCTGGGATGCGATCTCATTGATCGTCGCAATGATCTTGTCAATCTCATGCGATGCATCATTGATCTCGTTCATGGAGACAACCATCTCCTGCATCTTTCCGTTGCTCTCGATCAGCGCCTGTCCAAGCTGTTCCACTTTTCCGCTGATCTCCTTTGCTGCCTGTGAATTGTTTGCCACCTGTTCGGAAACACCGGTAACGGTAGCGGTCAGTTCCTCGACAACTGCTGCCTGATTCGTTGCGCCGTCTGCAAGCTCGTTCGAGCTGGATGCCACCTGTTCTGCTCCGTTGGATACCTCATCGGAAACCCTCTGGATTCCTCTTACCGTATCAGACATGCTGTTCTGGAACTCCATAAAGGATTGTAAAATACCAACAAAGTCCCCTCTCCACTCTACCTCTGGCTGTACATCAAAATTGCCCTCTGAGAACTGTTTCATGGAGCGGTCAATATCATCGACATACGTTCCAAGGATATGGATGGACTTACGCATGCTGTGTGCAAGTCTTCCGATCTCGTCCTCGGAGTGGTATTCCAGCTGGCTGTGCAGATTTCCTTCCGTGAGTTCCTTCGCCACGTCCTCGATCGCATGTAATGGTTCCAGAATGGTTTCAAGTACCATCCTGCTCACTTTCTTTGCGATTGCCCATGCAAGGAGCAGGAAGATAATGATCACTGCAATACCGGCAACTGCACAGAAGATCGTGCTCTGGACAGCCTTACTTCTCTGTTTATCAGTCAATGCATCTAATTTCTTTGAAATTTCTACTAAGCTGTTTAATGCAGGGGTACACTTATTTAAGATACCATCGACAGCCTGATCTTCCTTACCGGCCTTGATCTCTTCCATGATCTCATATCCGATCGTTCCCCAGTCCGTAAATGCACCTTTATATTCTGTATAAAGATCCTCTGTAATGACACCTGTGCCGTGTAAAACATTCATCTGTGTATCTACGGTCCCGAGAAGCTCTTTCACCTTCTCCTCGTAGCTGTCGTAAGTGGATTCGTCATCATTCAGCGCCATTTCACGGATATTTCTTGCTGCTGTATTTATATTAATTCTGCATGTTTTTACTGCCTGATCTGCTGCGTTGACATTATTGACATAATTCATCATATTGGCAAACAGAATGCCTATTGCAATAATAGAAATCACTCCTGACAGCAGCATCATGTTAATGACTTTTCTATAACCGTAACTGATTCTTTTCTGCAGATACATATTTTCAAGTTTTGTTTTCATTGTACTCTTTTGTGACAACATAAATTGTATTTTCCTTTCCATTCTAATATACTTTTTTTCTTTCTCTGATATATTAATTTTTCCAGTCTGACAATGTATTAATTGCCTCGTTTTATTTCACTTTTTATCTGTTTTTTCTTCTACCCTCCACCTGAAAAATCTGTCAATTTTCTTCTAGTTTCTCACATTATAGTCTCATATTTTATGTCTGTCAAACCTTAAATGACTTTTTTCAATTATTTGTTTGAAAACGTTTCTAAATTGTATTTCCGACCGCTTCCTTTGCAAGGTGGTCTGCTTCTTCATTGCCATCCACACCGGAATGGCCTTTTACTTTCACAAATTTAATCCTGATTTTATTTTTTGCAGACTGCATATATTCATAGTAGGCGATCGTGCCCTGCCTGTTTCGTTTCCAGGCTCCCTCTGCCCACATCTCGATTCCCATGTAGTCGTAATAAATCGTCACTTCCGGAAGTTTTAACTCGATCGCACGTTCTACTGCAGCCATCGCTCCTAATATTTCTCCTGAAACATTGCGCATAGATGCCATCTCCGCATCGTTTCCGCTTCCCTGCAGCACTTCTTTCTCTCCATTATGAATGAGAAATCCGCCGTAGCCGTAGACTTTGGTGGCAATGTTGTAAGAACCGTCGACAAAGGCGTAGACTGCCGGATTTTGTTCCTGCTTCCCTGTATCTGGTTTTTCTGCTTTTTCGCTCCGCTTTCTGGAGCTGCCTTCTGCACCCACGAAGGTTTCCGCTTCCTCAAGTGTTTTGAAGCTTTTATATACGGCACCCGGAAAACCGTCTACCATTTTTTTGCAATCATCCCAGCTGTTGTAGATTCCCGGAATTTTACCTTTTTTTACCGCGTAGAATTTTGATGCCATGTATGCTTCCTTTCTGACTGATATTTCATTATGATAATTCCAGCCTGCAGCTTCCTCTCATCTGCAGTGGACACTCGTAAACATTTTCGTCCCCATTTCTTCCGATATAGGACAATGGGCATTTTCTGCAGTCCTCTAATGCAAAATCTGCCGGAACATCAAACTCGATTTTTGCTTTTTTACTTCCTTTTGCCTCATTCTCATGTCTGATATTGTCCCAGCTTAATTTCTGTCCGCATCCCTGACATTTTTCAGTGCCGATTGCAACTGCGCGTTTGCATGTCGGACAGGCATAGTACTCTTTCCCTGTCATATCCTTTGTCTCTATTACCTCTGATGGGAACTGTTTGATCAGTTCTGCTCTTAAATCGTCCTGCATTTTTTGTCTCCTGTATTCTATATATTTTACTTAAAGCATGTGATGTTTGTTGTTATCGCCATTGTTACTCACCATCACTGTAAATTCCGATAACTTATTTTATCATAACATTTTTTAAATTTCACTAACATTTATATCAGTATATTGAAATATTTTCTATGTAATGCGTCATTGCAAAAATTGTCGATTTTTCAAAGTTTTTGCATTTCAATGCATAAACTTTATTTTTTCAGAAGTTTATGCTATACTCATGTCATAAGGAGGTATATCAAATGATTGATACTCACGAACTCAAAAAAAGAGATTTATACCTGAATAAGATCATAGCATTTCAAGACACCGAGCCAGTGAAGGTTGTTACCGGAATCCGTAGATGCGGCAAATCCAGTCTGTTGAAGTTAATGACCCTTCATCTGAAAGAAACTGGTATTACTGACGATCAGATTCTGGAAATGAATTTTGAATCCTACGCTTATAAAAATATGACTAGCGATTCCTTCTACGAATATGTCAAACAACATATCGTACCAAATAAAAGAATGTACTTCTTTTTTGATGAAGTTCAGCGTGTGCCTGACTGGGAAGATGCTGTTAACTCTTTTCGTGTCGATTTCAACTGCGATATTTATGTCACAGGCTCAAATGCCTATATGCTCTCCTCTGAATATGCCACCTACTTATCTGGAAGATGCATAGAAATAAAAATGCTGCCGTTATCTTTCTTTGAATTTTTAACATTCCATGATTTTGAAATAAGAGAAACAAAAAGTGCTTTAGGCGGTACACGAAAACAGGCTTATGATAAAATGGGAGAACATTATGAACTCCGTGAAGTTTTCGATGCATACATGCGATTTGGCGGAATGCCGGGTATCGCTGACATAGGTTTAGATCAGGAAAAAGCACTTGTGCTGCTCGATGGTATCTACTCCACCGTTATCATGCGAGACATTCTCGAACGAGAAAATCGCAGAGGTCAAAAGCGGGTCACCGACCCCATCCTCTTAAAAAAGATCACTATGTTCCTTGCTGATAACATTGGAAACAATATCTCTATTTCTTCTATCGGCAACACCTTAGTAAATGAAGGACTTCTGGAAAACAAGAATCGAAAAGGAACCCCAAGTGCTCACACAGTTCAGACATATATAAATGCACTGTTAGAATCATATTTCTTCTACGACATCAAAAGATTCGATATTAAAGGAAAAGAATTTTTACGCACTCTTGGCAAATACTACATTGTCGATATCGGACTCAGAAACTATCTGCTTGGGTTCAGAGACCGTGACAGCGGTCATGCAATAGAGAATGTCGTTTACTTTGAACTGCTTCGTCGCGGCTATGATGTCTCTATTGGTAAAATTGATAATCTTGAAGTGGATTTTATTGCAACAAAAGCAGATGATAAACTTTATGTCCAGGTCACGGAATCAATGACAAGTGAAGATGTTCGCAAAAGAGAATTAGCACCACTCCAAAAAATCAACGATAACTATGAAAAAATCGTTCTTTCCATGAATACAGGAATGGACTCTTCGTATGAGGGGATAAAATCTATCAACCTACTCGACTGGCTGATCTCAGAATAAAACCCGAAAGCGTCAAAAAAGGAACCAGAGATTTTCTCTGGTTCCTCAAAATTATAGTAT
>ERZ835109.1200-NODE-1200-length-22545-cov-2.873900_pt1 | contig 22545 bp, 28 predicted proteins | sample MGYA00519946_ERZ835109 | MGnify/ENA primary metagenome ERZ835109 (study PRJEB31850, sample SAMEA3708771) | human gut metagenome | biome: human gut; feature: human-associated habitat; material: faeces | place: China | collected 2014 ...
CGGAGAAAAAGATTATGTAATGACATGGCAACACAAATAGAAATTCCAGTTTTTGAAACTGAGGAATTTGAATTTGGAGGATTGAATTATGTGGAATGAATTAGGCATAAGCGGAGGAACCGCAATTGTTATTTTGATAGCACTATATTTTGTCATTAAGTGGGCTGTGAAGAATGGTGTGAAAGAAGCATATAAGGATATTACCGGAAAGAAACCTGTTGAAGATGAAAAAAATGAAAAAGAGCTAGAAGGACTGGTAAATGATTCACAAGACGCAAAAATTTAATATGAAATCTGAACGTAGAGCGTATAGAGAAATCTGTTACTTGTTTAACAGCTTCTTGTTCTTTTAAAGATAATGGTTGAAAATCTTTCATAAAACTTAAGTTATCTTTCATTTGATTCATATCACTCATTCCCGATAAAACCATCATCATACCATCAAATCCAACCGCAAAGCGTAAAGCATAACTTGCATAAGACATTGTTCCTCATTTATCATAAACAACTTTTTCTTCTTTTGGAAGATTTACAAGGTTACCACCTTTAACAGGTTCCATTACAATAACAGGTTTATTGTGTTTACGACATACTTCATAACATGCCTTTCTTTGGATGGCAGGATCTTCATAATCAACATAATTAAATTGAATTTGAACTACTTCAATATCAGGATTTTCAGTTAGAATCATGTCTAAAACATCAGCGTTATCATGAAAGGAAATTTCAAAGTGTTTAATTTTTCCTTCTTCTTTTAATTTACTTGCTTCATCATAAGCGTGTAATTTTTTATATTTTGCATAGATTTCATCGCTTTGAGCATACATTAAATAAAAATCAAAATAATCAACACCACAAGCTTCTAATTGACTTTCAAATAAAGGAAAAATTTCTTCTTGTTTATTGAAATGATGTGTTGAAAGTTTGTTTGTAAGAATATACTGATTTCTAGGATAACGTGAAGTTAAACATTCTTTTAAGGCAATTTCACTTTTTCCTCCTAAATAACCATGGGCTGTATCAAAATAATTAAATCCTTGTTGGATAAAGTAATCAACCATTTTTGAAGTTAATTCATAATCGACTTCTTCACTATTCATTGGAAGTCGCATGCAGCCAAAACCAAAATTTTTCTTTACTTCGTTAAAATATGTATTCATTTTTCCTTTCTCCTTTAACGACTATTAAAAAGAAAGATAACTGAAGAAACAATCTTTTCTTAATAGATGTAATAAGTAAAACTTATTAAAGGAATATTTAAAAATATGAAAATATTTCTTGCTCCTAAAGTGGACTTTAGGTTTATAGTGAAATAGAGATAGGAGGATTACTTATGAAATCAAAAGTTTACTTTACAAGAATAATAACACCTGAAAAGGTTTTAGAAATTTATGAAGTATTAGGAAAAGAATTAATAGGAAAGATTGCTGTTAAACTTCATTCAGGGGAAGAAGGAAATCAAAACTTTTTAAAACCTGATTTTTGGAGACCAATTATTGATAAGTTAAATGGAACAGTTGTTGAATGTAATACGGCTTATGAAGGGTCTAGAAATACAACAGAAAAACATTTAAAGACTATTGAAAAACATGGATGGTCTAAATATTTTAATGTTGATTTAATGGATGCTGAAGGCCCTGATATGGTTTTAGATATTCCTGAAGGAAAAGTGATTCAAAAAAACTATGTGGGAAAAGATATGGTTAAATATGATGGAATGATTGTTTTATCTCATTTTAAAGGACATCCTATGGGTGGTTATGGTGGTGCTTTAAAACAACTTTCAATTGGTTGTGCATCATCTTATGGAAAAGCGTATATCCATGGAGCAGGGGAACCTGAAAAAATTTGGACAGCAGAGCATGATTTATTTTTAGAATCGATGGCCGATGCGGCTAAATCAGTCCATAAATATTTTAAAGATAATATTGTTTATATCAATGTTATGAAAAATATGTCTGTTGACTGTGATTGTTGTGCAGTGGCAGAAGATCCATGTATGGATGATATTGGTATTTTAATTTCTACTGATCCAATTGCAATCGATCAAGCATGTATTGATCTTGTTTATGCTTCAAATGATAAAGGAAGAGATCATTTGATTGAAAGAATTGAATCACGTAATGGTGTTCATACCATTGAAGCAGCAGCAAAACTTGGTTATGGTTCAAGAGAATATGAACTTATTGAAATTGATTAGTTTCTATGCTTTTTAAACATAATCATTTATTGAAAAGAGGTATTTGCGCCTCTATTGTTAGAATGATACAATAGTAAAGAAGTAAGGAAAGCACTTACTTAAAGGCTAATTTAAGTAATAGGAGGAAAAAGGAAATGAGTAAAAAGAAACTTGGTTTTGGGTTAATGCGTTTACCATCTTTGGATCCAAATGATCCATCAAAAATCGATATTGAACAAACCAAAAAGATGGTTGATACATTCATTGAAAGAGGTTTTACATATTTTGATACAGCATGGATGTATTGTGGATTTAATAGCGAAAATGCGGCTAAAGAGGCATTAGTTTCACGTTATCCAAGAGATGCTTATACACTTGCTACAAAATTACATTCAGGGTTTATTAAAACAAAAGAAGATCGTGATCGTATTTTTAATGAACAACGTGCAAAAACAGGTGTTGATTATTTTGATTACTATTTATTACATGATATCAATACCCATAGTATTGAAGTTTATAATGAATTAGATTGTTTTAATTGGATTCAAGAAAAGAAGAAACAAGGTTTAGTAAAAACAATTGGTTTTTCATATCATGACGGACCTGAATTATTAGATAAAGTTTTAACTGAACACCCAGAATTTGAATTTGTACAATTACAAATCAATTATTTAGATTGGGACAGTGTTGGTGTACAATCAAGAAAATGTTATGAAGTTGCTACAAAACATCATAAACCTGTGATTGTTATGGAACCTGTTAAAGGTGGAACACTTGCGAAAGTACCAGAAGATGTTGAAAAAATGTTTAAAGAATATCATCCAGAAATGTCAATTCCTTCTTGGGCTATTCGTTTTGCAGCAAGTCAAGAAAATGTGATGATGGTTTTAAGTGGTATGTCTAATATGGAACAATTAGAAGATAACTTAGGTTATATGGAAGATTTCAAACCATTAAATGAAGAAGAATATGCTTTAATTAGAAAAGCTGTTTCAACTATTAATTCAACAATTACTGTACCATGTACAGGATGTGCTTATTGTGTAGATGGTTGTCCAATGAATATCGCCATTCCTAAATATTTCTCATTATATAACGCGGATTTACAAGAAGTAGAAGAAAAAGGATGGACACCACAAGGAGAATACTACAATAACTTAACAAAAACATTTGGTAAAGCAAGTGATTGTGTTGAATGTGGTCAATGTGAAGGAGTATGTCCACAACATCTCTCAATTATTCAATATTTAAAAGATGTTGCTGGTCATTTTGAAAAATAATAGAATATAGAAAATTACCTCATGGTAATGAATTGATAAGTATTATTGGTCTTGGAGCAAGTTCTTTAGGTGCTGCCAGTCATGAAGAAATGTTAAAAACGTTAAATCATGCATTTGATGCAGGTATTAATTATGTTGATCTAGCAGCAGGGCATGCACCTATTTTTAAAGCAGTTGGAGAAGCTTTAAAAGGTCGAAGAGACACTATTTACTTACAAATTCATTTTGGGGCGGAATATACCTCTGGAGAATATGGTTGGACAACAGATTTAAAACGTATAAAAGAATCAATTCAATGGCAATTAGATTGTCTTCAAACAGATTATATTGATTTTGGCTTTATTCATTGTATTGATGAAGAAGAGGATTTAAAGGCAATTCAAGAAAATGGTGTTCTTGATTATATCTTAGATTTAAAGAAAAAAGGAATAATTCATTATATTGGTTTATCATCTCATAGTCCAAAACTTGTTCATAAAGTATTGGCTATGAAAATACTAGATATGGTCATGTTTAGTATTAATCCTGCTTATGATTTGAATTTTGGGGATTATGCAATTGGTGAATTTGATGAACGTATGAATCTTTATCGCCGTCTTGAAAAAAAAGGTGTGGGAATTTCTGTTATGAAAGCATTCTGTGGTGGCAAGTTACTTGATGCAAGTGAATCACCATTCCATCAAGCACTTTCTAAAACACAATGTATTCAATATGCTTTAGATAAACCAGGGGTATTAACAGTTTTGCCAGGAATCCGAAATGATCAAGATTTACAAGATGTTTTAGCATTCTTTAAAGCATCCCAAGAAGAAAAAGACTATTCAATTTTAGGAACTTTTCCTAAATTAGAAAGCTATAATCAATGTGTTTATTGTAAACATTGTCATCCTTGCCCAAAAGGACTGGACATTGCATTAATAAACAAGTATTATGATTTAGTATGCCTAGGTGATGATTTGGCGAAAGATCATTATCATCATTTAACTTTAAAAGCAAGTGATTGTGTTGTTTGTCACCATTGTGATAAACGATGTCCATTTCATGTTCAACAAAGTAAACGTATGCAAGAAATTGTTGCTTACTTTCATGAATAAGATATAGAGATAAGAAATCGAAAATAAACAAGAAGTTTATTATATATCAGGAGGAAACATGGAGATTGTTGTAGTTGATGGACAAGGTGGCGGTATTGGAAAAAATATTATTCAGATTTTAAAAGAAAAACATCCTGAATATGTTATTATTGGTGTCGGGACAAATAGTATTGCGACAGGACAACTCAAAAAAGGAGGAGCTGATATTATAGCAACTGGTGAAAATGCAGTTGTTTATAATGTATCGCATGCTTCTATTGTTGTTGGCCCAATTGGTATCGCTTTTGCTAATTCGATGTATGGTGAAATTACACCAAAGATGGCAAGTGCAATCAGTGAAAGTGAAGCTCATAAATTTTTAATTCCAGTATCGAAGTGTAGTGCTCAAATAGTGGGTGTTGCACAAAAATCAATAAGTGAATATATTGATGACCTTGTTAATATGATTGAAAAATTAAATAAATAGAAAATATCGTATACATGAAGTAACGATTATAGTAGAAACTATAACTTTGCCAAATGTATACGATATTTTTGTTCTATAACTTATAAGCCTAAAAAAGTAAGAAAGAATTAGGGGATTTTATGAATAAATTAGAATTATTACAAACTGAATTAAGAAAATATGAAAACGTAGCAATTGCTTATAGCGGGGGTGTTGATTCAAACTTTTTATTTCATGTCGCAATTGATACATTAGGAAAAGATCATGTATTACCGGTATTATGTCGTGGTGCAATGATGTCTAAAGAAGATATTGAAGGAGCTCTTGAACAGTTACAAGGAGCAAATTATGTTGTTTTAGATGTTAACCCTTTAGATGTTGAAGCTTTCCGTTTTAATCATAAAGATCGTTGTTATCATTGTAAAAAAAGTATTATGTCTAAAGTAAAAGTGGTAGCTAAAGAACATAATTTTGAATATGTATTAGATGGAAAAAATAAAGATGATGAAAAAGTATATCGACCAGGTTTAAAAGCATGTGAAGAATTAGGAATCATTTCACCTTTAGCTAATAACGAATTAACAAAACAAGAAATTAGAGATTATTCTAAACAATTAGGTATTTCAACTTATAATAAACCATCAAATGCTTGTTTAGCATCTCGTTTTGATTATAATACAGAACTTACATTTGAAAAACTTCAAATGGTTGAAAAAGGTGAAAAATATCTTCACGATTTAGGCATGTTCCATGTTCGTTTAAGAGTACATGGAGATATGGCACGTTTGGAAGTTGAACCTCAAGAGTTTACAAAAATTATAGATCATAAAGAATTAATTCAAAAGATTAAAGACTTAGGATTTAGATTTGTTACTCTTGATTTAGAGGGAATAAAACATGGAGGATATGACGTTGAAAACAAACGAAATTCTTAATAAATTTAAAAATAATGAGTTAACTCTTGAACAAGCTCAAAAGCTTTTAGATCAACCACTAGATTATGCAACCATTGATTATGATCGCAAAAAAAGAACAGGTAATCATGAAGTCATCTATGGTGCAGGAAAAACAAAGGAACAAATTATAGGTATTGTTCAAAATATGTTAGATCATGATATTCATTCTATTTTAATTACACGTGTTAATGATGAAAAAAGTCAAGCTATCTTAAAAGAATTTCCGCAAATAATTTATGATGAACTCTCTCATATTTGTTATATTGATGAAGAAAAGAAAGAAATCAATAAAGGAAAAATTGTTGTTGTTTGTGCAGGAACATCTGATTTACCAGTTGCTCGTGAAGCTTATTTAACAGCACAATTTTTAGGAAATGAAGTGGAACTTGTAAGTGATGTAGGTGTAGCAGGCATTCATCGTTTATTTCATCGTTTAGATGTTATTCAAGAAGCGAATGTTCTTGTTGTTTGCGCAGGAATGGAAGGGGCTCTTGCTTCTGTTGTTGGCGGTCTTGTTGATAAACCAGTGATTGCTGTGCCAACTTCGATTGGCTATGGGGCTAATTTTGAAGGGTTATCTGCATTACTTGCCATGCTTAATAGTTGTGCAAGTGGCGTGAGTGTTGTTAATATTGATAATGGTTTTGGAGCAGGGTATATGGCTCATATCATTAATTGTTTAGGAGGTAAAAAGTAGTGAAAGCTTTATATTTTGATTGTAGTAGTGGAATCAGTGGAAATATGACATTAGGGGCTTTGTCAGAATTAATTGATGATCCACATTATTTGGAAAATGAATTAAAGAAATTAAATGTGGATGGTTATCATCTTCATATCTCTAAAGAAAAGAAAAATGGTATTACAGGAACGTATGTAGATGTTCATTTAGAACATGAACATACACATCATCATGAACATGATCATCATCACTATCATCATGAACATCGTAATTTGTTTGATGTTAATAAAATCATTGATGAAAGTGATATTGATGAAAAAGCAAAAGAGCTTGCTAAAAGAATCTTTTTAAGAGTTGCTAAAGCAGAAAGTAAAGTCCATGATGAAACTTTGGAAAATGTGCATTTTCATGAAGTAGGAGCGATTGATTCTATTGTGGATATTATTGGAACAGCTATCTTGCTTTGTAAAATCAATCCTGATGTCATTTATAGTAGTGTTGTCAATGATGGTTATGGCTTTATTGAATGTGCACATGGTATGATTTCTGTACCAGTACCAGCAACCTCAGAAATTTTTGCCGCAAGTAATGTGATCTCTCGTCAAATTGATATTGATACAGAACTTGTAACACCTACTGGAGCTGCGATTATTGCTGAAATTGCTAGTTCATATGGAATGATGCCTGCTATGGATGTTCAAAAAGTAGGTTGGGGAACAGGAACTAAAGACTTAGTCATTCCTAATGTTTTAAAAGTCTCTTTAGGAGAAATCAAAAAAAAAACGAAATTATAGTCATGGAAACGAATATTGATGATTGTAGTGGAGAAATGTTAGGATTTGTTTTAGAGCAACTTCTAGAAAATGGAGCGCTTGATGTTTTTTATACATCGATTTTTATGAAAAAGAATCGCCCAGCATATCGTTTAAGTGTGGTTTGTCTTGAAGAACAACTAGATGTTTTACAAAAAATCATTTTTAAACAAACAACAACAATCGGTATTCGTTATCGTAAAGAACAAAGAATAGTTTTACCTCGTCATATTAAAGAAATAGAAACACCTCTTGGTAAGTTATTAATAAAAGAAGTAATTATTGATGGTGAAAAAAGATGTTATCCAGAATACGAAAGTGCTAAAAAATTAGCACTAGAAAATCATTGTTCTTTGCAAGAAGTATATCAATTTGTTAAGTAAAGGAGTATTTATGACCACTAAACTAAATAAAATTGCAGATTATTGGAATCAGCGTTCTTCTGGTTATTCTTTAGATAACCAAGAAGAACTTTTAAATGACCAAGAAAAATGGTTGAAGTTAATTCATACATACGTACCTCTAAAAAAAGATTTAAAAGTTTTAGATTTAGGATGTGGACCAGGTTTTCTTTCTATCTTACTTTCAAAACAAGGATGTCAAGTGACAGGGATAGATTATAGTAATCAAATGTTAGAAGAAGCTAAGCATAACGCTAAAGAAAATAATGTTCATACTGACTTTAAAAAAATGGATGTTCAAGAATTGACCTTTGATGATGAATCTTTTGATTTTGTCATTACCAGAAATGTGACATGGAATTTAGAAAAGCCTAAACAAGCCTATCAAGAAATTTATCGTGTACTTAAAAATAAGGGACATTTGTTAAATATTGATGGCAATCATTATTATCATTATCAAGATCATGATTATCAAAGAAATGGACATAGTGACCATCAACATATGGAAGGTATTGATGTTTCTATTATTGATACGATTGCTAAAGATTTAATGCTTTCTTATGTGTTAAGACCTCAATTTGATAAGGATTTATTAAATGAAATTGGTTTTGGTCTTGTTGAAAGTCAAATTCTAAAAAGTGAACAAACAAAGAAAGGAAAAGAATTGATCCGTCAGTTCTTAATACACGCTATTAAATAATGAGAAGGTTTTTATCATTACTATCTATTCTTTTCTTTGTAACTTTAATTACCTTTTTTATGATAGATTTGGCTCCTAGTGATAGTGCTGAAATGTATTATTTATCTAAAGGCATTACGCCAAGTGAAGAAGTACTCAATCAAACTCGTCATGAAATGGGATTGGATCAAAATATCGCTTTACGTTATGTCAATTGGCTAAAAGATGTCCTTCATGGAAATCTAGGTTATTCTTATCATTATGGTCAAGATGTAAATACGCAAATGTTAAGTAAACTTCCTAATACATTAAAACTAGCAGGTTTTTCTTTTGTGATTGTTATTTGTTTTTCTATACCCTTAGGTATTTATAGTGCGACACATCGAAAAAGTTTTTTAAATCAAATTTTAAAAGGAACAACTTTTTTAGGATTGTCACTTCCTAATTTTTGGTTAGCTCTGATCTTGATTTTAGTGTTTTCTGTAAAATTGAATTTATTTCCGGTTATTAGTGGGCAAGATTTTAAAGGTCTTATTTTACCAGCGTGTTGTTTGAGTATTCCTATGATTTGTTCTTATACACGTATGATTCAAAATGCTTTGTTAGAACAACTTAATCAAGATTATGTCGTTGGTTTAAAAGCAAGAGGTATGAGTTCTAAAGAAATATATGTTCATCATGTTTTACCTCATGTTTTAACAACACTTTCTTCTTTGCTTGGTTTGTCTATTGGGCATCTACTTGGAGGAACAGCGATTATTGAAACTATTTTTTCTTATCAAGGATTAGGAAATATGGTGATTGAAGCGATTCGCTATCGAGATTATCCAATTATCCAAGCTTATGCTCTTTATATGGCTTTAATTTATGTATGTGTTAATTTTTTTGTTGATTTTTTACAACAAGTTTTAAACCCACAATTAAGGAGAGTAAGACATGAAAAGGAAATTAAAAATTAAAATTATTTTAGTGGTTTGTTTACTCCTTGTTGCGCTGTTGGGTTCTTTGATTGCTCCTTATGATCCTTTAAAAGTCAATTATAATTTATCATTACAAGGGTCAAGCTTATCACATTTATTTGGGACTGATAAATTAGGAAGAGATATCTTAAGTCGTATTTTATGTGGAGCAAAAACATCTTTTGGTTTAACATTTTTAATGTTATTTTTAATTGTTATTATAGGTGTTAGTATTGGTTTGTTTGCTGGATTATTAGGAGGAAAAGCTGAACATTTTTTAAACAGTTTAATGAATGGTATACTTGCTTTTCCTGATACGATTTTTGCGATTGCTGTTGTAGGTGTTATAGGTGCAGGATTGTTTAATACCGTTTTTGCTTTGGCTTTTGTCTGGTGGCCTAAGTATGCAAGATTAACTTTAGCTCTTGTTAAACAAGAAAAGAATAAAGATTATTTGATTGTGGCTAAGACGTCAGGTGTTCCTTTGATAACACGTATTTTACGTTATCTTTTACCAAATATTTTATCACAAATTTTGATTACTGCCTTTTTAGATATTGGTAATATGATGCTCTCCCTTGCAGGGCTTAGCTTTTTAGGACTTGCTAGTCAACCACCATATCCTGAATGGGGTGCAATGCTTTATGAAAGTAAACAATTTATGCAAGTAGCCCCATGGATGATGGTATTTCCAGGTCTTGTTTTATTTGTTTGTGTTCTTTTATTTAATTTATTATCAGAAGATTTAAGGGATTATTTAGATCCTAAACATTATTAGAAAGGAACTGTTTATGAAAAAAATAAAATTATTATTATGTTTATTGATGCTAACGTCTTTATGTGGCTGTTCTTCAAATGATTCATCGAGTAAAATACTTAATGCGGCGATGTTTTGGATCTCTACTTCTTTAGATCCTACGAATAATTATGATGGTTGGGTTTTAAGTCGTATTGGTGTTGGAGAAACACTTTTAAAATTAAATGAAAAATATGAAGTTGAGCCTTCTCTTGCAAAATCCTATGAACAAATCGATGATACAACTTGGAAGTTTACTTTAAATGATTCTGTTACTTTTTCTAATGGAAAAAAAGTAACAGGAAAACATGTACAACAATGCTTAGAAAGAGCTTTTAAGAATAATACGCGTACGGTTGATTATTTTGATTTAAATCATGTAGAAGGCAAAGGACAAGAAGTTTATCTTTATTTAAATAAACCAAGTGGAGCACTTTTAAATAATCTTTGTGAACCTCTTTTTACAATCTATGATGCCAGTCAAAGTGATGAAGATATTGCGAATCATCCAATTTGTACAGGTCCATTTGTCGTTGATGACTTTGTTTCAGAAAAAACAATAGAAACAAGTAGAAATGAAAACTATTATGATGGTAAAGCCAAATTAGATCATGTCCATTTTTCCCAAGTTTCCGATTCTGATGCACGTGTACTAGCTTTACAATCAAAAGAGGTTGATCTTGCAAATACAATTGATTACTCAAGTTTAAAACTTTTTAGAAAAAATAAAGACTATCAAGTTCTTGAAGTATTGGGTCCACGCACAAATGTAGTTTATATGAATAATGAATCAACATTTTTAAACGATAAAATTATTAGACAAGCTTTATCTTATAGTGTAGACCGTGAAAGTATTGTAAAACTTATTGGTGGTAAAGTAGCCCAAGGGCTTTATTCTTCAGCTTTACCTTATGGTCATGTCTTTAATGGATATACTTTTGATTTAGCTAAAGCAAAAATAAAAGAGGGAGATCAGGAATTTGTAAAAGGACATGAAGCACATGCAGGTTTGATACAAAAAGAAGCAAATGGTGAAAAAGTTGTACCAAATATTTTATTGATGCATGCAGAAGATCAACTTATGTCTGCTGAAACAATTAAAATGATGGCTCTTGAAATTATAAAATTGAACCAACGTCTTTATTCGTTAGAAAAATAAGAAGGGAGAAGGAGAATGAAAAAAATTTATTTATTTTGTAGTGCAGGAATGTCAACAAGTATGTTAGCGAGTAATATGCAAAGTGTCGCTAATGCACACAATTTGCCTATTAAAGTGGCAGCTTTTTCACACAATAAACTTGAAGAAATTATAGAAAAAGATACCCCTGATTGTATTTTACTAGGTCCACAAGTGAAATATATGTATGAAGAAACAGTTGAACAATTTGGAAATACAGGTATTCCTATTGCGGTCATTGATCAAGCGGATTACGGTATGATGAATGGTGAAAAAGTGTTAAAATCAGCAATTAAACTGATTAAATCAAATAAAAAATAGAAAGAGGACAAGTCTTATGATGAAAAAACTTGAAAAAATACTAATGCCTCTAGCGGAGGCGATTGGGAGAAATAAGTACCTCATGTCAATTCGTGATGGTTTTCTTGTTTCAACTCCATTATTAATTGGAGGTTCTATCTTCTTATTGATAGCGAACTTTCCAATTCAAGGTTGGATTAATTTTTTAGAAACAACTGTGGTTAATTCTTCAACAGGACAGACATTAGCATCTTTTATTTCAAAACCAGCAGGGGCTACTTTTGATATTATGGCAATCTTTGCTGTAATTGGTATAGCGTATTCCTTTGCTGGAAAAATGAATACAAATAAGATATTTGGTGCAGCCGTTGCCGTTGTTTCATGGTTTTTAATTATGCCATATTCAGTTAGCGGTAGTGTTGATGTGGCAGGTAAAGCAGTTGATGTAAGTTTAAGTGGTATTCCTTTAGGTTGGGTAGGATCAAAGGGTATTTTTGTCGGAATTATGTGTGCTTTTTTATCAGTCCATATTTATACATATGTGGAACGTAAAGGTTGGACAATTAAAATGCCAGCAGGTGTTCCACCTACAGTTGAAGAATCATTTGCTGCATTAATTCCAGCGGCGATGGTAATGATCGTATTCTTTACAATTAACTTATTATTTGGTTTTTTAGGTACAAATGTATTCCAAATTATTTTTGAATTTTTACAAACACCATTATTAAATTTAGGAGATACATTAGGAGCAATGGTTGTTGCTTATATTTTCTTACATTTATTTTGGTTCTTTGGAGTAAATGGTGGTTCGGTTGTTGGTGCCGTATTCAATCCAATTTTACAAACATTATCAGCAGGAAATATTGCTGGTGAACATCATATTATTTGCCAACAATTCCAAGATTTATTTGCTACTTTTGGTGGAGCAGGATCTACTTTATCATTAGTTATTGCGATGCTTTTATTCTGTAAATCAAAACGTATTACAAATTTAGGTAAACTCTCTTTTGTTCCTGGTATTTTTGGAATTAATGAACCAATTGTTTTTGGATTACCAATTGTATTGAATCCAACATTATTAATACCTTTTGTATTAGTTCCAACAGTGAATATTGTTATTTCATATTTTGCAATGGCTATGAATTTAGTACCAATTTGTTCTGGAATTAATATTCCTTGGACAACACCAATTGTTATTTCTGGTTTCCTTGCAACAAATTGGGCAGGAGCTCTTTTACAAGTGTTGTTATTAATTTTAGGAATCTTTATCTATATGCCATTTATTAAAATAATGGATAAACAATATCTTGAAGAAGAAAATAATATGCAAAATGATGAAGAAGAAGAGGATGATATTTCATTAGATGATCTTTCATTTGATGATTTGTAGGAGATGAAAATTTATGAAAATAATCATGATTTATGACCAAATTCAATCAGGTGCTGGTATTAAAGACGATCATGATATTCCTTTAGGAGCAAAAAAGGAAGCTGTTGGTCCGGCAGTTATGATGGAACCATTTTTAAAGAAAGTAGATGGAAAAGTCGTGGCATGTCTTTATTGTGGAGACGGGACGTATCTAAAAAATCCTGACGAAGTAAGTCGAAAATTATGCGCAATGGTGAATAAATTAAAACCTGATGTTGTAATGTGTGGTCCTTGTTTTAATTATTTGAATTATGGAAAAATGGCAGCAAGAATTGCTTACGATATTAATCAAAATACATCTTCTAAAGCAATTGCGGCCATGTCAGATGATAATCAAGAAACGATTAACGAATATAAAGATAAATTATGTATTATTAAAACACCTAAAAAGGGTGGTATAGGTTTAAATGAGTCTTTAGAGGGAATGTGTGTTCTTGCAAAGGCTCTTTACCAAGAAAAAGAAATTGAAGAAATTAAAGAAAAATTTTGTTTTTAGGATGCTGTTTAGCATCCTTTCTACTAGGAGGAAAGAAAATGTGGGGAATAATAGCAACATGGCGTATGGCTGTTGAAGGAATTAGTGAAGCAAGCCATATTTTACAAGAAAAAGGAGATGCAGGAGATGCAATAGAAACAGCAATAAAAGCAGTTGAAGATTTTCCTTATTATAAATCAGTTGGTTATGGAGGACTTCCTAATGAAGAAATGGAAGTAGAGTTAGATGCAGCTTATATGGATGGAAATACATTAAGTATTGGAGCAGTTGCGGCTATTAAAGATTTTGCAAATCCGGTATCAATTGCTAGACGCTTATCTAAAGAAAAAGTAAATAATATTTTAGTTGGAGAAGGGGCTGAAAAATTTGCTCATAAAGAAGGCTTTGAACGTAAAAATATGCTTACAGACCGCGCTAAAATTCATTATAGAAATAGAGTGAAAGAAGTCCGTGAACAAGAAATAAAACCTTATGCAGGACATGATACAGTTGGTATGGTATGTCTTGACCAACAAGGAAAAATGACATCAGCAACTTCAACAAGTGGTTTATTTATGAAGAAAAAAGGACGTGTTGGAGATTCACCAATAGCGGGTTCAGGATTTTATGTTGATTCAAGTGTAGGTGGAGCTTCAGCAACTGGATTGGGAGAAGATCTAATGAAAGGATGTATTTCTTATGAAATCGTTCGCTTAATGGCAGAAGGTATGCACCCTCAAGCAGCTTGTGAAAAAGCAGTTAATCAACTTGATCATCGTTTAAAAGAAAGAAGAGGTCATGCAGGGGATCTATCGTTAATTGCAATGAATAATAAAGGAGAATGGGGAGTTGCAACTAATATTGAAGGATTTTCATTTGCGGTGGCAACGGAAAATCAAGAACCAATTGTTTATCTTACAAAAAATAAAGATGGAAAATGTATTCATGAAGTTGCAAGTCAAGAATGGCTTGATCATTATATGAAAACAAGGATGGCACCTTTAGAGGAAAAATAGTATGGAAGAAGAAATTATAAAAAAAATAGATATGCTTTCTTTAAGAATGATTGAGGATATTAAAACGATTGTAAAAATGCCAAGTGTTGAAGGAACTTTTCAACAAGGGGCACCTTTTGGTAAAGATATTGCTTTAACACTTGACAAGGTTTTAGAAATTGCTCAATCTTTAGGGTTTGAAACAAAAAATTTAGATCATTATATAGGATATGCACAATATGGTAAAGGTGAAGATTATATTGGCATTATTGGACATTTAGATGTTGTACCTACAGGTTTAGGTTGGAAACATCCCCCATTTAGTGCGTATGAAGAAGATGGATATATTTATTCACGAGGAATATTAGATAATAAGGGTCCAATTATGACATGCTTGTATGCATTATATGCGATTAAAGAACTAAATATTAAACTTCATAAGCCTGTAAGAATTATTTTTGGCTGTGATGAAGAAACTGGATTTAAAGATTTAGAGTATTATTTAAAACATGAAAAGCCGCCAGTCATGGGGTGGACACCGGACTGTAAGTATCCTGTGGTTTATGCAGAAAGAGGAAGAGCTGTTATTGAAATAAGTGCTAAAGAAAAACAAGTTGATGAATTTTTTTTGTTTATTAATAACTATTTTTTAAATGCTAATACGAATGCAGAAAAACTCGGTTTAGATTTTAAAGATGAAGAATTTGGTATAAATGAAATGCGTAATTTTGTATTGAAACATGAAAAAAGTAAACTTGTTTTTTCGGTCACATTTTCTTATCCTGCAAATATGACGCTAGAAACAATTGTTGAAACAATTAGAGAAAAAGCAAAAAACATGGAAGTAACATGTGTTCAACATTATTTTCCTGTAAAATTTGAAAAAGATTGCCCAATGGTTTCTTTGTTGTCTAAGGCTTATGAAAAAATAACGCATTTAGATGGAACACCTGTTACCACTACGGGAGGAACTTACGCTAAATTAATGCCTCATATTGTTCCTTTTGGTCCAAGTTTTCCGGGTCAAAAAGGTATTGGACATCAACCAAATGAATGGATGAAAATTGAGGATTTGAATACAAATGCAAAAATATATGCATTAGGAATTTATTATTTAGGAATGTTATAGGAGAGAGTATGGAAAGAATAATCGAAATATGTTGTGGAAGTTATGAAGATGCTTTAAATGCTTATCATGGTGGAGCAAAACGCATTGAACTTAATAATGCTTTACATTTAGGCGGTTTAACACCATCTCTAGCAACTTTAAAACTTACAAAAAAGAATACAAACTTAAAAGTAATTACGATGGTAAGACCAAGAGGAGCAGGATTTTGTTATAACGAGATTGAATTTGAAGTGATGAAAGAAGATGCAAAGTCTTTATTAGAAAATGGAGCCGATGGAATAGCTTTTGGTTGTTTAAATAAAGATGGTTCTATTTGTATTAAACAAACAAAAGAAATGATAGAAATCATAAAAAGTTATCAAGGAGAAGTTGTTTTTCATAGAGCTTTTGATTGTGTAAAAGATCCTTATGTTTCTATTGAATTATTAATTCAATTAGGAGTAGATCGTATTCTAACAAGTGGCTTAAAACCAAAAGCAATGGATGGAAAAGAACTTATAAAGGATTTACAAACAAAATATGGAAAACAAATAGAAATATTAGCTGGAAGTGGTATAAATGCTAGTAATGCCAGAGAAATGATGAATGATACAGGAATCAACCAAGTGCATAGTTCTTGTAAAGATTGGATCAATGATCCAACAACAAAGACACATGAAGTATCTTATAGTTATGCACCTGCTCCTCATGAAAATGATTATGATGTTGTTTCTATTGAACTGGTGGAAGAAATAGAAAGGAGTATTCAAAAATGAAAGTAGAAAATTATTCGTATGAAACATTTCCTAGATATACTAAAGAAATAGAAGGTGCTTTAGAATTAAAAGGAAATAAAGAAAATTTAAGATGTAGAATGTTAGATGTTGAATATCAACAAGGATGTATGATACGTTTTCTTTTTCCAAATACAATTTTAGATGAAACAAAAAAATATCCTCTAGTCATTCATATTCAAGGTTCAGGATGGTATCAACAAGATATGAATGATCATATTTTTGATTTTATGCCAATTGTTAAAACAGGCTATGCTTATGCTATTATCCAATATCATGGAGCACCAGAATATAAATATCCTACACAGATAAGTGATGTAGAAAAGGCAATCGCATTTTTAAAAGATCATTATCAAAATTATCCAATTGATTTTAATAATATCTTTTTAAGTGGAGATTCTTCTGGAGGACATATTGCTTTATTAATAGCTTTACAAAAGAAATATGAATTCAAAGGTATTATTGATTTATATGGAGTTACAAATTTTATGACTTTTAATGATTGGTATAGTAAATATGATTGGAAAGAAGAAAGAAATGCAATTGACTTTCTAGGATCTTTAGACAATCAACTTTTAATAGAAGTATCACCTATAACTTATCTTAAAGAAAATATGAATTTACCACCTTTCCTTATTTTGCATGGGGATAAAGATCATGTTGTTCCTATTACTCAAAGTATTGAACTCTATGAAAAATTAAAAGAGTATCATTATGATGTAACTTTTGGAAGAGTACATGATGCAGATCATGGTAGAAGTATTTTTTATAATGAAGATGTTTATCAAACAATTATTAACTTTTTAGATAGTAAAAAGAGATGATGTTTGTGGAATTACATATTAAGAATTTTGAATACCAAAATATTTTAAAGCAACAAACGAATAAACAATTAAGCAAACTATTTTTATGCATGTTTTTATTAGCGTTTTCAATAGAATCTATAGGTTATAATTTTAAATGGTTGTATTATATTTTATTTATTATTGCAACTTTGTTATTACTCTCTTCGTTTCGTGCATTAAGGTTGAAAAAGAAGAAAGTACTTGGTTTTGAACTTATTTATATTGATGAAAACAACCGTTTCTTTTATAATAATCTATTTATAGAAATGAAAGATCTCCAAAACTATGTTATAGGAAAAGATGAGATTATTTTAAATTTTATAGATTATATGATTGTTGTAGAAAAAGATGAAAATCTTTATGATTATTTAAATCGATTTGTAAAGAATAAAAAGCCAATCTATATAAAAAAAGCAAGATTATCTATTATTGTTCTAACTATTCCTTTTGTGCTTTTTTCACTCAGTTTAGGAAATCTGCTTTTAGGAAGAATTTATAGTTATTTAAATCATGTAAAAATGATTTCTTTTTCAATTATTTTTATACCTATTATACAAATGATAAGTATAGTATTAGGATTCATGTTTATCTTTTTTATAGCGAAGAAGTTTAAAAAAGGAATTGGTCTCTATGTAGGTTTAGGATTGATTATCTTATATATTGCTTTGCCTTTTGTTGTAGGAAATGATATTCATCTTTTAGATAACAATAGGGCTTATACATGTCAAAATCAAAAGCTAATACTTTATAGTCATTATGTTAAAGGTTATGGTAAAATTGAAAGACAAATAAATCATGTTTCTAGTAAAGCAAAAGTTGGTAATTATCAAAGTATTCTTTATATTTTAGATCATCAAAAAATAAAAGTGATTTCTTTAGAAAAAGAAGATCAAAATGATCAATTACTTTTAAAAATAAATAATCAAACATATATGGGAACTTATATTTCAACAGAATATAGCTTATCTTTTGAAAATAATGAAGCTTATTTTAAAAAGAATTATTCTTCTGAAGTTTTAAAATTAAAGAGAATTAATAATCATATGCTTTACTTTAAATATAATAATAATTATTACTTTATTTATATTTTAGAAAAACAAAATGCTATAAGACTTTATGATCTTTCTAATGAAAGAGATTTAATATTACGTTTAGCTTCAAATCCTTTAGAACAATTTAAATCTCAAACAGACGATGAAGATATAAGCAAAGAGTCACAAAATCAAACAGAACAAACAAATCAAGAAGAAAGTATAACTACGAATAATATAACTAATGAAAATCAAACGACAACAAATGAAGACGATCCAGAAAGAGTATATTTTGAAAAAGTATACGAATTATTAAAATCTCAAAATAAACTAGAAAATCCATGTTTTGATTATCAATTTAATGCTAAAGGTTTTCCGTATGCAGTTGTAAGTACAAATGATGAATATACTTTATCTCTTGTTTTTAATAAATATAAAAATAATGAAGAAGATTATGAAATTGTTTTAGAAAAATACGTAACAAAAAGTAGTACACAAAGTCTTGTTGATTTTTATTTAGTGAATACGAAAACTTTAGAAGTCATAGATCAACAAAGAGATTATTGGTAGGATTAAGAATTATCTTGATCCTTTTTATTTATGTTTTATTAATGGCATAGGTACTTATCTTAATACTATCTTAATGCCTCTAATTTTATAATAAAGGAAAAGAGGGGATTACTATGATAGATTATTTATTAGTGGTTGTTTTGATTGGTATTTTAGTGATTATTTATCGACAAATGATAAAAGTAGATGATGTATTAGATACTATAGAACATCCAGATGTATTGGTTATTTATGAAGATCAATATAAAGATATAAAAAAATATGAAAGTAAAAAAATTAAGTGTATGAGTAAACAAGATATTTATCAATTTGAACAAAGTTATCAGTATGTGATTCTTTGTTGTCAGGATGATTATTATAATTTATTGATGAATTATCGTATTCAAAGCGATATGTTTAATACCCATGTTTATGCTTTATGTGGTGAACAAAACTATATAGAACTTTACAGTGATAATATTGATATCTTTCAAAAAAAAGAAGATATAGAAAGGGTTATAAAAAATTTATATGATCAAAAGAAGAACGAATGTTGAAATTCTTGCTTTAGGATTTGCGATTGTTATTTTAGTAGGAACATTTTTACTTTTATTACCTATTTCTAGTAATCATACTGATTTTTTAGATGCTTTATTTACAGCGACAAGTGCAACTTGTGTTACGGGATTAGTAGTTTATGATACAGCGACACATTGGACATTGTTTGGACAAATTGTCATTTTAATTTTAATTCAAATAGGTGGATTAGGATTTATTACAATTGGTGTTTTTTTAGCTACGTATCTTAAAAAGAAGATTAGTTTAAGACAAAGAGGGTTAATTGAAGAAAGTGTAAGTTCTTTAAAATTAGCAGGTGGGGTTAAACTTGTTAAGCATATTATTAAAGGGACATTTTTATTTGAAGGTATTGGAGCTGTTATTTTAAGTTTGGTGTTTATAGAAGACTTTGGTTTATTGAAAGGTATTTATTTGGGTATATTTCATTCTGTTTCAGCGTTTTGTAATGCGGGATTTGATTTATTAGGTATAATAGAACCGTATGGTTCTTTAACACCTTATGCTTCTAATATCGTTGTGAATATCACAATTATGATTTTAATTATTATAGGTGGATTAGGTTTTGTTGTTTGGCAAGATTTATACGAAAAGAAATTACATTTTAGAAATTATTTATTACAAACAAAAATAGTTTTAATTACATCTTTTATCTTTATTTTTGGTGGTGCTTTTTTATTTTATATTTTTGAATATCAACATGCTTTAGCATCACTTAGCAGTGAAGAAGCAATTCTAGCATCATTTTTTCAATCAATAACATGTCGTACAGCAGGTTTTAATACCATTGATGTCTCTCATTTAAAACCAGCAACGAGTTTATTAATGATGTTAATGATGTTTGTGGGAGGAAGTCCTGGTTCAACTGCAGGTGGTATTAAAACAACAACTTTTGCAGTCTTGATTATTTTTGTTTATTCAACTATGACAAATAAAAGTGAAGCTAATGCTTTTAATCGAAGATTTGATAGTAAGACAATCAAAAAAGCATGTTCTGTTTTTTTGATAAATTTTATCTTCATTATAATAAGTTCTTTTATTATTTTTAATGATCAACCTCATTTACCGATGCAAGACACTTTTTTTGAAATATTTTCAGCATTAGGAACAGTAGGAATATCTACGGGCATTACACGTGTCTTATCAATGACTTCAAAAATAACCATTATTTTATTAATGTATTGTGGAAGAGTGGGAAGTTTAACACTTGCTTTATCTCTTTCAAAGAAAAAGAAAATATCAAATTGTAAAAATCCAGTAGAAAAAATATCTATTGGTTAGGAGGATTTATGAAAACAGTATTAATAATTGGAATGGGTCGTTTTGGACACCATCTTGCTAGAAATATGAACGCATTAGGAAATGAAATTATGATTGTAGATAAAGATGAATCACGTTTAGAAGATCTTACAAGAGAAATTTCTAATATTAAAATAGGAGACTGTACAAACGAAGATGTTTTACAAAGTTTTGGTGTTTCCAATTTTGATATTTGTTTTGTTTGTATTGGAACAAATTTCCAAAGTAGTTTGGAAATTACAAGTTTGCTCAAAGAATTAGGAGCCAAGTATGTTATTTCTCAAGCAACAAGAGATATACACGCTAAATTTTTATTAAAAAATGGGGCGGATGAGGTTATTTATCCTAATCGTGACAGTGCTGAAAAATTAGCAGTGCGTGTAAGTAATGATAATTTGTATGATTATGTTGAATTGGATAATGAATATTCTATTTATGAAATTCCTGCATTACGTCAATGGTTAGGAAAAACAATTAAACAAATTAATATTCGAGCAGCTTTTCATATTTATATCATAGGAATCAAAAAAGATAATAAAACAGATTTTTTACCTTCGGTAGATTATGTTTTTAATGTAGAAGATCATCTTTTAGTTATAGGAAAGAAAAAAGATGTTGATATGATTCTAAAATGTATGTCATGATGATCTTGGTGATTTGATGAAAGAAAAATTAAGGTATTTAGTTTATTTTGGTATTATTATTTCGATTGAATTATTTTGTTCACTTACTTTAAATTCAATGGGAATTAGGAAAGAAAATATTTTAATGGTATTTATTGTAGGAGTTTTATTAATTTCTACATTTACTAAAGGATATTTTTATGGTTTATTAGCATCTATTGTTAGTGTATTATGTTTTAACTTTTTATATATTGACCCTAACTACGATTTTCATATTAGTGATCCTAATGATTTTATGCTTATTCTTTTCTTTTTGATGACTTCTGTTATTGCTTGTAGTTTAACGGATCGTTTTCAAAAACAAATTCTTATTTCTAAAAAGAATGAAGATAATGGAAGGACAGTATTGTTATCAATATCCCCGTCCGGCGGTGACCACGGATTGCGTGATTTTCGGGTTTGACGGGAAGGCTTTACAAGTGTTACTTATCAAGCGGGGCGGGGAGCCCTACAAGGGAAGTTGGGCTTTTCCGGGTGGGTTCTTGAACATGGATGAAACCACGGACGAGGGGGTCGTGCGGGAACTGGAAGAAGAAACGGGGGTGAAGAACGTGTTCGTGGAGCAATTGCAGGCTTTCTCGGACGTGGATCGCGATCCGAGGGGGCGGACGATCACGGTTGCTTATTACGCTTTGGTGAACCCGGAGGGAATGAACGTGGCTGGATACGATGATGCGGCAGATGCCCGTTGGTTTTCTTTGCAGGAATTACCCCCGTTGGCTTTTGATCACGGGCATATCTTACGAGTTGCTTTGCATCGGTTGGCTTTGAAGGCCTACTTGCAATTGAACGGGATTGAACGGGTGGATGAGCGTTTTGCCGAGTTTGATTTGAAGCGGTTACAACAATTAATTCCGGATAAGATATGATGAATACGGATCGATTGGAAATTATTGAGGCGGATATAACTACGTTGGACGTGGATGCCATCGTGAATGCTGCCAATTCTTCCTTGTTAGGAGGTGGTGGTGTCGACGGGGCAATTCATCGTGCCGCGGGAAAGG